>Ga0181607_10001016_pt1 | contig 25014 bp, 23 predicted proteins | sample 041ome_9_FD_132420 | JGI IMG/M metagenome (GOLD analysis project Ga0181607, IMG submission 132420) | Coastal salt marsh microbial communities from the Groves Creek Marsh, Skidaway Island, Georgia - 041413US metaG (megahit assembly) | ecosystem: Environmental > Aquatic > Marine > Intertidal zone...
CCATCTGCGGTGTAGCTTTCGGCTGATTTCTCGTTATTGCGCCAATAGCCCTGAAAATTGTTCAAACCCTTGGTTTGAATTTCGCCATCCTCTGCGATGCGCACGCTGACACCCGGCACCGGCCGGCCAATGGTGCCGGTGCGATTTTCATCGGGGGTGTTGATGGTGGCAATGCCGCTGGTTTCGGTCATGCCATAGCCCTCGACCAGCGGCACACCGATCGACCAATACCATTTCAGCAATTCCGGCGAGATGGGCGCCGCACCAGTCCCGCCACGGCGCATGCGGTCAAAGCCCAACATCCGGCGCAGGTTGCGCAGCACCAGCATATCCCACAGCGTATAATTCAGCGCCGTCAGCATCGGCACGCGCCCGTCTTTTGCCAAGGCATCGGCGCGCTTTCGGCCCGCCTTTAACGCCTGCGCAAAGGCAAAGCGCCCCAGCCAAGTGGCCTCTTGCGCCATGATCAGCACGCGGGAATAGATTTTCTCCCACACCCGCGGCACGGCGGTAAAGGTCATTGGGCTGACCTCTTGCAAGTTGCTGAAAACCGTTTCCGGGCTTTCGGCAAAATTCACCGTGCATTTGGCGGCCAAGGGAAAATAGATCGAAACATCGCGTTCCAAAATATGGCACAGCGGCAGGAAACACAGCTGTTCATCGCTTTCATGCGCGGGCAAGCCATGGGCGCCCGCCGTGATCGCGGCCATGATATTTTCGTTCGACAGCATCGCGCCTTTGGGCATGCCGGTTGTGCCCGAGGTATAGATCAGCAGTGCCGTATCCCCGGGCTGGGATTTTGCGATTTCATCGGCGAAAATATTGGGCTCTGCCTCATGCGCCTGTTTGCCCAAAGCATAAAGATCGGCCAAAAACATCACCCGCGGGTCAGACAGGGCGTGCAGGCCTTCGTCTTCCAGCACGATCACCTTTTGCACGTCGGGCGCGCTATCGGCAATTTCCAGATACTTATCCAGCTGCTCTTCGTTTTCGACAATCAAAAACCGCGATTGGCTGTCGGTCAGCAGATAGGCCAGCTGCGTTGCGGAATCGGTTGTATAAACACCCGATGCGATGCCCCCGACCGCCTGAATGCCCAAATCGAAATAGGCCCATTCCTTGCGGTCCTCGGACAAAATCGACACCACCTGCCCACGCTGCAAACCAAGCGCGCGCAGGCCCATGCCCACCCATGCGGCATGGGTCCAGTAATCGGCCCAGCTGTAGGATTTCCAAATGCCGAAATCTTTTTCACGATGTGCGGTGCGCGCGCCCAAACTGGCACAGCGATGCGCAAACAGCTTTACGATCGTGTCTTGGCCATCCACCTGCACAGGGCGTGCCGCCGGGTCGGCGTTAAAGGTGACGCCATTGATGCTAACAGATGCGGACCGGGACTGCATATTCACAGGCTCATCTCCAGGTTTTCTTGCGTTTCCAGCGCTTTTCGCCGCGCCCCGTGTCTTCGCTATGGCCAAGGTAGAAGCTTTTGATGTCTTCGCTTGCCTGCAGCCTTTCGCTGCTGCCATTCATCACGATGCGCCCCAGTTCCATGACATAGCCCTGATCGGCCAAGCCCAGGGCCACGCTGGCGTTTTGTTCCACCAGCATCATGGTAACGCCTTCTTGGCTGTTGAGACGTTTGAGAATGGCAAAGATTTCCTGCACCAACAGCGGCGATAGCCCAAGGCTGGGTTCATCCAGCAGCATGATTTTGGGCCGCAACATCAGCCCGCGGCCAATGGCCAGCATTTGCTGCTGCCCGCCCGAAAGCGTGCCCGCCTCTTGGTTGCGGCGCTCTTTCAGGATCGGGAAATATTCAAAAACCATGTCGCGGTCTTGGGCGATACCGGCGCGGTCGCTGCGGGTATAGGCGCCCAGCGCCAGATTTTCCTCGACCGTCAGCAGCGGAAATACCTCGCGCCCCTCGGGCACATGCACGATGCCCGATTTCACCACGCGGTGCGGTTCGCGGCCGGCAATGTTTTCACCCTCGAACAAGATCTCGCCTTTTTCCGGATCCATGATGCCGGAAATGGTTTTCAAAAGCGTCGTTTTGCCCGCGCCATTGGCGCCCAGAACCGTCACAACCGAGCCTTTGTGCACCTCTAGGCTTACACCGCGAATGGCCATGATGGGGCCATAAAAGGTTTCCAGATTGCGCACTTCCAACAGGGGTTTGCTGCTCATGCTGCATCTCCTGTGCCCAAATAGGCCTCGATCACCGCGGGGTGGCTTTGCACCTCGGCTGGTGTGCCTTGGGCCAGCATCGCGCCATCGGCCAAGGCCAACACCTTGTCGCACACTTTGCTGACCAACCCCATGTCATGTTCCACCATCAACACGGTAATCCCCATTTGGCGGCGGATATCATCGATCCACCAACGCATGTTTTGCGTCTCTTCCACCGACAGGCCCGAGGCCGGCTCGTCCAGCAGCAAAAGCCGCGGCTTCGAGGCCAGCGCGCGCCCCACCTCGACCACTTTGCGCACCCCATAAGGCAGGCCCGCGATACGCGAATTGCGATAGGGTTGCAGATCAAGAAAATCGATCACCTCTTCCACCGCTTCGCGATGCGCGCGCTCTTCGCTGCGCACGGCCGGGGTGTGAAACATCTGCTGCACCAGATTGGTGCTGCGGTGGCGGTGGCGGCCGACAAGCAAGTTTTCCAGCACCGTCGCCTGATCGAAAAGTTCGATATTTTGGAAGGTGCGCGCAATGCCAAGGCTGGGCACCTCGTCGGGGGCAAGCCCCAACAGATCGGTGCCTGCAAAGCTGATCTTGCCAGACACGGGCGTATAAAACCGCGAAATCAGGTTGAACACGGTCGATTTACCCGCGCCGTTTGGCCCAACCAGCGCAAAAACCTGCCCCTCTTCGACCTGCATGCTAAGGTTATTCACCGCCGTCAGGCCGCCAAATTTCAAGGTAACGTTCTCGAGCGTCAGCAAACTCATCTTAGGCGCTCCGTTTTCAGATAGGATTTTTGGCGGCGGAACATGTCTTTGCGGGCAAAGGGGAACAGCTGAAAGAACGTGCGGATCTTCAGCCAGCGGCCATAAAGGCCCATGGGTTCAAACAAGATGAACAAAATCATGATCACCCCAAACACCCCAATTTCCAGCCCCGGGATGGCCACATTGCTGCCGATACCATCGGTGACAATCGACAGGGCCTGCGGCAGAAACGAAATCACGATGGCCCCCAAAAAGGCCCCATGGATAAAGCCCAAGCCGCCCACCACGATCATCATCAGCAGCTGGATCGACAGAATAAAGGTGAAGGTCTCGTTGTTGAACACCTCGGCAAAAAGCCCCATCAGCGCGCCGCCCAAGCCGGTGATGCCCGCCGACATACCAAAAGCAATGGTTTTGGTGCGCGCAAGGTTCACGCCCATAGCCTGCGCCGAAATCTCGCTATCGCGCACCGCGGCAAAGGCCCGCCCCATCGGCGCGCGCAGCAAGTTGCGATAAAACAGCGTGACCACCAGCACCACAACCAAGGCCATGTAATACCACGCCGCAGGGCTTGACCAACGGTTCACTTCCAGACCGAAAATGGTGATCGGGGGGGCAAATTTACCCCCAACGCCGCCGGTCCATGGCTCTAACATCACGATCAGGTCGTCGGTGAGAATGGCCAAGGCCAAGGTGGCAATGGCCAGATAAACGCCATGCAGTTTCAGCGCCGGAATGGCGATCAAACCGCCCACAATGCCGGTTAGGACGCCTGCCAAGGGGAATGCCAGCACAAAAGGCACACCCGCCTCCATCAGCAACACGGTTGTGTAGCAGCCCAGCGCCATAAAGGCCGAATGCCCAAGGCTGGCTTGGCCGGTTTGCCCGGTCAGCAGCATCAGGCCCAACCCGCAGGTGGCCCAGATCAGCACGTTCGTGGCCTCGCCCAGATAGAAATCATCGATCAGCCAAGGCAGGGCCACCATCAGCGCCAGCAGCGCCGCATAAAGCGACAGCTTCCAGCCATCTTCGAACAGGCGAATGTCGTCGTCGTAGCTTGTTTTGAAATGAATGCGCATGGGTTACACCTTTTTCACGCGCACTTGGGCAAACAGCCCGTGCGGACGGAACAACAGCACCGCAATCAGCAGCGCATAGGGCGCAATTTGTGACCAGCCAGCAGGCAGATAGCGGGCGGCGAAGGGCTCGATAATGCCCACGATCAGCCCACCCAGCAGCGCCCCGGGCAACGAGCCAAAGCCGCCAATCACCGCCGCGGCAAAGGCCTTGATGCCGATAAAGCCCGCGTTGGGGTCGATCGCGCCTTTCGAGGCGTAAAGAATGCCCGCCACAGCCGCCACGATACCCGCCAAGGCCCACACCATGCCCTGAACCCGCTTTACAGGGATCCCCATGTAATAGGCCGCCATTTGGTTTTGGCTGGCGGCCTGCATGGCAAGGCCAATTTTGGTGCGTTGAAAGAACTGCCACAGCGCCAAGGTCAGCAAGAAAGTGGTGATAATGATGGCCACATCGGCCATGCCCAAAACCAGATCCCCCAGCCGCACATCGCCCAAGGCCAAGGGCGAATGCAGCGACATCGGCTCGTGCCCCCAGATCAGCCCGGCACTAAACCGCAAGATGAACCCCAAGGCGATGGTCAAGATGATCACAGCCACTTGGTTTTGGCCAAAAACCGCGCGCAGCACCACCAGATCCAGCAGGTAGCCAAAGACGCCCATGATCACAAAAACCAGCGGCAGCGCCAACCAAAACGGGATGCCCATGAATTCAGGGTTCACAAGGCCCAGCGTGACAAAAGCACCCAGCATCATGAAATCACCTTGGGCGAAGTTCACGGCCTCGGTCGCTTTGTAGATCAACACAAACCCTAGGGCGACAAGCCCATAGACACAGCCATTAGCCATGCCGCTGATGAGAAGCTGTAAAACTTCCACCCCATTCCTCCCTGTTCTTCAGTGGCCTACGTCATTGGTTGCGCAGACCTCTAGCAGCCCGCAGCCAGTCGGCTTTAGGTTGCGCCACCCCTCCTAGGTGATAGCGCATTCCACCCATATTTTTCGTGGCGGGTCAACACAAAGCGGTGTGATGACGTTGCGGAACTTATGTTCGCACTGCAGAAAATCACCATCTGACGCAGCGATACCCCCACCCACCGCTGGACTGTGCATAATTCTTAGGCACAACATGGGGCAAACGCCCCGCACAGCCCGGGCCACCGCAGACAAAGGAGATCAAAATGAGCCTCTTTATCCCCAGTGCCGCATGGGTCACAGACGAGCATCGCATGTTTGCCGATATGGCCGCGCGCGTCTATGCCCAAGATCTGGCCCCGCATATTTCGAAATGGGTCAAGCAAGGCCAGGTTGATCGCAGCTTTTGGGAAATTGCAGGCGCGCAGGGGCTGATGGGCGGTGCCGTGCCCGAGGCCTATGGCGGTGCAGGGGGCGGGGTGGGCTTTGATGCCATCACCGTTTACGAACAAGGGGCGGTGGGCGATTGTGGCTGGGGCTATTCCATTCAGTCGATCGTGATCCACTATTTGCTGGCCTATGGCAGCGACGAGCAAAAGCAGCGCTGGCTGCCCGATCTGGTGGCAGGGCGCCGCGTGGCCGCCATCGCCATGACCGAACCGGGCTGCGGCTCGGATTTGCAGGCGGTGTCCACCACCGCGGTTAAAGACGGCAATCAATACCGGATCAATGGGGCAAAAACCTTTATCACCAACGGTCAAAGCGCCGATTTGATCGTGGTGGTCGCCAAAACAGACCCCGCCGCTGGCGCGCGTGGGGTGTCGCTGATCGTGGTGGAAACCGACCAAGCACAGGGGTTTCGCCGCGGGCGCAACCTAGAAAAGCTTGGCATGAAGGCCAACGACACATCCGAGCTGTTTTTTGACGATGTCAAAGTGCCCCTGACCAATCTTTTGGGCCAAGACGAGGGGCAAGGTTTTTACCAGCTGATGAAGCAATTGCCATGGGAACGGCTGGTGATCGCCATCACCGCTTTGGGCGCGATCGATTTTGCCCTGTCGGAAACCATCACCTATGTGCAGGGGCGCAATGCCTTTGGCAAGCGCGTGATGGATTTTCAAAACACCCGTTTCAAACTGGCCGAGATGAAAACCAAAGCCGAGGTGCTGCGCGCCTTTGTCAACGATTGCATCGCCCGCGCCGAGGCCGGAACGCTGGATGCCGCCACCGCCTCGATGGCGAAATATTGGGGATCAGAAACCCAAAACGAGGTGATGCACGAATGCCTGCAGCTGTTTGGTGGCTACGGCTTTATGATGGAATACCCCATCGCACGTCTTTACGCCGATGCCCGCGTTCAGATGATCTACGGCGGCACAAACGAGATTATGAAAGAGCTGATCGCCCGCTCGTTGGATGTTTAAGCCGGCGCTAGACGCGAAAGCCGTAAAGTTGCCATTCGGCATCTGTGACCGTGGCCGCCATTTGTGCGGCCTCGGCTGTTTTTAGGGCTGCAAACCCTGCGTGCAGCTCGGGCCCCAACAGCCGCGCCATGCTGGGCGCGCGTTCAAACTGCGCAATCGCGGCTTGCCAGTGATCGGGCAATGGCGGCAGGTCTGCCGCACCCTGCAGCCCCGGCGTGCCGGGCTGCAGGCCTTCGGTGATCCCGTCCAGCGCCGCGCCCAATGTGATGGCGGCGCATAGATAGGGGTTTGCATCCACCCCCGCCACGCGATGCTCGAAATGGCGGCTGCGGCCCTGCCCACCCGGCACCCGCAAGGCCACGCCCCGGTCTTCCACAGCCCAGCTGTTGGTGGCCGGGGAATAGACGGTATTGGCAAAGCGGCGCCACGAATTCAGCCCCGGCGCCAGCACCAGCATACTATCGCCCATGCTGGCACGGACCCCACCGATAGCCGCCAGTAACATCGGCGCCAGCCCACCCTCTAGCGGGTCTGCAAACAGGTTCTGCCCCGCCGCATCGGCCAAAGACAGATGCAGATGCATCCCCGAGCCCGAGCGCGCGCCAAACGGTTTTGGCATGAAGCACGCCTCGAACCCATGGCGGCGCGCGGTGGCGCGCAGCAAGCGTTTGGCCAAAACGATATCATCGGCCGCACGATCCAGCGCCCGATATTGCAATGTCAGCTCGAATTGCCCCTGCGCATATTCCGAGATCACAGTCTCTAATGGCAGGCCAAGGGCACGCGCACCGGCATAGACATCATCGAAAAATGGCGCCATTTCGTCCAGCTCGTCCACCGACATGCAATTGTTTCCCGCCAACCGCCGGCCGGTCAGCGGGGCGCGCGGGGAAAGCGGCGCACCTTGGCCATCATGGCCGCGATCGGTAAGGTAAAATTCCAGCTCCATCGCCCCCATGGGCTGCCAGCCCAAGGCCTGCGCCCGCGCCACCTGCGCCATCATCGCGCCGCGCGGATCCGAGTGGTAGCTGGCGCCATCGGCCCCAAACATCTGCACCAACACCACCCCCCGCCCGGTGGCTGGCATAAAGCCCAAACTGCCGGGCACCGGCCAACAGCGGCTATCGCCGCCATCGGCGGCGTGTTGGGCCAGCGCATCGGTCACATCAACGCCATCAATCCCTTGGGCAAACAACGTGCCCGGCATGCCCCGCCCGGCGGTGTAAAGCCCCTCTAATTCGTGGCGGCGGATGATTTTTCCACGCCCGATCCCGTGCAAATCGCTCAGAACCACATCAATGGCTTGCACCTGCGGATACGCGGCCAAAAAGGCCTGTGCCTCGTCCAGCTGGGCGCCAGTGGGGATGGGGGTGCTCATGTGCAAGTCCTTTTGCAGGGGTGGTTTGGTTGGGCATGGGCGGGGCGCCCTTGTCAAGGGGGCGGGCGTAGCCCCCCTTGCCCTTTGGCGCGCACCAGCGCACCTTGCGCGCGACACCGGGGGCGCAAAGCGGGGGCATCGGCATGCACGAGACAGGATTGGACAAAACCACCATCGCCATTTTGGGCGCAGGCCTGATTGGCTGCAGCTGGGCGGCGCTGTTTCAGCACCACGGCGCAACTGTGCGCCTGTGGGACCCAGATGCAAAGGCACGCGCCAGCGCCCACAGCCGCATGGCCCGCCCCCTGCAGCATTTGGCCGAATTAGACGGCCAGCCCGCCCACCACCCCACGCGGGGCCAGCTGCAGATATGCACCGAACTGGCGCAGGCGCTGGAGGGCGCTGATTTGGTGCAGGAAAACGCCCCCGAATCTGTGCCGCTAAAACATGCGCTTTTTGCCCAGATCGAGGCCTTGGCGCCAGCGCATACCATTTTTGCCTCGTCGACATCGGCGCTGACATGGTCCGATCTGGCCCCGGGCATGGCCCAGCCAAACCGCCTGATCACCGCCCATCCCTATAACCCGCCCCATCTGGTGCCCTTGGTGGAAATCTATGGGCCCGACCCCGCCTTGGTGGCCCGTGCGTCGGCCATTTATGCCCATGCCGGGCGGGTGCCCGTGGGCATGAAAAAAGATGCAACAGGCCATATTGCCAACCGTCTGGCCGCCGCTTTGTGGCGCGAGGCGGTGCATATCGTGGCCGAGGGCATTGCCGATGTGGGGGCGGTGGACGCGGCGCTAAAACATGGGCCGGGGCTGCGCTGGTCGGTGTTGGGGGCGCATATGGCCTATCATCTGGGCGGCGGCGCGGGCGGCATGGCTGGGTATTTGGCCCATCTTGGCCCCAGCCAAGAGCGGCGCTGGGCCAGCCTGGGCACCCCCAGCCTAACCCCTGAAACCTGTGCGGCACTGATCGAGGGCGTGGCCCAAGCCGCCGACGGGCGCAGCATCGACGAATTAGAACAAGCGCGTGATCGCGCGTTGATTGCCGCGCTCAAGGCGCGCCAATCGGCTTAGGCGGCCACGGGGCGGCTGCGCAAAAACAGATACAGCGGCAGGCCACAGCTGACGCCAATGCAAAATGTGGCCGGGATCGCCACCAAGGCCAGCCAATTGCGGCGCACAAAGGTTTCGGCCAGCACCCACAGCGTCAGCGTCAGGGCGGCAATCGTCAAATCCCATGTCAGGCCCGTGGTCGAGGCGTTCACATACCACGCATCAATCAGCCCGCCCAAGCCGGTGCCGGTTTCACGCATATAGGCCAGAAAATAATACACCGGATGAATGGCCCCCCAAATGGCCAACCCCAGATAGGCATAGCGCAACGCCGTCATACCCCTTACCCCTTTGCCAATAAGCCCGGGCCTGCCGGGGTGCCGATTTGCGACAAGACAATGCTGCCTTTGGTTTTTTCTGGCCGTTCCGGGGCGCCATCGATACCGCACCCGGCCAAGGCCAACAGCGCCGCGATCATCGGCAACACCAGTTTTCGCGCCATGGCCTGCGGCTGCCTCATCCCAGCACCTCTTTCCAGCGGGCAACCTGCGCACGCACCTGCGCGGGCGCAGTGCCCCCGTAAGACATGCGCGAGGCGACCGAGTTTTCAACCCCAAGCACGCCAAACACATCATCGGTGATACCGGCATGCACAGATTGCATCTGGGCCAGCGTCAGATCGGGCAGATCGCACCCTTGGGCCTCGGCCATTGCCACCAAAGTGCCAGTCACATGATGGGCATCGCGGAACGGGATACCGGCCACGCGCACCAACCAATCGGCCAAATCGGTTGCTGTTGAAAACCCACTGCCCGCAGCGGCGGCCAGATTGCTGCGGTTGGCGGTCATGTCTTTGACCATACCCTCCATCGCGGCCAAGGCCAGCATCAGGTTATCAGCGGCATCAAAGACCTGCTCTTTGTCTTCTTGCATATCCTTGGAATAGGCCAAGGGCAGGCCCTTCATCACCATCATCAGCGCCACATTGGCCCCGAAAATGCGGCCCACCTTGGCGCGGATCAGTTCAGCCGCGTCGGGGTTTTTCTTTTGCGGCATAATCGACGAGCCCGTCGAGAAGCGATCTGACAGGGTCACAAAGCGAAACTGCGCCGAGGACCAAATGACCAATTCCTCGGCAAAGCGCGACAGATGCATGGCGCAAATGCTGGCAGCAGACAGGAATTCCAGCGCGAAATCACGGTCGCTGACCGCGTCCAGCGAATTGGCGGCAGGCCGGTCAAAGCCCAGCGCCTGCGCGGTCATATCGCGGTTGATCGGAAACGAGGTGCCCGCCAGCGCAGCCGCGCCCAAGGGGCATTCGTTCATGCGCGCGCGCGCATCGCGCAGGCGCGATAGATCGCGGGCAAACATCTCGACATAGGCCATCATATGGTGGCCCCATGTCACCGGCTGGGCGGTTTGCAGATGGGTAAAGCCGGGCATCACCCAATCGCCCCCCGCTTCGGCCTGCGCCAAAAGCGCGCGGATCAGCGCCTGCAGCCCCTCTATCGCGGCATCGATCTGGTCGCGCACCCAAAGCCGAAAATCGGTGGCCACTTGGTCGTTGCGCGAGCGTGCTGTGTGCAAACGGCCCGCAGCATCGCCGATCAGGGTTTTCAGCCGCGCCTCGACATTCATGTGAATATCTTCCAGCGCGGTCGAGAAGGTAAATTTGCCCGCCTCGATCTCTGACAAAACGGTGAGCAACCCTTCCCGAATGGCGGCGGCGTCGCTATCACTTAGAATGCCTGTGGCAGCCAACATGGCGGCATGGGCCCGCGAGCCTGCAATGTCTTGTGCTGCCATGCGTTTGTCGAACCCGATCGAGGCGTTGATCGCCTCCATGATCGCATCAGGTCCGGCAGCAAAACGGCCGCCCCACATCTGGTTCGAGGAAGTATCGCCCATAATTGCCCCTTTTGCCCCTTGGGAGGAATAGAATGAAAAAGTCCATGTTGCTTTATACGGCCATCGCCGCCTGTGCAATTGTGGGCATTGCAGCCGTGGCCCTGAAAGACCCGGCCCAACCTGTGCCAAGCGTGCTGGAAAACCGCGCCGAGCTAGAGGCGCTGCGCACAGGTGATATGAAGAAACTGCAATTTCACGAGGTGGCCAAACCCGTGCCCGATGTGGCCTTTACCCGCGACGATGGCAACCAGGGGCGGCTGCAAGATTACCAAGGCAAGGTTACGCTGGTGAATTTCTGGGCCACGTGGTGCGCACCCTGCCGCAAAGAAATGCCGATGCTGGCAGAGTTGCAAACCGAATTGGGCGGCGATGCCTTCGAGGTGGTCACCATCGCCACAGGGCGCAATGCGCCGCAGGCCATGCAAGCGTTTTTCGATGAAATTGGCGTCACCAACCTGCCCCTGCATAATGACACAAATTCAGGGCTGGCGCGCGCAATGGGGGTGTTGGGCCTGCCCGCCACGTTGATCGTGGCCCCGGATGGCCATGAAATTGCCCGCCTGCAGGGCGATGCCGATTGGGCATCTGACAGTGCCAAGGCGATTTTGCGCAGCCTGATGACCGGCCAATAGGCCCAGCCCTAAGCAACGCCGAAAATTTGGCGCAAATGCTGGCTTTCACCGCTTGGTAAGGCTTGGGGCGCACTGTGCCCCTGCCCACCGCTGGAGAAAGATATGCACCGTGCCCACCGCTCGCAAAAACCGCACCCCACAGGCGGCGGCCCATCGGCCTTGGATTTGGCCGTGGCCAGCCGCGATTCTGATACGTTGAAAATGGTGGCCGCCGCGCTGCACCACAAAGAGGTGCTGCTGGCCTTTCAGCCCGTGGTGGCCGCGCGCCCGCCCCACAGCGTTGCCTTTTACGAAGGGCTGATTCGGGTGCTGGATGACACGGGCCGGGTGATCCCCGCGAAAGAGTTCATCACCACCATCGAAGAAACCGAACTGGGGCGCATTTTGGATTGCGTGGCGCTGGACATGGGGCTGCGCTGTTTGGCCCGGGTGCCGGGGCTGCGGCTGTCGTTGAATATGTCGGCCCGCTCGATCGGCTACCCCAGATGGATAAAAACCCTGCGCAAGGGGCTGCAAGCCAACCCCACCGTGGGCGAACGGCTGATACTGGAGGTCAGCGAAACATCCGCCATGCTGGTGCCCGAAATTTTGGGCGGCTTTATGCTGGAATATCAGCGCAAAGGGATCTCTTTTGCGCTGGATCAGTTCGGGGCCGGGGCCACCTCGCTGCGGTATTTGCGCGAATTTTACTTTGATATTCTAAAGATAGACGGCCAATTTATCCGCGCCATTGCCAAAACCCCCGACAACCAAGTGCTGACCAAGGCGCTTTTGGCCATCGCGCGCCAATTCGATATTTTTACCTTTGCAGAAAATGTCGAAAGCGCGGCCGATGCCACCTGGCTGGCGGCGGCAGGCGTGGATTGCCAACAGGGTTATTTCCACGGCGCCCCGACCCTGCAACCGCCATGGCAGATGGCCGCGCAAGCCGAACAAGCCCGGGCCTAGACCTTGCGCCAAAAGGTGGCACCAAAGCCGTGTTGCCGCGATGCGGCAATTCCGCTATGACGCGGGGTAAGGCGGGGCCTGCCCGCAAATCGGCGGCACGGCATCCCCCTTTGCAAAGGTGGAGGACCCTATGACCAATGTCGTAATCGTTTCCGCAGCCCGTACGGCTGTCGGTTCATTTCTTGGCTCGTTTGCCAATACGCCTGCCCATGATCTGGGCGCTACCGTCCTAGAGGCAATCGTCGCACGCGCCGGAATTGACAAATCCGAAGTCTCGGAAACGATCCTTGGTCAGGTATTGACCGCAGGCCAGGGCCAAAACCCCGCGCGCCAAGCCCATATCAACGCAGGCCTGCCCATCGAAAGCGCGGCTTGGGGCATCAACCAAGTGTGCGGCTCGGGGCTGCGCGCTGTGGCCCTTGGCGCCCAGCATATTCAATTGGGCGACGCCGCGATCGTCGCCGCTGGCGGCCAAGAAAACATGTCCCTGTCCACGCATGTGGCGCACCTGCGTGCCGGCCACAAAATGGGTGACGTGAAATATATCGACTCGATGATCAAAGATGGCCTGTGGGATGCGTTCAACGGCTACCACATGGGCCAAACGGCAGAAAACGTGGCCGACAAATGGCAAATCAGCCGCGATATGCAGGATGCATTCGCATTGGCCAGCCAAAACAAGGCCGAAGCCGCCCAAAAAGCTGGCAAGTTCGCCGATGAAATCGTGCCCTTCACCATTTCCACCCGCAAAGGTGATATTGTGGTGGACCAAGACGAATATATCCGCCACGGCGCCACGCTGGAAAGCATGCAAAAGCTGCGCCCGGCCTTCACAAAAGACGGCAGCGTAACTGCGGCCAATGCTTCGGGCATCAATGACGGGGCCGCCGCCGTTTTGTTGATGAGCGCGGACGAGGCCGAACGCCGTGGCCTGCAGCCGCTGGCGCGCATCGCCTCTTACGCCACCGCAGGGCTGGACCCGGCAATCATGGGCGTGGGCCCCATTCACGCCAGCCGCAAAGCGCTGGAAAAAGCAGGCTGGTCGGCCCAAGATCTGGATCTGGTCGAAGCCAACGAAGCCTTTGCAGCGCAGGCCTGTGCCGTGAACAAAGACATGGGCTGGAACCCCGACATTGTGAATGTGAACGGTGGCGCCATCGCCATTGGCCACCCCATCGGCGCCTCGGGCTGCCGCATTCTGAACACCTTGCTGTTTGAAATGCAGCGCCGCGACGCCAAAAAAGGCCTTGCCACATTGTGCATCGGCGGCGGCATGGGCGTTGCCATGTGCCTAGAGCGCCCGTAACCAGCCGGACACGCTATAAAAGGCGCCTTCGGGCGCCTTTTTTCTGCAGCGCGACAAAAAAAATGCCGCAGGGCGGAAAATGTTAGCGCAATATTGTTGCGAAAAGCTTTTTAAAAAAGTAACAGAGTTACCAAAGCATCACGCCAACCCTGGAGGATATTATGGCAAGAGTTGCACTGGTTACAGGCGGTTCCCGCGGCATTGGCGCCGCCATTTCGAAAGCATTGAAAGACGCAGGTTACAGCGTAGCCGCCTCTTACGCCGGCAACGATGCCGCTGCAGCGGCCTTTACCGCAGAAACCGGGATCAAGACCTATAAATGGAACGTGGGCAGCTACGAAGACAGCGCCGCAGGCATCGCACAGGTCGAGGCTGATCTGGGCCCGATCGATGTGGTTGTGGCCAATGCCGGCATCACCCGCGACGCACCGTTCCACAAAATGACACCCGAACAGTGGCACGAGGTGATCGACACCAACCTGACCGGCGTGTTCAACACCGTGCACCCCATTTGGCCCGGCATGCGCGAACGTAAATTTGGCCGTGTGATCGTGATTTCCTCGATCAACGGGCAAAAGGGGCAGTTTGCACAGGTCAACTATGCCGCCACCAAAGCCGGCGATCTGGGGATTGTGAAAAGCTTGGCCCAAGAGGGCGCGCGCGCGGGCATCACTGCGAACGCCATTTGCCCGGGCTATATCGCAACCGAAATGGTGATGGCGGTTCCTGAAAAAGTGCGCGACTCGATCGTTGCGCAAATCCCCACGGGCCGTTTGGGCGAGCCCGAGGAAATTGCCCGCTGCGTTACATTCTTGGCCTCGGACGATGCCAGCTTCATTAACGGGTCAACCATTTCGGCCAACGGCGCACAGTTTTTCGTGTAAGGCCTTAATAAAATTTACTTTTTTGCAAAAGCCCCAGCAGCGCCTGGGGCTTTTGTGCATTTGCGCACATAGGCCGCGCCCCTGCGGCCCTTTCCCCGCCGGCCCATTGCCCCATATTCAGCCCCAAACAGCAGATAGCGGAGCACCCCATGCTAACCCAGATCCAAGGCTTGCATCACGTCACCTCGATTGCATCGGGGGCACAGGAAAATAACGATTTCTTCACAAAGGTGCTGGGTTTGCGCCGGGTGAAGAAAACCGTCAACTTCGATGCACCCGAGGTGTACCACCTGTACTACGGCGACGAAATGGGCACGCCCGGCACGGTGATGACCTATTTTCCCTTTCCAAACGCGCGCCGGGGCCGCCCCGGCGCCGGCGAAGTCAGCGTAACAGGCTTTGCCGTGCCAACTGGCAGCTTGGACTGGTGGGCCGACAGGCTGCAATTGTTTGGGGTCAAGGGACTGGCCAAAGAAACGCGCATGGGCGCACAGCGCCTGCGGTTTCAAGGGCCAGATGGCGATGGGTTTGCCCTGATCGAGGCCGAAGACAGCCGCGCGCCATGGACGGGCAATGGCGTGGGCGCCGACCATGCCATTCGCGGGTTTCATTCCACCGATCTGCGTTTGAAAGACCAAGGCGCCACCGCCGAATTGCTGCATTTCATGGGCTATGAAAAAACCGAAACCCTGGGCGATGTCAGCCGCTATGTCCGCCCGAGCGGCAACGGGGCAGATACGATTGATATTGAAACCCTGCCCGGCGCCGCGCCCGCGCATCAAGGGGCGGGTTCGGTGCACCATCTGGCCTTTGCGGTAGAAGACCGCGCAGCCCAAATCGCCGTGCGCCAATCGCTGCTGGATACGGGCTGGCAGGTGACCCCGGTGATCGACCGCGATTATTTCTGGGCCATTTATTTCCGCACGCCCGGCGGTGTGCTGTTCGAAATTGCCACAAACGAGCCGGGTTTCGCCCGCGACGAGGCGCCCGCCAGCTTGGGCCAAGACCTGCGCCTGCCCCGCCAACACGCGCATCTGCGCGACGTTCTAGAAGCCAAATATCTGGAGCCGATCATTGACTAAGCTGATCGCCAACCACACCCAGGGCCAGCCCGGCGCGCCACTGCTGCTTACCTTTCACGGCACCGGCGGCGACGAATTTCAGTTTCACAGCTTGGGCCAGCAATTGATGCCCAAGGCCCATATCGTATCGCCCCGCGGCCCCGTCAGCGAGGGCGGGATGGCGCGCTTTTTTCGCCGCACAGGCGAGGGCGTGTACGACATGGCCGATTTGGCGCAGCGGGTGGAAGATATGGCCGCCTTCATCACCCAAAAGCGCCACGAAACCGGGGCATCGCAGGTATTTGCGCTGGGCTATTCCAACGGTGCAAATATCTTGGCCGCGCTTAGCTTTGTGCGGCCCGATCTGGTGAACCACATCGCCTTGCTACATCCGTTGATCCCTTGGGCGCCACAGGCCCAGCCGGGCCTTGCGGCTGTGCGTGTCTTGATCAGCGCAGGCCAGCGCGACCCAATTTGCCCGGCCCCGCAAACAGAAAATCTGCGTCAATATTTCGACAGCCAAGGCGCGGATGTGCGTATGCATTGGCACCCAGGCGGCCATGAAATTGACCGGGGCGAGCTGTTGGCCCTGCAGGAATTTTTCGCGGTTTAACACCGGCTTGTGGGTTGGCGGCGCCCAACGCGCCGCCGAAATCCCTTGGCCAGTGGGGCTTAGCTACCCATCGAAAGGCGCTCGATCTCGTCTTTCAGTTTCAGCTTTTGCTTTTTCATTTCCGCAATCTCGGCATTGGGCGTTCCGGGGGAACGCAGCGCAGCCTCGACCTTGGCAGAGAGGTTTTGGTGTTTCTTCTTCAGTTCCTCGATATGCGAACCCAAGCTCATTGGCATCCTCCTCTCGTTGTCATGTGCCTGTTACAAGTGCAGCACAGTTTTTGCCCCCTGTCACGCCGCAGCCGCAGCATATGGCAAAGAATTGCTTAAGCCCGGCCCGGCGGCGATAATCTTTTGCCGTGAATTTAGGCAGCGGCGATCAACTCATCGTAGCATTCCAGCGCTTTGCCGGCATACATGGTGGCAGGCCCGCCCCCCATTTGCACCGTCATGCCCAGCACATCGGCCAGCTCGTCGCGGGTGGCGCCGGCCTTTACCAGTGCTTCCACATGCAGGGCAATGCAGGCCTCGCAGCGAATCGCCACCGCAATGCCAAGCGCGATGAATTCCTTGGTTTTGAAATCCAGCACGCCCCCCTCTTTCACCGCTTTCGACATGGCGCCAAAGCCGCGGGTGACCTCGGGGATGGTTTTATACAGGCCGCGCAGACGGTTGCGGGTGTCGTTTAGCGTATCAGACCAAGCCATATGTTCCATTCCTTGAATGTATATCAAGGGCCAGAAACCACAGCTGCCCAGCACGGGCTTTGATCTTGATCAGTTTTGCGCCCTTCGGGCGTTACGGCTTGCGGGCCACGAATGCCAAATTATTGGCCGGCATTTCAATAACTTCTACCAGTTCCAACCATGCGCCATGCAGCCAATCGATAACATCCCAGTCGTCTTTATAACCAATTTCCGGGTCTTGGGCCTGCAGGCTGGCGTGAAACGTGGCATCGCCGTCAGATGTGGTTTCACCATCGCGCAGGAACGGGCCATAAAGCACAAACCGCCCCCCCGGGGCCAATGCGCTGGCGGTTTCAGAAATCAGCACCTGTGCCTCGGGGGTGCTGACCAAATGCAACAGATTGACCAACACCACCAGATCTTGGCCCGCAACCTGCGCCCCCCAGCCCGGTGCCGTGGCATCCAGTGCCAAGGCGGGGTGCAGATTGTCCAGCCCGGCGGTGGCGGCATAGGCATCCACCGAGGCGCGGCGCGCCGGGTCGATATCGCTGGGTTGCCAGCGCAGCCCCGGCAGGCGTTGGGCCAAGGCCACCACATGCTGCCCCGTGCCCGAGGCCAATTCCAACGCGCCCCCCTGCGCCGGGGCGTGGCGCGCCACCAAATCGCAAATGGCCTCTAGGTTGCGCGCGGCGGATGGGGCAAAAAGCCGCCCTTCGGCATCGGGCACAGCAACCGAGGCGCTATCGGGCAGGTTCAGGCGGCGGGGCATGGCAGATCCTTTTTCAGCTTATCCAAAACGCGCAGGCGACAGGGCTGCAACCGTGGCCGCCGCTAATTCGGGCGACCGCCCAGCCACCAGATCGCCCAATAATTGGCTGGCGGCCGCGGCGGTTTGAAACCCATAGCCACCCTGCCCAGCCAGCCACAGAAAATCGGGGCAGGCCGGGTCGGGCCCGATGACCAATGCCCGATCCGGGGCAAAGCTGCGCAGGCCGGCCCAATTGGCAATCATACGGGTGACCGGCAGGGTGGAAAACGGCTGATAGCGGGCCAGCCCCTCGGCCAGAACGGTATCATCGGCCCAGGCATCATGGGGCGGCATCGGGTCTTCCTCGCCGGGCGACACCAGCAGCGCGCCCGCGTCGGGCTTGGCATACCAGTTATCCCCCACCCCATCGACAAAGGGCCAAGCCCGGGTATCGGTGCCCGGCGCCAAGGCAATGCGCGCCATCGACCGGCGATAGGGCTGAATGCCCAAGGGGGCCACCCCGGCCATTTCAGCCACACCATCAGCCCAAGCGCCCGCCGCATTCACCACCACACGGGCCATATGCGGGGCCTCTTTCCCGGCGATTTGCAGCTGCCATCCCCAATTGGTGCGGGCAATGGCACAGACCCGCGCACCGGTTTCAACCACCGCCCCATGGGCGCGTGCATCGCGCAAAAAGTTCTGTAATAACAGATCTGTATCTACATCGCTGGTATCATCGCGCAGGGCGGCGTGGGTGGCATGGGCGCGGTTGAGCAGCGGCCACAGGCCCGCGGCCTGGGCCAGGGGGATTTGCGCCAGCCCCATCTCGGCGGCTTGGGCGTGAAAGCCTGCCTCTTGCCCGGCTGCGCCGAGCAGCATCAAGGGGCGCGGCGTCAGCACGCCGCCATGGGCGGTGGCCAGATAGGGCGCGCTGGCCTCGTTCAAGCGGCGCACCGTGGCATTGCCATAGCTTTCCAAAAACATCGCCGCCGACCGCCCCGAGGCATGATAGGCCAGCTGCGTTTCTGCCTCGAGCAACAGCACTTGGCCCAAAGGGGCCAGCCGCGCAGCCGCACTGGCCCCCGCAATACCGCCGCCGATAACGACAAAATCAAACATACCCGCCCCCGTTTCGTTGCCCCCAAATTGGCACGCCCGGCCCCGCGCGAAAAGGGGGGCTGGTGCAAAAACCGCAGCCCATGATATGGCTGGACCACCTGCCAAAAAGGGACAGCAAATGCAGCACCTTGAAGAAAAAATTGCCCATCTGCTGCGTATCAGCGATGACTTATCTGATGTGGTCGCGGCCCAAGCCAGCCGTATTGACGCGCTCGAGCGGCGGGTGGCGGTTTTGATGGAACGCGAAGCTGCCCGCGAGGCCGATGGCGGGGGTGGGCATGTTTTTGGTGATGAACGCCCACCGCATTACTAAGCCTGCCTAAACCTCTTGCACCTCTAGCACCCCCCCAAGCGAGCGGATGGCCCCCTTGATTTGGGGGTTCACCGGGAATTCGCAGCCCGCGTCAATATCGACCTCGCCGGGCAGATCTGGGTTGATCAGGCAAAACTGTATCGGCCCGCGCCCGGCGTTGCGCACCGTGGCGGCGGCCTGTTCCAAAACACTGGCAACCGAGGCAATGGCCTTTGGGTCATCGATGAATATTTTCAGCCCCGCGCTGCCAGCATCGGCCACCACCCCATCCATCGGCGCAACCGAGCGGCCCATCGGGTCAAACTGGCCCTCGTTGAAACGCGCCTCTAGGGTCATCACCACTTGGTTGGTTTGCTCGAACACGCGGCGGGTGGCTTCGAAATCATCGGCAAACATCACCATACCTGCCACTTGGCCGGTTGGATCGGATATGTTCATACGGAAAAACCGGGTGCCGCGGCCTGATTTACGCTCTTGCAGGCCAGAAACCAGCACCCCCACCTTGGCAATGGCCGCGCCATCGCGCTGGGCTTTGGCCTGAATCTCCTCAAGCGTAAGAATGTTTTTGCGCTTCAACGCGGGCAGATAATCATCCAGCGGATGGCCCGACAGGTAAAAGCCGATGGCTTTATGCTCTTCCGCCAGCCGGTCAACTGGCATCCAATCATCTACCGGCGAAAGGCGCGGCTCGGGCAGATCATCGCCTGCATCGCCAAAAAGCGACACTTGGTTCGAGGCCTTTTGTTCGTGAATGGCCGCCGAATAGGCCACCAGCGCATCCAAACTGTCAAACACCCGGCGCCGGTTGCCATCAAGCAGGTCAAACGCGCCCGAACGCGCCAGCATTTCCAAAGGCCGCTTGCCAACTTTTTTCAGATCGACCCGCCGGGCAAAATCATACAGCGTGGCAAAGGGTTTATCGCCACGCGCAGCCACGATCAGGCGCATGGCCTCTAGGCCTACGTTTTTCAGCGCGCCCAAGGCATACACCAAGCATCCCTCTTGCACGTCAAACGTGGCAGCCGAGCGGTTTACGCAAGGCGGCACAATGGTGATATCCATGCCGCGGCGCACCTCTTCGGCATAGATCGCCAGCTTGTCGGTCAGGTGTATATCGCAATTCATCACGCCAGCCATAAATTCGACCGGGTGGTTGGCCTTTAGCCAGCCAGTTTGATAGCTGACCACCGCATAGGCTGCGGCGTGAGATTTGTTAAAGCCGTAATTGGCGAATTTTTCCAGCAGGTCGAACACCTCGCCCGCCTTCTTGGCATCCACCCCGTGGGTGGCCTTGGCCCCTTCGATAAATTTGGGGCGCTCTTTTGCCATTTCTTCGGCAATTTTTTTGCCCATGGCGCGGCGCAACAGGTCGGCGCCCCCCAGGCTGTAGCCCGCCATGACCTGTGCAATCTGCATCACCTGTTCTTGGTAGACGATGATACCTTGGGTTTCTTCCAAGATATGATCGATCGTCGGGTGAATCGATTCCAGCGGCTTCAGCCCGTGCTTCACCTCGCAATAGGTGGGAATGTTTTCCATCGGGCCGGGGCGATACAGCGCCACCAGCGCCACGATATCCTCGATACAGGTTGGCTTCATCCGCCGCAGCGCATCCATCATGCCGCTGCTTTCCACCTGAAACACCGCCACGGTTTTGGCGCTGGCGTATAGTTTATACGTGGCCTCGTCATCCAACGGAATGGCGCCGATATCATCTACCGCGCCTTCGGGTGGCTGAAACAAGACACGCCCATCGGGGGCAATATGCAAATGCCGGCCGGATTTCTTGATCAGATCCACCGCGTTTTGAATAACGGTCAGGGTTTTCAGGCCCAAAAAGTCGAATTTGACCAGCCCCGCCTGTTCAACCCATTTCATGTTGAATTGCGTGGCCGGCATATCCGAGCGCGGATCTTGGTAAAGCGGCACCAGCCGGTCTAGCGGGCGGTCGCCAATCACCACCCCCGCCGCATGGGTCGAGGCATTGCGCAACAGCCCCTCGACCTGCATGCCGTAATTCAGCAAGCGGTCCACAACCTCTTCGTTGCGGGCCTCTTCGCGCAGCCGGTCTTCTTGCTTTAGCGCCTCGGCGATAGAAACAGGTTTCACCCCCTCGACAGGGATCAGTTTCGACAGCCGGTCCACCTGCCCATAGGGCATTTGCAGCACGCGCCCGATATCGCGCACCGCAGCCTTTGACAGCAATGCACCAAAGGTAATGATCTGCCCCACCTTATCGCGGCCATATTTTTCCTGCACATAGCGGATCACCTCTTCGCGGCGATCCATGCAAAAATCGATGTCAAAGTCGGGCATCGACACGCGTTCGGGGTTCAAAAAGCGTTCAAACAGCAGGCTATAGCGCAGCGGGTCCAGATCGGTGATGGTCAGCGCATAGGCCACCAAGCTGCCCGCCCCCGAGCCCCGCCCCGGCCCCACGGGAATGCCCTGTTCCTTGGCCCATTTGATAAAATCGGCCACAATCAGGAAATACCCCGGAAAGCCCATGCCTTCGATAATGCCCAGCTCGAAATCCAGCCGGTCCTGATATTCGGCGGGGCTTACGGCATGGGGGATCAGGCGCAGCCGGTTTTGCAGCCCTTCGTTGGCCTGACGGCGCAGCTCTTCTACCTCGTCATCGGCGAAACGGGGCAAAATCGGCGCGCGTTTATACGCCTTAAACGCGCAGCGGCGGGCAATTTCCACAGTATTTTCAATCGCCTCTGGCAGATCAGCAAACAGCGTTGCCATTTCTTGGGGTGATTTGAAATAATGCTGCGGTGTTAGGCGCCGGCGGGGTTCTTGCTGGTCAACATAGGCGCCCTCGGCGATGCAAATCAGCGCATCATGGGCCTCGAACATTTCTTCTTTGGGGAAATAGACGTCATTCGTGGCCACCAAGGGCAGGCCCATCTCATAGGCCATTTCCACAAAGCCGCGTTCGGTTTGCCGCTCGGACATGGGCAGGCCATCGGGGCCGGGGTGGCGCTGCAGCTCTACATACAGCCGGTTTGGGTACAGGCTGGCCAGCTTGGCCATCAGCGCCCGGGCGGGGGCCTCTTGGCCATCGCGCAACAGCCGCCCCACCGGGCCATCAGGGCCACCCGACAGGCAAATCAGACCTTGGGAAAACTCTTCCAGCTGTGCCAGCGTGACCTGCGGCTGCTCGTTGTCTTTGCCCAGATAAAGGCAGCTGGAAAGCCGCATCAAATGTTCGTAGCCCTGCTCGTTTTGGGCCAACAGCACCACCGGCGCCGGGGGTTTGGGGCGCGCGCCGGGCGGTGGGGTTTCAAAACATAGATCCACCTGACAGCCCACAATCGGCTGCACGCCAGCGCCCCCCGCCGAGACTGAAAACTCTAGCGCGCAAAACATCGAATTCGTGTCTGTCACCGCTACGGCCGGCATGCCCATATCGGCGCAAAGCGCAGGCAGCTTTTTCAGCCGCACTGCGCCCTCTAACAAGGAATATTCCGTATGAACGCGCAAATGAATGAATCGGGGCTCTGCCATACGGGCAAGGATAGTTTGGCGCATCAAAACAGAAAAGGCCAAAAGCCGCGCCACTGCCCAAAGCGCAGGCAAATTGGGCCACATCTGGGGCGCATGCGCAAAAAACCCTTGCCAAGCAGGGGCTGGCTTGCCTAGCCTGTTCGGTAATCAGGGAACACGCGCGTTTTCTACGCCGCATCGAGGGCGCGCACCCGCTGCATTCACAGGCCAAAGGGCCGGGCTGTGGCGGGCAAATTCGGTAAGGCGGCAGGTTAATCAACATGGATATCACCTTTCTTCTGAACGGAGAGAGCGTGGAACTGCGCGGCATCAACCCGATGATGACAGCGCTGGATTGGCTGCGCGAAACACGGCGCCTGACCGGCACCAAAGAGGGGTGCAACGAAGGCGATTGTGGCGCCTGCACCGTGATGCTGAGCTGCGCCACCACCAGCCAAGCGGTGAACGCCTGTATCTTGCTGCTGCCACAGCTGCATGGGCGGGCGCTGCGCACGGTCGAGGGCATCAGCGGCCCCAACGGGCAATTGCACCCGGTGCAAGAGGCGATGATCACCCACCACGGCAGCCAATGCGGTTTTTGCACGCCGGGCTTTGTGGCCTCTATGGCGGTGGCGCATATGAACGGCGAAACCGATCATGCCACCGCTTTGGCAGGCAATTTGTGCCGCTGCACGGGCTACGCGCCAATTTTGCGCGCAGCGCGTGCCAGCCAAGACCAGCCCGTGCCCAGCTGGATGAAGGCCGACCAACAGGCCGCAGCCGCCCTGCCCAGCCCGCCCGTGACATGGCTACCCGAAAGCAGCGATGCGCTGGCCGCGCTGTACCTGCAGCACCCCGATGCCACGCTGGTGGGGGGCGCCACAGATGTGGGGCTGTGGATCACCAAGCAGATGCGCGACCTGCCAAAGATGATATTTTTGCACCGCGCGCGCGACTTGCACACCATCACCCCCACCGATGATGGCACCAGTTTGCGCATTGGCGCAGGCGTCAGCATGGCGCAAATGCTGCAGATGGCCACCCAGCACCACCCCTCTTACGCCGATCTGATCCGCCGCTACGGTTCGGCACAGGTGCGGGCCTCGGCCACGCTGGGGGGCAATATCGCCAATGGCTCGCCCATCGGCGATAACCCACCCGCGCTGATCGCGATGGGCGCAACGCTGCACCTGCGCCGGGGCGATGCCCGCCGCACCCTGCCGGCCGAGGCATTTTTTCTGGACTATGGCAAACAAGACCGGCAACCGGCCGAATTTATCGAGGCCGTCACCCTGCCCCGCCACGCGCCAAACCTGCGCTGCTACAAACTGTCAAAGCGCTTTGACCAAGATATTTCGGCGGTCTGCGGGTGTTTCAACCTGCATATCGAGGGCGGCATCGTCGGCGCCGCGCGCATTGCCTTTGGCGGCATGGCGGGCATTCCAAAACGGGCCCATCATGTGGAACAGGCGCTGCTGGGCCAGCCTTGGGATCTGACCACATTGGCCAAGGTCCAGCACGCTTGGGCCGATGATTTCACACCGCTCAGCGATATGCGCGCCAGTGCCGCCTATCGTTTGGATACCGCCCATGGGCTGCTGTTGCGCTATTTCCACGACCTTGCGGGCCATGCCACCCCCCTGCACGAGGTAACGCCATGAGCACCGGCCAACCCTTGCCCCACGATTCGGCCCAGCTGCATGTGACGGGCCAAGCCCGCTATGTCGATGATATCCCCGTGCCCGCCGGCACCTTGCATCTGGCCTTTGGCCTATCCACCGTTGCCCGCGGCGCGATTACCGCGCTTGATCTGGGCCCGGCGCGGGCGGCCCCGGATGTGGTGGCCGTGCTTTGCGCCGCCGATCTGCCCCATGCCAACGATGTTTCGCCCGCCGCCCATGACGAGCCGCTTTTGGCAACAGGGCGGGTGCATTATGTGGGCCAGCCGATCTTTTTGGTGGTAGCGCGCAGCCACCGCACGGCCCAGCGCGCCGCGCGTCTGGCCCAGATCAGCTATGCGCCCGAAACGCCACTTCTCAGCATCGAAGAGGCGATGGCCGCAAACAGCTATTTCGAGGGCGGGCCAATCACTTGGGCGATGGGCGATGTTGACACCGCCCTTGCCCAAGCCCCCCACCATGTGAGCGGCCAGATCGAGATTGGCGGGCAAGAGCATTTCTACCTTGAAGGCCAAGCCGCGCTGGCGCTGCCCAATGATGACGGTGCCTGCCATGTCATCAGCTCGACCCAACACCCAACCGAAGTGCAGCACAAAGTGGCCGAGGCGCTGGGCCTGCCCATGCATATGGTGCGCGTCGAAACCCGGCGAATGGGCGGGGCCTTTGGCGGCAAAGAAAGCCAAGGCAATGCCTTGGCCGTGGCCTGCGCGGTTGCCGCACGCGCCACCGGCCAGCCCTGCAAAATGCGCTACGACCGCGACGACGATATGATGATCACCGGCAAGCGCCATGATTTCCGTATCAGCTATCGC
>Ga0181607_10001024_pt1 | contig 24960 bp, 18 predicted proteins | sample 041ome_9_FD_132420 | JGI IMG/M metagenome (GOLD analysis project Ga0181607, IMG submission 132420) | Coastal salt marsh microbial communities from the Groves Creek Marsh, Skidaway Island, Georgia - 041413US metaG (megahit assembly) | ecosystem: Environmental > Aquatic > Marine > Intertidal zone...
GGCCCGGACATGAACGCCTCGGTTTCGGCCGACGAATGCCACAAGGCGGTGGCGCTGCTCGTCGAAAAGCTCGACCGCATGCTCCGCCGCCGCTCCCGCTTCTTCAAGGTACGTCGCCACCAAAACATGCTGGTCGAATTCCCCGAGGTGCCGCTGCCGGCGGTTTCCTGAGGAAAACCCAGCCCCACGCCTTCCGCCCCGGTCTTCCCCCGGGGCTTTTTTTTTGGCCCTTCACCGGAGGCATCAAGGGCACCAAAAATGTGCCAAAAACCGCTTGCCCTGCCCTCGCTTCCCCCTCTTGTTCTCCCTTCCTCCACGCACCCGTAGCTCAATTGGATAGAGCGTCTGACTACGGATCAGAAGGTTTGGGGTTCGACTCCCTACGGGTGCGCCACTCTCAAAACCCGCGATCAATTCGGTCGCGGGTTTATTGTATCCGGTCCCAAAGTGGTCAACCGGCTCACGCAGCCCACGTTTGACCCTCACTCGCGGCAACCTAGTTACAAGGCATGTGCCGTCGCCATTGCGCCGGCCTGATCCTTCCCGCCGTGATACTTGAACGCATCTTCATCGCCCAAGGCCACGCCTACTTCGGCCGCCATGGTCAACCGGCGGCGGCCCATCCGATGGAGGAACTTGAACGGGCCGAATGCGTCACCGGACGCGGGTTGCGCGGCGACCGCTTCTTTGGCTACCGCCCCGACTACAAGGGGCAGGTCACGCTTTTCGCGCGGGAAGTCTGGGAGGAACTGGCGACCCGTTTTGATTGCAGCAACCTCTCACCGGCCGCCCTGCGCCGCAACCTGCTCGTCCGTGGCACCGATATCAACGCGCTCATGGGCGAGACCTTCACCCTCGGTGAGGTGACCCTGGCCGGCGTCGAGGAATGCCGCCCGTGCTATTGGATGGACCGGGCCATCGCCCCCGGCGCGGAGGACTGGCTGAAGGGCCGGGGCGGGCTGCGCTGCCGGGTGCTGACTGACGGCTGGCTGCACGCCACCGCCGCGGTGCTGGCAACGTTTGCGCAAACCTGAACGGCGGCCATTGCCAACGCGGGTCGACCGCACAGGCTGCGGCGCGTGAGATTCTGTTGGCGTGTTCTCCTGGTGTGGGCCTTGGCCGGCAGCGCGGCCGGCGCCCGGACGCCGACGATCCTCGTATCGATCGACGGCTGTCGTTGGGACTACCCGGAACTGCAAGAGGCCACCTGGTTGCAGCAGTTGGCCACCCATGGGGCCCGCGTCGAGCGGCTCGCGCCGTCGTTCCCATCTAAGACCTTTCCCAATCACTACACCCTGGTGACCGGCCTGCGGCCGGAGGAGCACGGGATCATTCAGAACCAATTCTACGACGAGACGTTTCAGGCCTGGTTCGGCATCGGCGCCCACCCGGCGGCGCGCGAAGGTCGCTGGTGGGGCGGCGAGCCGATCTGGGGCACGCTGGAGCGCCAGCACGGCATCGCGGCGAGCCTGTTCTGGCCCGGCGCCGAGGCGGACATCAACGGCCACCAGCCGCGCCACTGGCACCGCTATGACGGAGCCATGCCCTACGCCGACCGCATCGCCCGGGTACTCGCTTGGCGGCAACTGCCCGAGGCGGATCGTCCGGACTTCATCGCGCTCTATTTCGAGGGCGTCGATTCAGCCGGCCATGACTTCGGCCCGGAAGGGCCCGAGACCAAGGCGGCCCTCCACGAAGTCGAGGCCGCCCTCCAGGCCCTGCAAACCGGACTGGAGGCGCTGGGTCAGTGGGATACCGTCAACCTGATCGTCACGGCCGACCACGGTATGACGGCAACCTCACCCACCCGAGTGGTTGATTTGCGGACGTTGATCGACCTCACGGGCATCAACGTGGTGTTCAGTGGCGCCCTGGTCGGACTTGACCTCCCGGACAACGCCAACGCGCTCGACCTGGTCACCACCCTCAATGCCGCGAACACCCCGCTCAGGGCCTATCGGCGCGAGGACGTTCCCGCCCGGCTGCACTTTTCGCACAACCCCCGGATTCCTGACGTGGTGATCCTGCCCGACCTCGGCTGGACCGTGCGCACCCACGCCGGGAAACAGGACGCCAGCGCGACCACCGGAGATCATGGCTATGATGGCGCGGAGCGCGACATGGCAGCCTTGTTCATAGCCCACGGACCCGATTTTACCGCCGGCCGACGGATGACCAACGTGGACAATATACACGTCTACAATCTCCTCTGCGCCGTGCTGGGTGTCGAACCGGCGCCCAATTCCGGCGACAACCGTCTGGTGGACGGATTGCTGGCACGCTAGGCGTCCGCAGCCGGTTTCCAGTCGACCAAGTCGAGCTGGAGGAGTTTGCGGCCGTTGAAGTGGTTCCAGCGCAAGTGCACCGCGAGATCGATCGGGGTGCCCACCGGCGGCAGGCGATCGGCCTGCTTCCAGGCGACACCGAAATGCCTTCGCCCGCGGGCGTCCTCAAACATGAAGCGGAAGTGGTGCTGTTTGAACACCTGCGGCCGCTGACGCAGCACCACGCCCCGCAGGCCCAAGGTCGGCTCGGGATTAGACTGCCCGAAGGGATGCAGCCCATCGATTTCATCCATCAATCGCGGTCCGATATCCTCCGGCGTGATCCACGCCGCCAACGGCAACTCGCGTTCCTCGATGCCATCCCCGGCGTGCCGCTCCACCGCCGTGGCGAAAGCCTGACGAAACGCGGCCAGGTTATCCTTGGGCACAGCCACGCCAACCGCCATGGGATGGCCGCCCCAGCTGCCGAGGTGCTCGTCGCACGCCGCCAGGATCTCCACCAGGTTGAGATTGTCCACGCTGCGGCCGGAGCCCTTGGCCTGCTCACCTTCGTTGCCGAGCACGATGCACGGGCGGTTGTATTCGCGCGAGACCCGGCCCGCCACGATGCCAACCACCCCGGGGTGCCAGTCGTCCGAATACAGGACAATGCCCGGATCGTCGGCGTAATGCTGCTCGATCATGGCCTCGGCTTCGGCGGTGATCTGGCGCTCGATGTCCTGGCGCTCGCGGTTGAACGCGTCGAGCTGGTCGGCAGTTTCCCGGCAAAAGCGGGTTTCCTCGCTCAGCATGAGCTCCACCGACAAGGCGGCGTCAGCGAGGCGGCCGCTGGCGTTGATACGCGGACCGAGGCGGAACGAAATATCCACCGGGGCGATGCCCTGCTCCGGGCGCACGCCGGCGACCTCCATCAGCGCGCGCAGCCCCGGCCGGTTGGCGCCTTCGAGGACGCGCAGACCATGGCGGGCCAGCAGGCGGTTCTCGCCCTGCAGCGGCACCAGGTCAGCCACCGTCCCCATCGCGACCAGGTCGAGATAGTCGCGCAACTTGATGCGAAAGGCGACCGGGTGGTTTTCCTGCCGCAGGTGCTTGAGCAGACCGTGCGCGAGTTTGAAGACCAGCCCGACGGTGCAGAGATGACGCCAGGCGTCGTCCCCCTCGCCTGGATACACGTGCGGGTTGATCAGCAACGTGTTCGCCACGCCCTCCTCCTTCGAACGGTGATGGTCGATCACGAGCACATCGATCCCCTGCCCCTGCAGATACGCCACCTCATCCTGGGAATTGGTGCCGCAGTCGAGGGCGATGAAAAGGTGCGGTTTGCCGTCCTCGAGCGCCCGGTCGATCGCGCTGCGCGAGAGGCCGTAACCGTCCTCCATGCGGCGCGGCACCACGAAGCGCGGGTTGAGACCGAAGCGGCGCAGCAGGCTGACCAGCAGCGTGGTGCTGCTGACGCCGTCGACATCGTAGTCGCCCAAGACGACGACTTCCTCGCGCGCGGCGATGGCCGCAGCCAGGCGCCGGGCGGCTTCCGGGAGATTCGTGAGCCGGAACGGATCGGCGAGCTCGGCCAGCGACGGGCGCAGGAAGGCGCGCACCGCCTCGTCGTCGGCCAGCCCCCGGCGCCACAATAGCTCCGCCAGCACGGGGCTGACGCCCGCATTCCTACTCAGCGCCCCGACCTCATCGGCCGGGGGCGGCGTGTAGGTCCAGCGCATCGAAAGCTTCAGCAAGAACTTATTCCGATGCGCGACTGGACCCGGTCCACTCGTAGGTGGGTTTCACGTCCTGATGATGCTCAACGTGGCGACGGTCGCCCTTGTGCCAGTAGAAGAAGATCGGGCTGGCGATAAAGATGGACGAGAACGTGCCGGTGACGACACCGACCAGGAAGGTGAAGGCGATGTCCTGGATGACTCCGCCGGCGAAGATGTAGAGCGCCAAAGCCGCGAGGAACGTCGTCATGCTGGTGAGCAGCGAACGGACGAAGACGCGGTTGATGGCGGCGTTGATCACGTCGCGCAGCTTGGTTTCGGGGTTCGACTTGAGCTCTTCGCGGATGCGGTCGAACACGACGATGGTGTCGTTGATCGAGTAACCCGCGATCAGCAGGATCGCCGCTACCATGGGGGCCGAGAACTGGCGGTCGGTCAGCACGAAGATGCCGATGGTCATCAGGATGTCGTGGATGGTGGAAACCACCGCACCGACGCCGAAGCCGATTTCGAAGCGAAAGGCGACGTAGATCAGGATGCCGACGATGGCCAGACCGAGCGACATGAGCGCGTTCCACTGGATTTCGGCGCCGACCGACGGTCCGATGGTGGTGTTACCCACGGCCTCGAAGCCCGCGTTGGGAAAACTGCTCTGCAGGGCCGGCTCGACCATGGCACCGTGCTCATAGGGCACCTGCACCTTGAGGGTGTCACGGCCACCGCCGAGATCGCCGAGGTAAACCGGATTCACCTCGCCGATGTCCGCCGCTTCCAGCGCGGCGCGCACCTGGGCGGATTCGACCGGCTGGTCGTAGATCAGCGTGACTTCGTCACCGCCGAGGAAGTCGATGCCGTAAATGGTGTGCCCCTTGTAGGCGATGACACCGACGCCGATCAAGACGATGGTCCAGGAGGCGATGAAGGACGGGAGCGCGAACTTCAGGAAATCGATCTTCGGCTCCTTGGTGCGGATCAACATGGGGAACTTCTTCATCACCCCGCTGGTGATGGAGAGATCGAGCAGGAGCTTGGTCACGACCAGGGCGCAGAACACCGTGGAGAACACACCGATGGTGAGCGTGATGCCGAAGCCCTTCACCGGGCCGGTGCCGAACGCGATCATGAGCGAGGACGCGATGAGCGTGGTGATGTTCGCATCGAGAATGGTCGAGTAGACCTTCTCGTGGCCGGCGAGGAAGGCGGCCTGGAGCGATTTGCCCAGATTCAGTTCCTCGCGGATGCGCTCGAAGATAAGAATGTTGGAGTCCACCGCCATGCCGATCGTGAGCACGATACCGGCGACGCCCGGCAGCGAAATCGTCGCGCCCAGGCTGGCCAGCATGCCCATGATGATCAGGACGTTGACCGTGAGGCTGATGACGGCGAAGAGGCCGCCCACCGTGTAGGTCAGGATCATGAACGCCGCCACAAGCATGACACCGATCTCGGAGGCACGGATACCGCTGGTGACGGCGTCGGTGGCCAGGGACGGACCGACTTCGCTCTGCTCCATGATCTTCAGCGGCAGATCGAGCGGGTTGTTGAGCACGTTGGCCAATTCGATCGCCTCGCGCTGGGAGAACGAACCGGTGATCTCGGCCGAGGTGCTATTGATGCGCTCACGCACGGTGGGCGCGGAGTAAAGCTTACCGTCCAGCACGATGGCCAGCTGCCCGACGTGCTGGTGCTGGTGCATGTTTTGATAGTTGAGGTTGTCCTCGGCGATGGCACCGGTCACATCCGCGAAGCGCTCGGAACCTTCATCGGTGAAACGCAGGGCGATTTTGAAGCGACCGTATTCGTCCATGACCGGGAAAGCGGCAGCGACGCCCTCGCCTGTCATATCCGGGAGACGCTTCACGTAATAGGCCGTCTGGTAGGGCTGACCGGTGTTGTCCTCGCCATCGAGGGTCATCAGCTCGTAGCCGGGCGGCACCTGATCCGGTGAAGCGCTCTCGGCGTGGAGATACGGATGCACCCGGCGGAAGTCGAGGCGGGCCGGCTTCTTGACGTTGTCGACCACCTCGGGGTTGTCCTTGGTGCTCACGCCGGGGAGCTGGACCTCGATGCGGTTGTCACCCACCGGGCGGATGACCGGCTCGGTGACGCCGAGGCCGTTGAGGCGGTCACCGAGAATCTCGATGGCCTTGTCGAGTTTCTCCTGGCGCTCGGCTTCGGCCACGACTTCCTGGCCGGGCTGCTCGTCCACCTCGAGGGTGAAGGCGACGCCGCCCTTGAGGTCGAGACCGAGCTGCAGTTTGCCCTTGGACTGCTGCAGCAGGTAGTCGAGCAGGATGGCGTTGCGGCGCTCGATGTTGCGGAGCGACTGCTCGAGCTTAACCTGCGGGAAATAGACCGACAGGTCGATGCGCTGCTCGGCCCCGATTTCCTTGAGCGCGATGAAGAGCGTCGGAGACTGGCCGGAGCCGACGCGCTCGGAGGCCTGGGTCATCAGGGCAGTGAACTCCGCCTGACGCGCCGTGACCTCGGATTCAATGTAGTCGTTGAACGGAGTATCCTGGAGCGGAAGCATCGAGCTGAGCGCCCACCCGGAGATGAGGAGCGTCAGCGTGAGCTTCCAGAGGTTGCGTTTGAACATGTGATGTCTGGGTTAAAGGGGAGCAGTCGGAGGCCGGAGCGTCGCCCCGGGGTCACGATCGGAGGGATCGTCGCCGCAGGGATTGGGGCAACGCGGGGCCGGAATCGGTCAGGCGTCGGCCTTCTTGAGTACGGAGGAAACGAAGGTTTTGCCGATCTCGACCTTGGTGTTGTCGGCAATGCGCACGACAAAACGGTCATCCTTGACGGCCACGATGGTGCCGAGAATCCCGCCGGTGGTGACCACCTCGTCACCATTGCCCAATTCCGTCAGCATTTTCTCGTGGGCCTTCTGCTTCTTGCGCTGCGGGGCGATCATCAAAAACCACATGGCGGCGAAGAGCAGACCGTAGAACAACAGCATGGAACCGCCGGCGCCGCCGGAAGGGGCGGATTGGGCGAAAGGCAGGACGGGCAAAAGGGAACTCATATTCGGCGTTGCGTGTTGCTGTTTAGAAACGAAGAAACGCACATCTAACCGTTTTGATTCTTCAAAAAGCAAGCTAGTAAACCCGTCGAGAACGCCGCTGCCCATGAGCAAAAACAAGACCTCCTGGACCCCCGCCGCCGCGGAGGATTTTTATGGGTTTCCCCGCTGGGGATCCGGCCATTTCGCGGTCGACGACACCGGCGGGGTCACCGTCCAGCCGCTGCTCGACGGCCGCATCATTCGGATCAAGGATGTGATCGACGAGGCCGCGGAGAGCGGCCTGCACGCGCCCTACGTCATTCGCTTTCAGGACCTTCTGCGTCAACGGGTCACCCAGTTGAACGAGTGCTTCCGGACCGCCATCCGGGATGAGGACTACGCCGGCCGCTACCGCGGGGTGTTTCCCATCAAGGTGAATCAGCTCCGCGAGGTGGTGGAGGAGATCGTCGATGCCGGGCAGGACTTTGGTTACGGCCTCGAGGCCGGCTCCAAACCGGAGCTCATGATCGCCCTCGCCATGCACGAGGGCACCGACCGTCTCATCATCTGCAACGGCTACAAGGACTCCGACTACATCCGCCTCGCCCTGCTGGGCCGAAAACTGGGCAAACAGATCGTGATCGTCGTCGAACAACTCAGCGAGCTCGACCACATCATCGAGCTCGCCGCCGAAACCGGCGTGGATCCGCTGATCGGCTTCCGGGCCAAGCTGCAGACCCGCGGCGAAGGCAAGTGGGCGATGTCGACCGGCGACAGCGCCAAGTTTGGCCTCAATACCGCCGAAATCCTGTTCGCCGCCGCCAAAATCAAGGCCGCCAAGCTCACCCATTGCGTGCGCCTGGTGCACTTTCACATCGGCTCGCAGGTGCCCAACATCCTCACGATCAAGAACGCCGTGGTCGAGGCCACGCGCTTCTACTGCCAGTTGGTGAAGATGGGCTTTCCCATGGGCCTGCTGGATGTCGGCGGCGGTCTCGGCATCGATTACGATGGGTCCCGCACGAACTACGAAAGTTCGATGAACTACTCCATGGCCGAATACGCCCGCGACGTGGTGGCCAACATCCGCGACATCTGCGGCGAAGGCGAGGTGCCCGTACCCGACATCGTATCCGAGTCCGGCCGGGCGGTCGTCGCCCCCCACTCCCTGCTGGTGGTCGAGGTTTTCGAACGCATCAACAAGCGCGAGACCCTCGGCGTCGAGCAACGGCCGAAGAAGAAGGCCAAGGTGGTGCGCGATCTCGAAGCGCTGGTGAAGAACAAGACCAACCTCGGTCGCCTCGAGCGCTACCACGACGCGGTCCAGCGCAAGGAGGAGGCACTGGCGCTGTTCAATCTCGGCTATCTCGACCTGGAGAACCGCGCCGCCGCCGAATCGTTGTTCTGGCAGATCTGCGAATCCATCGCCTCCGAAAACCTTGGCGCCGGCTACGTCCCCGAGGAACTGCACGACCTGCACAGCACCCTCGCCGACCAGTATGTCTGCAACTTCTCCGTGTTCCAGTCGCTGCTCGACCACTGGGCGCTGGGGCAGCTCTTCCCGATCGCCCCGCTGCACCGCCTCGACGAGGCGCCCACGGTCAACGCCATCCTCGTCGACATCACCTGCGACTCGGACGGCAAGATCAGCCGCTTCATCGACCTCGAGGATACCAAGGATCACCTCGAGCTGCATCCCCTCAACGGCAAGCCCTACTACCTCGGCATCTTTCTCACCGGCGCCTACCAGGACATCATGGGCGACCTCCACAACCTCTTTGGCCGCGTGAATGAAGTGCACGTGTTCCTCGAGGACGACGAGGAGAACGGTTTCTACATCGAGGAGACGCTGCCCGGCTCCCGCATTCGCGATGTCGTCGCCGGCGTCCAATACCAGCACCAGGACCTGTGCCGGCAGATGAAGGCCAAAATCGACGCCGCCACCAAGCGCGACGAGATCAAGCCGCGCGAAGGCATCCGCCTCCTTGAATTCTACGAGAACATGCTCGAGACCAAGACCTACCTGCGGATTGATCGTACGCCGAAGGCAAAGACCCGCCGCCGCAGGTCGCGCAAATCCTGACCGTTAGCCCATGCGGATCCGGGGGTGCTGGGGACTACCCCCCGGTTATGCATGAGCGATGCTGCGCGCCGCCGCTCTTGCGCATTAGTTCGGCCCATATTCGCCAGCCGATTGCGGTGCGCATTTGTGCATGGGCTCAGGATGGCTAGTTTCAGTCAAAGCCTATGCCACGTAAGAATCGCCCCATTCTCTACGTCGCGCCGGGCAGCTCCAGCTGCTTGGAGTCCATCCGTGTGCTCAGCCGGGAGCGCGTCGACTATGACCAGTTCGACATTTCGCGTGAACCCAGCGCCGCGGATCAGTTGAAGCAACGTACCGGCACGTGCGAGGTCCCCACCCTGATCTGGGGCCGCGAAGTGCTGGCGAACTTCAACGACATGCAGCTGGTGCGCTTCGTGCGCGACCATTCCTGATTTCGCGTCCGCTCACGCCCGGCTGAGCGACCTCCCCGGGGTCACGGCCACGGATGTTTGGGATAACGACGGGACAGCTCCGGTCGAATCTTGTTCGGGTAGAGGTTCTCCCAGAAATCCTGCAAGTCGTCGGTGACTTGGATCGGCCGCTGATTGGGGGCCAGGATTTCAAAGCGCACCGGCACCCGGCCGTGACCGAGGGCGAAGGTCGTCTTGATCCCCACCAGTTCCTGCACCCGGGCGCTCAGGATCGGTGGTCCGGTTTCCGGATAGCGCAGCCGGGCGCGGCGACCGTTGGCCATTTCGATCCGCTCCGGCAGGAAGTCGTCCAACACCGCCAGCTGCTCCGCCCGCAGCCATTGCCGCAGCACGGGCATGACCGGCTGGTCCTTCAAATCCCGGGCTCCGAAACAGCCGAAGCAGACCTGTTCGATCAAAGTCGCCTGGTCCCCGGCCGTGATGGGGCTCACCTCCAGCTCCGGAAACCATTCGGACAGCCGGTTCACCCGCACGATCCACTGATCGACGGTCTCCGTCCATTGCGCGAGCTGGAGATTGCCCGCCAGAACTTCCCGGGCCAACAGTTCGGCCGCGGCTCCTTCCGGCGGAGTCTCCGAGGTCAATTTGCTCTCCAGCACCAGATCACGAAACCGCCGCTCCCGGCGCACCACCACCCGTCGCACGTCCGCATCATAAATCACCGTGTTTTCCGTGCGGCAGTCATCCGGAAAAATCTCCTCCAGCCACGGCTCCTCCACGGCCGACACCAGCGTCAACAATACGTCCACGCCACCCCGGCCCTGCACCTCGGTGATCTCCGTGGCCACCAGGAGCGGTGCCGTCTGCACCACGCTTTCCCGCGCCAGCGTACCGCGGCGGCCATGGACCAGTTCACAACGCAGCGTACCGCGGTCCAGCCGCCGCGCGAGCTGGTCGGAAAAGCCCGCCAGGACACATTGGCGCAAGGCCACCTCATCGATCCCGCGATCCCCGACTTCCGAGCCTTCGCGTTGGGCGATGGCGACAAACTGCCGAAACAATTGATCGGCCTGTCGCGCCCCCTGCGCATGGACACCCAGCCGTCGACAGGTCTCCATCCGAAATCCATCCGCCGCGACATGCTGCCACAAGTAAATCTGGGCAAGGAAGTCGCTCGTGTCCTCGTCGCCATGCACGGCTTCCCGGGCCTGGTCGATCTCCTTGCCCGCTCCCCGCAGCAGAATCGACCGGCCCTGAGCCAATGCCGCCATCAAGGCCGCCGCCCGCGCGCAGCCCCGTCGATCCGCCTCCAGAAACATTCGGGCATAACGCGGATGAACCGGAAACCGCAGCATGCGCCGCCCCACCTCGGTAATCGCACCCGGCGAGCCCGAATTGATCGCCCCCAGATACGCCAACAACGTCTCCGCCCGCCGCAACCCCACCGGATCAGGGGCCTCAAGCCAGGGAAAGGCCGTCAGATCATTCAGTCCGCAGGCTTTCAAAGTCAGCACCACTTCAGCCAGGTCCAGCCGTCGCACCTCCGGCAATTCCTGCGCGACCCGCTCCGCATGCTCGCGCTCCGTCCAAAGCCGCACCGCCACCCCCGGAGCGGTGCGGCCGGCCCGACCCGCCCGTTGATCGGCGCTGGCCCGCGAGATTTTCTCCACCAGCAACGTGTTGATGCCGCGATGGGGATCGAACCGCGGCACGCGGGCCAGCCCAGAGTCGATCACGACCGTTACTCCGTCGATGGTCAGCGAGGTTTCGGCGACATTGGTCGACACTATGATCCGCCGGGCCGCTCCGCGGGCAACCGCCCGATCCTGCGCTTCGGCCGGCAATTCCCCGTGCAGGGCATGCAGTTCGATGCCCCGCAGTTCCCCTTGCTGGCCCAGCGCCTGCAGCGTGCGGTTGATTTCATAGGCCCCGGGCATGAAGACCAGCATGTTGCCGGTCGTCCGACTCGCCAGGCGGGCACATTCCCGGGCCGCGATCTCCCACACTGGTTCACGGTCCGCGTGCGTGCTGCGGGTCTGATACTCCATCGTGACCGGAAACATCCGGCCTTCGGAGATGAGCGTAATGCATGGATCAAGATAACGCTCCAACGCCGCGCCATCGAGCGTGGCGGACATGACGATGAGCTTGAGGTCGGGCCGCTGCTCCCGTTGCAGCTGCAGGGCCCGCCCGAGCGTGATGTCACCGAACAGATGCCGCTCGTGAAACTCATCGAACACGATGGCCGCGACGCCGCGCAGTGACGCATCGAACGACATGCGGCGCAGCAGCACGCCTTCCGTCACGAACCGGATCCGGGTCGCCGCCGAGGTCCGGTCCTCCAGACGAATCTGGTAGCCCACTTCGCCGCCCAGCGGCGAACCCCGCTCCTCCGCCACCCGGCGCGCCAGCATGCGCGTCGCCAGCCGGCGCGGCTGCAGCACGACCACCTCACCGGTATCGAGAAAGCCGTTACACAGCAGCATCTGCGGCACCTGGGTCGACTTGCCCGAGCCCGTGGGAGCCTGCAGCACGACCCGCCCATGCTGCCGCAGGGCCGCCACCAAACGCGATTCCAGCTCGTGAATGGGCAAATGGGAGGCGGGCGACGAGGACACCAAGGCACGCTCGCCGCCGTCTTCTCCCCCGCAAGTAAAACTCTTCAATTGCAGCTTAACCTATGCCACGGAGGCCCATGAGTTATTCCCATGTTATTCACCATGTAGTTGCCGGTGAATAACTTGTGAATTAGAAATTCGTGACAAACACGGGAGAATTTTGCATGTTCGACACCGTTCCTTGATAGAACAGTCAAGCGCACGCCGAAATGAAAAATCCGGCGAAAGCGAAGACTGGGATACGCCCGGGCAACCGGGGAAAGGGTCGCCAGAGCTGGTCTGGTCCACCCCCTCATGATGGCGCAGCAATGCGACGCGCGAGGCATATATCACCAGTTCCTCTGACCGGGGTCGTGCCCGGTCCAGTTACACGAAATCAGGAGCTGAGCGACGAGCCGCGAAGTAAGAAACCGCGGACGAGTCGAGTCAGGCGCGACGGAAGTTTCGAACGTCGTGCTGATACCGTGACCCAGAGGGTTCCGGCTGCTACGGTAAGCCAGCCCGTGAAGCGATAACGGACGGAAGCAACCGTCAAAAGGTCCCCGCAGACGCAATGCGGCGGACGCGAAAACGAGATCGGATCACGGGAGATCAAACGAGTCTGGCAAAGCTCGGGTGATCTCAACAGCGGGGCGGCGTGAAAAACCACGTCACCCCATTGCAAGGTAGAAGGCAGCCTGAGAGGTAAGAGGTCAGACCCGTCCCACGGGGCCAACGCCCGGCCAAAAGCCGGGGCCGACCCCGCGGAAACGGTGCCGACGTGAAATGCGTCCTTGCAAGCGCGTCAGCACCCTGTCCGGCGATAGGTTCTCGGCAGAGAATCGGTCGAACCGGGCAAAGAGGCCTCACTCAATAAACTCCGATCGGCAACGGTCGGGGCGATCCCGCCATGAGATCGAAATCTGCGCATGCCGTGTGGAGTGGCGTCGGGGAGTCTGCAGCCCGCGAAAGCGAGAGCGCCAAATGTAGATATCCGGGAAAGAGCGAGTGGCGACCGCCCACCCCCCAAATTTGGCCCAGTGAACTTCGGTTCGCTGGGCCTTTTTTGTGTCTCCATGCCCCGCCCCGTCGCCGGGTTATTTTTGCGTGGCCCGCCGGCCGGCGCGGACTAGCGTTCCGCCGACCACCCCGCTAGCAACCCGCCTTGCCGGCATGATGAAACCTGTTCCCGCCACCCCACCGCCGCCCGTCGCCCCGGCGCCCATGGTGCTGATCGTGGACGACGAACCGCGTTCGCGCGAGTTGCTCAAATCCATGCTGCAACTGGACGACTATGAGCTGCTGGAGGCCGTGTCGGGGGCTGAAGCGCTGGAACTCGCCGGGCGCCACCTGCCCGACGTCATCCTGCTCGATGTCATGATGCCCGAGATGAACGGCTTTGAGACCTGCCGGCGTTTGCGCCAGGACCAGCGCCTGCAGCACGTGCCGATTCTTTTTTTGACCGCCCTCGACGACCGCGCCTCCCGGCTGGAGGGCCTGAACGCCGGCGCCGAGGACTTCATCAGCAAGCCGATCGACACGGTGGAACTGCGCATCCGTATTCGGACCATCACCAAGCTCAATCGCTTCCGGCGCCTGTTCGAGGAGCGCGCCCGCTTTGAGCAGGCCGTGGAGCATGCCCCCACCGGGGTCATCGTCACCGATCACGCGGGACGCATCGAGTTGATCAACGCCGCCGCCCAGGCGCTCTTCCGCCAGGCCCCGACCGTGGGCGAGAACGCCGGGGCGCTGTTTCCGGCCGGCATCATCGAGCAGATCCTGCACACCCTGGCCGAAACCACGACTGCCCCCCCTCACCCGCATGCTCTGGCCACCCGGCCGCTGGCCGCCGCCGATCGCGACACGGCGGTCGAGATCACGGCTGCGCGACTGCCCGGAAGGGCCGTGTATTTCAGCCTGCACGACATCACGGAACGCAAACGAATGGAGAGCCAGTTGATCCGGATTCAGCGCGTAGAAGTGCTCGGCCAGCTCGCCGGCGGGCTCGCCCACGACCTTAACAACGTCCTCGGATCCATCGAATCCAGCGCCACCCGGCTGGCCCAGGAAACCGGACCGGGCCCGGCTCCCGCCAGCCTGATCAACAGCCTGCAGGCCGCCGCCCAGAGTGGCGGTGACATGTTGCGGCAATTGCTGCTGTTCTCACGGGGGGCGGACGAACCCGGCGAGGTGCTGGATCCCCTGCCCATCTGCCGCGAGGTTGCCCAACTCGCCCAGGAAGCCCAGGGCGGGGACATCGAGGTCCGGCTGGTGGTGGAATCGACCAAGGATGATCGCGCCCGCATCCGGAGCCAGCGCTCCCAGCTCCACCAGATATTGCTCAACCTGATTGCCAACGCCCGTGACGCCATGGACGGACACGGCCGCCTGAGCGTTGAGTTTGCCATTCGGACACCTCACCCCGCGGAGCTCGGCTCCATTCCGCCCGAGCGCGCCGGCGTGGAGCATGTGGTGATTGCGGTCGTCGACGAGGGTCCCGGCATCGCCCCCGAGGTGCGGGACCGGCTCTTTGAACCGTTCTTCACCACCAAGGCGCCCGGCCGGGGCACCGGCCTGGGCTTGGCGACGGTATTGCTGCTGATGCACCGCCATCAGGGGTTTGTCACCCTGGACTCCACCCCGGGCAAAGGGGCGCGGTTCTGTTGCTTTTTCCCCATCGAGAACGACGACCCGCCCGCGCGCTAGGCGTCACGGAGACTTTGCTCCCTGCGTCCGGGTTCCGCCTTGATTCACGTCGTCCCGGCTCTCAGCGTGACCGTTTGCGCGCGCTCCGACGCCGCCCTTCGCCATGAACCAGAACATCCGCAACATCGCCATCATCGCCCACGTCGACCACGGGAAGACCACCCTTGTCGACAACCTGCTGAAGCAGGGCGGCGCCTTTCGCGCCAATCAACAGGTCGACGAACGCGCCATGGATTCCATGGATCTCGAGCGCGAGAAAGGCATCACCATCAAGGCCAAGAACACCTCGGTGCACTGGGGCGACAAGATCATCAACATCGTCGACACCCCCGGCCACGCGGACTTCGGCGGCGAGGTGGAGCGGGCCCTGCGCATGGTCGACGGCGTGCTCCTGCTGGTGGACGCCTATGACGGACCGCAGGCGCAGACGCGCTTCGTCCTGCGCAAGGCGCTGGGCCATGGCCTCAAGGTCATCATCGTCATCAACAAAATCGATCGGGAGAATGCCGACCCGAAGGAGATGTATGAGAAGGTCCTCGAGCTGCTGCTCGAGCTCAACGCCACCGAGGAGCAGTTCGACGCCCCCGTGGTCTACGGTTCCGGCCGCGACGGCTACATGATGCGCGATCTGGCGGATGAGAAGAAGGACCTCACGCCGCTCTTCAACGCCGTGCTTGAGCACGTGCCGCCGCCCTTCGCCCGGCCCAACCAACCCTTTCACATGCTGGTCTCCAACATCGACTGGAGCGACTACGTCGGCCGTATCGCCATCGGCAAGATCCTCGGCGGCGAGGTCGATGTCGGTGACACCATTCATGTCATCCGCCACAGCGACAAGAAGCGGCTGCGGGGCAAGATTACCAAGGTGATAGAATTTTCCGGACTCGGCACCACCGAGACCAACCATGCCGTGGCCGGCAACATCGTCGGCCTGTCGGGATTCGAGGACATCGACATTGGCGACACGCTCACCGCCGATCCGGAAGGCCACGCCCTGCCCTTCACGGAGATCGACCCACCGACGCTGGAAATGCAGCTCGCAGTCAACGACGGCCCGCTCGTTGGCAAGGACGGCAAATTCGTCACCTCCCGCCAGCTGCGCGAGCGGCTCTACCGCGAGGTGAAGACCAACATCTCCATCTCCATCGAGGATGCGACCACCGGCGGTGCCTTCAACGTGAAGGCCCGCGGCGCCATGCAGATCGCCGTGCTGGTGGAGACGATGCGCCGCGAAGGCTTTGAACTCTTGGTTTCCCGGCCGACCGTAATCACCCGGACCGATGAGAATGGAGCGACACTCGAGCCTTATGAAACAGTGTGGATCGAAATCCCCGACGATTGCGTCGGTGCGATCATGCAGAACCTCGCCGGGCGCAAGGGTCAGCTGACCAACATGGAGAAGCTCAACGCCACGACCATGATCGAGGCCACCATCACCACCCGCGGCCTCATCGGCATGGAGGTCGACCTCGTCAACGCCACCAGCGGCCACGGCGTGATGTCCCACCTCTTCAAGGAATACGGCCCCTGGGCCGGCGAAATCGCCACCCGTCAGACCGGTACGCTCGTAGCCACCGAGGCCGGCGTCACCACCGCCTACGCACTTGAGAGCATCCAGGAGCGTGGCAAGCTCTTCACCGGCGCCGGTGAGGAAGTCTACGAGGGCATGATCGTGGGCGAGAACCCGCGCGATGAAGACATCCCGGTCAACGCCGTGAAGGCCAAACAGCTGACCAATTTTCGCTCCCAGGGTGAAGGCAAGGGCATTCAGCTCACGCCCGCGATCAAGATGTCGCTCGAGCGCTGCATCGAATACGTCGCCAACGACGAATACGTGGAGGTGACGCCCTCCACCCTGCGGCTGCGCAAGAAAATCCTCAACGGCAACGAGCGGCGCAAAGCCGAGCGCGCGGCCCGGGCATAAGTAGTTTTACCCTTTGCCCGGCGGGGCTTTAGCCCCACAATGGGGACCGTTACTTCATGGCGCTCGAAACGGTTGTCTACCTGACGAACATCGTCGTCTGCGCGATCATCGCGGTGCTCATGACCCATGCCTGGCGGCAGGATGGCGGCGGGCAGATGCGACTGTGGATGCTGGCCGCCTGGACCATGCTGGTGGCCGACATTCTGTTCGCAGCCCGTCCCGTGATGCCCGAGTCGATCGGCCGCATCGCGCCCACCACCTTGGTGACCGTCGGCCAGGCCATCCTGCTATGCGGTGCCCGGCTCTGCGCGGGGCTCAGCATTCCGCGGGTGGCGACCGCCGGCCTCATCGGCCTGCACCTTCTGCTGCTGACGATTTTCTACCTGGTTGATCCGGATTCGATCTGGCGGCGGGTGAGCAACGGCCTGATCTGGGCCGGCCTGTCGATCTGGTCCTATGCCAGCCTGCGGCAATCCCCCCGCGTGTTCTGGGCGCCTTTGCCCGCCCCGGCCCGGATCTTCGTCCTGCACGCCGGCTTCCATCTGGTGCGCATCATCTCAAGCGCGCTTGCCGGCGACAGCGAGGGTCGCTGGGGGGCGGCGGTCGGCATCATGGGCGACCTCGAGGTCAGCTTCTTCATGATCGCGCTGTTTGTGGGCCTGCTCATCGCCAACCTCCAGCGGCGCAACCAGGAACTGAGCGCCGCCCTCGCCGAGGTGAAGACCCTCACCGGCCTGCTCCCGATCTGTGCCTGGTGCAAAAAGATCCGCGACGACGACGGCTACTGGACACAGGTCGACGAATACTTCCGCAGCCGGACCGACATCCGCTTCACCCACGGCATTTGCAGCGACTGCTCGTCCGAGCACCAGGCCTACAGCCGGCAGACCCCCCACCCGTTCGTGGAGGAGTAAACGACTGACAGACCCACTGTCTTCACTCTTGCGCCCACCGGAAGGGCGCAAAACATTGCGCCCGGCGTTCGCGCCCTACCCCCCCGTTCCCCAGCCCCCACCCAACATACGCTTCGATGCGCTTTCTTCTTAAATCGACGGGCATTGCGCTCGGATTGACCGTGATTCTCTACGCGTTGCTGCGCGTGGTTCTCCCGGTCGACGCCTGGTTCTACACCTTCCTCTTCGAGCGCAGTCTGGTGCAATGGATGAGCATCGCCGTCTTCTGCTTCGGCCTGCACCTGCTCTTTCTCAAAAGCCGCGCGTTGCCCACGGAGCAGCGCGCCCTCGCGCAGGCGAATTGGGATGCCCTCGTCGCGCAGCCAGCGGTCGCCCCGCCTTCGGCCGGCATGGTGCGACGCCGCCTCACCACCATCGCGGCGCTGGCCGCCCACCACTCGCCGCGTTTCGCCGAAAACACGGCCAAGGAAATGGCGGCCGAGGACGCCGCCGAGCTCAATGAAAGTTACGCCCTGCCCGGGGAGGTCGTGCAGATCCTGCCGCTCATCGGTTTCTATGGCACGGTCTGGGGACTGAGTAAGGGCCTTTACTACAATTTCGTCGTGCAGGGGCAGGACTCGACCAACGCCTTCGCCAGCGCCATCGGCACCGCGTTCGACACCACCCTGCTCGCCCTCGCGCTCACCATCGCGATGTCCCTCCTGCAAAGCGTGGTGCGTCGCACCGAGGAATCCCTGCTCGAAAACCTGAACCGCTACGTCGAGGACCGGCTGCATAAGCTTGATAACGCTGTCGCTTCCGCAGTGCCCGCCTCCAACGACCCGAAGGTCTGGCTCGAGGAGTTCGGCATCAATCCGGCGGAGCTGATCGAGTTTCTCCGCGGCCGTCTATCAACGATGAGTGACGACCTCGGCAAGATTGCCGGTGGGCAGACTGCTCTCACCACGTCGCAGGCCGAAGTCGCCGCTGCCATCAAGGGCAGCCAGGAGGACCTCGCGGCTCAGACCGAGCTCTTACGCCAACTGCAGTCGAACGACACCACCGAGGCCCACACGCGCCAGCTCGCTCTATTGACCAGTCTGGAAGCCCTCGCCAAGACGCGTGCCAGCGATGCCGACAGCCAGGCCAAGACGCAGGCCGAGGCGCTCGCCGCCCTCCTGGCCCAGCTCAAGGCCGACCAGGCCGCGCAAGCCGGCGCCCTCACCCACCTGACGGAGGGAGTCGGTCGCGTGGAAAGCGCCGTCGGGCAAAGCTCCGCCCAACTCGCCGAAAAGATCGCTGCCGCCGGCACGACCGCCGCATCCGCCCTCAGCGACCATGCGGCCAAGCAGACCGCCGCCGTGGCCGGCCTCGGCGAGCAGATCGCTTCCGGTCACAAGTCGCTCCGCGACCTGATCAATCGCCCCAAGTCGTTCACCGTCACCGAAAAATCGTCGGCCGACGATGCCTCGAACCGCTAAGGCAGTTTACCGGGCCAGTGCCCTGCCGGACATCGGTCTGATTTCCATTCCCGTGCTGTGCTGCCTGCTCGGCGCGGCCTTCTTCGTCTATGTCTTCGGTGGTCAGAATGCGCCTTGGAACCGGCCGCTGCTGGAGCTGCAGGCGGCCATGACGGAAACGGCCACCGCCACCTCCGTGCTGGAGGAACGCGAGGAGGCGGCCCTGGGCCGGGCCCTGCTCCTGAAGCGCGCCCAGGAGATCCGCCGGCTGGAGGAGGAAATGGCCCAGCTCGCCCGCCTGCGGGAGGATCTCACCCTGCAGGTGGCCGACGTCGCCGAGCTGGCCCGGCTGCAGCTCGAACTCGAACGCCTGCGGGAGCTGCTGGCCCAGCTCGAACTGGCCGAACGCCGCCTGCGCGAACAGAGGATCCCGGTCTTCCGCAATCACACCGACAGCTACATTCTCGTCGAATGCCTTCGCGACGAGATCGTCGTCCACCCAACCGGCCGACACATCGGCATGTTCGAGTTTACCGAGCAGCAGGCATGGTTGTGCGACCAGATCGATGCCAACGGCTACGTGGCCTTCGCGGTGCGGCCCGGCGGCTGGACCGACAACTCCTTCGACCGCGTGAGCACGGCGGTCTACGACCACCTCGCCAGCCGCGTAGAGGCCGGCCACCCACCCGTGCGTCGCGTCGAATTCCCGCTCGCCGAGAGCGACTCTATCATTCCCTACCTCCCGCTGGAGGACTGAACCGTGGCCCAGCGCACCACCTTTCGTAACCTTATCTGCATGGCGGACCTGTTCTTCGCCCTGAGTGCGAGCCTGTTCCTGCTCAGCTCGATGGAGGGCAAGACGCTGGAGGGCGATGATCGTACGGAGCCACCGGATACCGACGCCATGCAGCGCGAAGTGCAGCGGCTGGAAACCGAAACCCAAACGCTCCAGTCCGACTTGCAAACATTGTCAGACCTGGTGGAAGGGCTGGATCTCCCTCCGGAGGAAGCGGCGCCATGATACTTCCCAAAAGCCGCCCCTTCCTCGTGTTCGTGGTGGTCTGTGCCGGCGGCCTGCAGGCCCAGCCAATCGATCGACCCGACAATGTCACGCTGGGTCGCCTGTATCAGGAACTCGACGACCGCCATGGCACGTTGCTCGACCAGCAAGCCACCACCCGCACCCGCCTCGCCGAATTGGAGGCGCTCCTGGCGCGCTACACCATCGACGAGGAAACGATCGAAGCCGCCAATCGCATCAGCGAAGAGGAACTGGCCGAGCTGCGCCGCCTGATCGAGGAACTCCGCGCAGAGATCGCGGCCAAGGCCGCCGAGCTGGAAATTGATCCGGAAAACATTCCGGAGGAATTGCTGCAGGACCGGGCGGAGCTGCTGCTGCTCGAAGAGGAAATCAAGCGCCTCAACCTGATCCTCGCCACCATGCAGGACGATGAAACGCCGCTTACTTCCGCGGTCGCGCTGCGCGATCGCCAGTCGGTGCCGTTCATGCTGACCGGCGGCAACATCGCTCCGTTCGCGACCCCGTATTTCGACTACACCCTGATCCGGGTGCGCCTTGCCGACCGCAGCGTGGTGGAACGCCGGCGCTATCACCGCGCCAGTGATGCCGGTCCGGTGTCCGCCGCCGTGCTCCCCGGGGGCGTGCTCTACGAGTTGGTCCACGGCGACAAATTCGATCCCGCCAACGCCTACATCACGCTGTGGGTCTGCGCCGACTCCATCGACGCCTTCTACAGCGTCGTCGCCTTCTGCCAGGAAAACAACCTGACCTACAATTGGTCGCCCGACGTCGACGAACCCTGGATTGCCAACGAGGACGACGCCCCGGTCGAAGCCTGGGGCTATCAGAACGGCTAGGCCGTTGATCAGCGCAGTTCGTAGACCTCGACCAAGGCCACGCCAGTGCCGCCGTCGGCACCGGTGACCTGCACGGTGTAGAGGTTGCCGTCGGCCGGCAGGACCGTGACGAGGGCGGCATCGCTGCTGCCGGCTGTCAGCTCGAACGCCCCCACGTCGGCAAAGACACTCGCCAAACTGGCATCCCAATCATCGTTCTCCGCGACGACGGTGTTACCGCTGAACACCTGAATCCGCGGATTCGCCAGCGTGCCGGGCACGCCGTATTCCTGCAAGCGCGGTCCGATGCCGCGGATCAGCAGACGGATGTGGCCGGTGCCGCCGACCACAAACCCGGCCGTGAGCACAGAGCTGCCGCTACCGGTTCGATTCTGCGCGGAAATATTCACGAGCCGCGGACCTACACCGGGCGTGACATCGTAGGCCTCGACCAGCACCAGACCGGCCTCGTCACCGGCAATGCGCGCCGTGTTGCTCCCGCTGATGTTGGGCTGCAGGGCCGCATCCGCACTGCCCTCGGTCCAGGCATAGGCGCCCAAGGTGTTCGCTGTGGCGGCCAAACTCGCATCCCAATCATCATTCTGGGCCACCAGCACTTCGCCGGCGCCATATACTTCCATCTCAGGGTCCGGCATCCCCGGCAGGCTGAACTGCGCCAGCGCCGGGCCGCCGGCCCGCAGCAGCAGGTCCTTGGCACCACCGTCGACCACGAAACCGAGCGTCAGGGCCTGATTGGCCGCCAGGTCCGTGCGCACCGACAGGTTGCTCAGATAGCTGTTGGTCGTGTCGATGGGCTCCGCATCGAATGTCACCGCCAAGGTCTCGTCGCTGGCAAGGTCGCGCACGAAGGTCTGCGTTTCGCCGGCAAACGTCACGGTGACCCGGTGACGGCCTTTGAAAACGGTGGCGTCAAAACTGCCGGTCCCGTCGGAAAGCCCACCCGTGTTGGTCCACCAGGTGCCTTTGACGCGATCGACCCAGACCTGCCCGCTCGGCTTGATGACCCAGTTGGCCGGATTGGTGTCGTCGAACAGGATGGAGTTGTCGCGCCAGTGCAGGCTGTCGCGCATGCCCCACATGGTGATGCCCTCCACCGCCGGGTGCTCGAACGCACCCTCGAGCACGTTGGCGGTCACCTGGGCCTGATCGGCCGGCGTGGCGGCCGTCCACCAATTGGTGTTGATGTCGAGTTCGGTGATCTCGATGGGGAGCCCCGGCAGACCCGCAGGGTGATTCGCCGTGGGCGCCATGGGGGCAGACAGGAGGTTCAGGCGGCGCGTGACCTGGGCCTTGGTGATCATCCGATCCATGTGCGCCTGCAGGCCGATACCACCGACCGGGCCGCCGGCGTCGCGGATCGCGTCCACCACCTCCTTGTAGGCGATCACGTCGGAATCGTTCTCCTGCCAGAAGTTCAGGATGTTGTACTCGTTGATGTAGAGCTTGGCGTCGGGATCAGCCGCCTGCGCCGCCTTGAACCATTCCGCGATCTCGGCCGCCTGTTCGTCGACCGATCCTCCGGGCACGGCCTTGTCGATGATGTACTCGCGCTCGTGGAAATGCTCGTTGTAGAGATCGAAGGTCACGATGCCGGAATCACGCAGCGCCGTGTGGTACTCGGTGACATGATCGCGGATCCGTTGCCGCACGGCGGCCGGATCGGTCAGCGAACGGAAACTGGCGGGCAACTGATACTCCGCTCCCCACACCGTGGTGTGACCGCGCTGGCCCATCGGCACGTCGGACCCGAAGGCCCCGAGTTCAAAGACCTCGTCGATCATCGCCTGGGTCTGCGCGGTGGTGCGCGATTCCACGTAGGACCACTTCAGGTAATTGCCGAAGGTGACGGAATTGAAGTAGCGCTGCAGTTCGACCAAGCCCTGCTCGCTGTAGGCCGCCCGCCCGGGAATCAATTCGTCCGCGGTGATCGCCGTGCCCCAGCGAAAGGCCGGGTTGAGCATTTCCACTTTCACGTTCGCTCCTTCCAGGGGGACGTCGGCCAAGTTCTTGACCGTGACGGTCAAGGCACTCTGACGGTGGGACAAATCAGCTTGCGCGAGTGAAGCTGTGACGGTGCCGAGGAACAGCACCCGGAGAAGACGAGAATACAACATGGCAGTGAGGACACGGACCCGCTGGCGGGGCTCGTTGGGGTTTGCCTCACAAAGTTCGCTCCGACTCCGGCGTCAACCCGGATTCGACTTATCCCGACCGCCGGCGCTCCCCTCCCTACTCGTCAATCGTCGCGAACGCATCCGCGTAGCGGTGACCGAGCTCAATCAGTGCCGCGCGGTTGAAGTGAATATTGTCCGGCTTGGATTTGAGTCCATTCGAACTGACGAAAGCCACCTGCGGGGTATCCGCCGCGATCCGTTGCTGGGCCGCGTCGACGATGCGGGTAGCCTCACCCCAGGGAGCGGCCTCGAACTGCCCCAGTTGCCCGATCACAACCGGCAGCATGGGTTGGCCAAATTCAGTTCGGAATCGAGCGATGAGGTCGCGCAGGGCACCTTCGTAGACCGGGGCCAGATTCGGATGACTGTCGCTTTCCCCTTGATGCCAGAGGATGCCTTTGAGCGTCCCGACCGTCAGCGCCCGGCGAGTGCGGGCAATGGCGTCGTTGTAGGGAAAACTGTAGGTCGCCTCAAAGTAGGCGTTCGGCAGCCAGGTCGAGATCGGTGAGCCGCCGCAGGCCGTCGGGATAAAGCCAACCGTCACGCCGGGATGCGTCTCGAGGTAGCGCCGGGCAAAGGACCGCGCCACCCCCACGCCCACAATGTCGGGCTTGTCCCAATGCACCGGGTCGACGGCCTGGACCCATTCGCCCCGGGCGTTCAGGGCTAGGATCCGCTCATCGGGAACCTGGTCTGCTGCCGTCACCTCGCCCCGGCCCGCCATGTTGGATTGGCCGGCCAGCAGGAACAGATGCAGGTTCGCCGGCGCCGGAAGGGTGACCTCGGCGGCGGGAGACATCAGCGTGGAAACAAGCATGGCGGCACCGAACGCGAACGTCCGACCTTGGGGCAGGAGGCGGGAAAACAACACGCCGCGAGGTTGGCTGACGGCGGGTCGGGACGCAAGGCGCCGGCAACGTCAGCGCAGACGTTACTTCGGAGCGTTAAGCTGAATCACCGCGATAAAGGCGTCGTTCACGCCGCGCATCGCGGCCAGTGAGTAACGGTAAAAATCGGCGGGATTCGTGTGCACGGCCAGGGTCTGTTCGGACCGCGCCGGTCCGGCGGCGGCGAACAACCCCTGGCTACCCGACATCTGCGCCAGTCCCATCAGGCCGGCACGGGTGGCGTTGTTGTTGTCCCGCTCGTCGAGGGTGATGATCTCAGCGCCGTAGTCACCGACGAAGACATCCTCCTTCAAGGGAACATTGATGAGATCGCCGGCCACCTTGTTCTTGGCGTGAAGCGCCGACATCTGGGTAAACCGGCCCATCAGCCCCAGGTTCGCCTTGGCACCGGTGCTGGAGCGGCCGCTGCCGTAGCCGGCGAACAGGCCGCGCTTGTTGCCGCTGGAATTTAGCTCCGCGAAATTGATCAGAAAGCTGGGCACCAGCACCACCGCGTCCAGATCGGCGGATACGGCGGTCATCATTTTCCAATTGTTCAGGGCAAACGGTCCCTTGTCCCCGAGCGGATTGCCGTGATCCCACCAGAGCGGCAGGTCCGCCGGCGCGTAAAAGTTCATGATCCGGTCGCTGATGATCTTGTAGGACTTCGTGTAGGGTGCGTCGGGGGACGACGGCGTGAAATCCACGTTGGCCCAGCCTTCGGTCGCCTTGAGATCCGCCAGCGGCACGATCTCACGACCCGCCGCGGTCAGATCGGCCAGGAAGTCCTGATACAGCGATTCCGTGATTTGCTGCAGCACGGCATGGTCCACGCCGAGAGCTGTACCGCAGTCTTGCTGCGCGAGCCCGACGTGTGGGTGCCGCCGAACTGATAGCCCGCCGCCACGCTGGCGGTCACACTGTCCTCGATGATGAAACCGACCCGGAATCCGGCCACC
>Ga0181607_10001029_pt1 | contig 24909 bp, 22 predicted proteins | sample 041ome_9_FD_132420 | JGI IMG/M metagenome (GOLD analysis project Ga0181607, IMG submission 132420) | Coastal salt marsh microbial communities from the Groves Creek Marsh, Skidaway Island, Georgia - 041413US metaG (megahit assembly) | ecosystem: Environmental > Aquatic > Marine > Intertidal zone...
GCAACGGGATAAATCGTCATTAGTACTTGGGTGGTACAATAACAAATTAATTTACTATTATAAAAGATGGAAGCCTAGGGTTGGACCAAGATAGGAGAGGTTTTATCAAGCTTTGTCACTTTTAGGATGACCTCAAATAATACCCTTCAGCGTGCTTTAAATTATCCACCCATCACCCCACGTATTATGCGGCTGCTTATCGTATACATAAACTCCTTGACCAGTGCCTGATCCGGGGCCTATTCCACATCCTTAACCCAGATACGCCGTGTTCGATCCACGCGCTTGCCAGAGTAACGCATTGCGGTTGCGAATTCTCGTTGCATGGGACGATCCGCCAAATCTCTTTTCTACTCTTCCATTTCGGTCTCTGCCGCAGCGGCCTTGGCCCGTTCATTTAGGGTTTAATAGGTTTACCTAAAATCAATGGGCGTTTTGTATTTCCCAAACACGGGCTATGTTTTGATGACCCCTTACCACTCATCGAGTATGATAGAGTCCATCTGACTGGATGATGGTCGAAACAATTTACATTCGACGAACTCAGCCACCCCTTTTAAGCTATTCAACCTCACAACCTATTCAACTTTATTCACCAATTATTTGGGCGCAACGCCAAACAACAAATGCACCACAGAAAAACAAAGACAAAATTGGGTTTGTTGCATTCATATTCTCCGTTCCAAAGTACCTACAACACATCGTTAAGCGCTTTGCGCCAGCCAATGAGGCATGTTCGATCAAATTTTTCTGATTACTATAATATCCCTCTGAGCTGACCCCTACTTGGCGCGGTATTTATTTGCGATTTTTGGCCACGAAAATTGCGGATTGAATATTTTTCGTATTGATCATTTTAACTATTGACCGACATAAAATTGTTGCGTAGCGTTGCGAGATATCGGTTAGTCCGATGGGGAGAGAAAACAAAAATAAGGGGTTTGCTTCTGCAAACTCCTTTTTATTTTAGAGTGTTAAATTGAAAATTTAAGGTTTATGTTATAAATTTATGCCAAGTGAGTGAATCGATTTGTAAGCAATTCTATTTCAGGGCAACTTGTGCATACGCTTTCTGCAAAACAAGGATCATCGTGCAATATTTTGTAAAAACTTTGGGTGTTGTCTCATTTCTTGCCAGTAGCGCATATTCGCAAGAGGCATCTCAGCTTTCATTGGGTCAGACACTATTGCCCAAGACAAATATTGGTGAACCCTATCTACGCGAAGAAAATGGCGATTGGGCTGTGCGCTGTGTGTTGACGGGGTCTGGAAACGATCCCTGCAATATGACCCAATTGATCTTGACCGAAGATAATTCACCAATTGCTGAAATTTCGCTCTTCCGCGTGCAATCGAACCCAACGGCTGTCGCGGGTGCAGACATTACAGTGCCGCATGAAACGTTGCTAACAGCGCCCTTGGTCATTCGATACTCAGAATCCAGCGCAAAACAATACCCCTACACATTTTGTAATAAAATCGGATGCATTGCTAGGATCGGGTTTTCACAAGAGGATGTAGATTTGATGAAGGCAGGAGAACGTGCAATAATGTCCATCACGCATATCCAACAACCTGAACAGGCCATCACATTCCCAATGTCGTTGGCAGGTTTCACCAGAAGTTATGACGACCTACCAGCGCGCTAAACCCTGTTCAAGAACCTGATCACAGATTCCGCTGCCTGAACACCAGGCGGGGTTGCGCCCCTGCCCAATTGATCCATCGTTTCGCGCAGGATCTGTAATTGTCCCTGTGGTGCATTTAGGATTTCAAGTAAAGCAGATGTAATCAATTCAGCGTGACAGTTTTTGCCAATAAATTCTGGAATCATGCGCGTGTCCGTCACCAGATTTACCAATGTCACAGTATCCGTGTTCAGCATGCGTCCAATAATCTGGCGTGACACCCAGCCCATGTCGTAGGCTATCACCATAGGCGTGTCATTTGCAGCCAATTCAAGCGAGACCGTTCCCGAGGCTGCCAATGCAACATCCGCTGCACGAAAGGCTGCGCGTTTCGCAGCTTCATACTCGGCTTCACCCAACACTCGATGATCTAAAACAATTGGACGAATGGGCCAGCTTTGAACCGCCTCTTGCACGGCCCCAACAACATGCGGCGCCGCGGGTAAAACGTATTTCAAATCTGGCATTGATTGACGCGCCACGGCCACTGTTTCCCCGAATGGCGCCATCAATTTTGAAATCTCACTGTTTCGTGACCCCGGCAGGACCAGCGCCAATGGTGCATCCCCAACCGCCCAATCATCGCGGAATGCTACCGCCTCCGCATCTGTGGCTATAGGGTCCGCCACAACGGGATGACCCACGAAATCACATGACATGCCTGCACGTTGCATTAATTGCTGTTCAAAGGGAAACAGGGCCAAAACATGATCAATGAATTCTGCCATCTTGTCCGCGCGTTTAGGACGCCATGCCCAAACTGTAGGGGCGACATAATGCACAGTGGGAATGTCAGATTTTGCATGGATGATTTTGGCCAAGCGCAAGGAAAATTCTGGGGCATCGATTGTGATCATCACATCGGGATTTTGCGCAATGATATAATCGACCGTTTCATTCAAACGCCGCTTCAGGCGTGGGTATTGTTTTAGAATTTCGACAATACCCATGACCGATAATTCCTTCATAGGAAACAGGCTATTCATACCCCGCGCGCTCATGCGCGGACCTGCAACACCTATGAAATCAGAAGGCTGTTGTAATATCGCGTTAAACCCATCGATAAGAGCCGCGCCCAATTTATCACCCGAAGCTTCGCCAGCGATTAACGCAATTTTCATGATGTCGATCCCACTGCTACGATAAAAATTTCGTAGTGGATCGCCCGCTGCACCGTCTGCCGCACGTCCAACACCATACAAGCACCAGGTGATATAACAACACCCGACAACCCCGCCTTGGCCACCTGATTAATCGTCTCGGGACCAATGGTTGGCATATCCACCCGCAGGTCCTGATCCGCCTTTGGGCGTTTCACAAATACACCGCCAATAGAGCCACGCAAATTTGGAGCCGTTGCCGCGACAAATGATAAAAGCGCGTCCGTTCCTTGCAAGGTTTCAATGCCCAGCACCAAGCCGTTTTCAACTACAACGCCCTGTCCCACATCAAGTGGCGAAAGAATTTTCAAAACCTGATCTGCCCGCGCAATATCGCGTTCAACCTCTAAAGGCACCTTTCCTGCCAAAACGCCTGCGGATTGTGTCAGGGGTAAGAGCGAATTTGCCCCAATTACGCTGAAACCCTGTTTCTCGATCAGTGCAACCAAATGGCGCAATAGGTGATCATCCCCATGCGTCATTGCCGCTATCAAAGCAGGGAGTGCGGATGCTGTAAAATCATCCAAAAGATCAGGCGCAAAATCGGGACGGGACATGGCACCTGCCATAACAATATGGGTGACACCCCGGTCACGCAATTCGGAGAACAACGCGCCCAAACGTTCAAAGCGATGAAGATCTGCAATTTCGCCCAGTTCGTTTGCCACTCCCTCAAACCCAACAACGTGCGCATTAGGATATGCCTGTTTGATAATCGCGGGCAGCTGTCCTGCACCTGAGAGAATGGCAAGTTTCATAGTGCTAACTCGGTGTTAGAAACGAACGATCACTTTCTGCTAACACAAAATCAACAATTGTACGCACGTAATCGCTCTCGGTTTCCTCACTCAGCCGCGTTGCGCGATCCTTAAAAGTGCCTTCTCCCTGTGCCAGCATCTGAAATGCTGCACGAAGGGCAGTGATATCTTCGCGTGCAACACCACGACGTTTCAATCCAACCAGATTAAGGCCATTTAATTCACCGCGCGGAGCCTGAACCAAACCATACGGGATAACATCATTTGTCACCATTGTGACTGCACCAACTATCGCGCCCTGCCCGATACGAACGAATTGGTGCAAGCCCGACAATCCGCCAATGATTACGTTATCCTCCAGGATGCAGTGGCCTGCCACAGCAGCAGAATTCACCATAATTACGTTATTCCCAATCTGTGCATCATGGGCAACATGGCAACCAGCCATAAATAATCCATCATTTCCAATTCGCGTCACACCACCCCCGCCTTCTGTGCCGGGGTTCATGGTGACATGTTCACGAATGCGATTTCGTTCGCCAATGATCAATTTGGTTTTTTCACCGCTGAACTTTTTATCCTGCGGAATTTCACCCAAGACCGCAAAAGCAAAAACAACAGTTCCTGACCCAACTTCTGTTTGCCCAGTGATGACCACATGACTTTTTAACTCGACATCGTCGTGCAGAACAACTTCGGAGCCAATCACGCAAAATGGGCCAACTTTACAGCCTGCTCCAATTTGCGCGCCCTCTTCTATGACAGCACTGGGGTGGATGTTGGTGTCATTCATTTTAGCTCTCTTGGCTCAGATCCATCATCGCTGAAAATTCAGCTTCTGCAGCAAGTTCGCCATCGACTGTTGCAACGCCAGAGAATTTCCAAACTTTGCCACCAGGTTTGCCACGCAGTGTCGTCAGTTTCATTTCAAGAACGTCACCTGGAATAACCTTGCGGCGGAATTTACACTTATCAATCCCCATAAAGTAAATCAGCATGTTTTTGTCCGCAAGTTCCAGCGTCACACCTACCATGACAGCGGCAGTTTGTGCCATAGCCTCGATAATTGTCACACCTGGCATGATTGGTGTTCCAGGAAAGTGGCCCTGAAAATGCGGTTCATTCATGGTTACATTTTTGATCCCACGCGCTGAAGTGGTTCCTTCGATTTCTACAACCTTATCCACCAACAGAAACGGATATCTGTGCGGAAGAATGCGTTGGATCAACTGGATGTCTGCGCTACGCAACTGCTCACTCATTATTATTCCTTAACTTGTTCTTAATACTCACTAGCAAGCGTTGATGGATGGGGCAAGCCACCTATTCTTGAACGCTTGGTAGCACAGGTGTTTCCAAATCTGTCAACACGTCTGACTCCGTCGTGTTTTGATCGATAATCATGATCGCAACATCCGTGATATCCACACTTGCGCGGTCATCCAAAACGACGCTTCGCCGATCCAGAAGAACCGCTGCACCCCGATCGCGCATAACTTGGGACAGCACCGGGACAAAACTTCGCAGTAAATCTTGACGTCGACGATTGCTTTCTTCTGCAATTGCTTGAATTTTCGCCTGTTGTTCTTTACGCAGGCGGACGGCCTTTTCGTCAAACGCTTTGGCGAGTTCACGAAATTCATCAAGGTCTAGTATTTCGCGTTTCTTGATTAATTCATCTTCCTCTGCAGAAAGTTCGGCCTCGATTGCGTCCAACTCGGTCTGCAGGTTCTGCGCCTCTTCGCTCATTTGAAGCGACATATACTGACCGATCTGCGTTTCACTGACCAAACGTTCCAGGTCCACAGTCACCACAGGGTTTTGCGCGGCTTCTTGTCCCTGCAGAACCGAAGCCAGCATTGTGCAAATCAGCAGGACTATAGCGCGAAATGCATGCATTAGAACCGTGTCGCAATCGACATGTCGAATGTGCGCTCTTCATCATGCGTTTCCTTTTTTAAAGCGCGCGTGAAATCAAACCGCAATGGTCCTATGGGCGTTATCCAGTATAGGGTTGCGCCTATAACATGCCTCCACGCCCCACGGTCATACTCCAAACGATCATCTTGATCAGTGACGGTCGCCCCAGAATCCCAAAGATTGCCCGCATGATAGAACACACCACCTGACATACCGTATTCTTCTGGCAGACCTAGAGGAAAGTCCAATTCAAACTTAGCCACTGTGTACTTATTACCACCCAAGGAGTCGTTGATGCTCCCACTATCTGACCTTTGTCGCGGTCCCATTCCTGCAAATTCAAACCCACGCAGAACCGTCGCAGGAAGGAAAAAGCGATCGGTCACGCGGCTGGATCCTTCGGAGTGATGTAGAAAGCCTGCCTCAAGGACACCGCGCAAAGTGACATCTTCGTTCATAATGCCGCGTTCCCCGATCGCGCGGATCGTTGATTTACTATAGGCGCCCTTATCGCCCGCCATACCGCCGAAATCTTGGTTATAGATGACCGCGATGCCAGAAGATGGATCAAGCCCGACGCCGCGGGTATCATAGCGATAGGTGAACCCAAAGCCTGCGTCATCCAAACGCCCACGCGTGATTTCATTTTCAACGATGCTTCCAACGGTTCCGGAGTTTAGCATTTCTGTTGCAGCTACATTCCCGCGCACTGACAAACGTGAATATTCGCTAAGCGGGAAGGAAAGCGACGGGGTGATATCCAAGTTACGTGTGTCATATGCGGCGCTCTGATTATCGGTTTCACCATATGAAAGGCCCAAATTAAAGCGTAGTTCTGGATGTAAAAACGCAGGCTCTGTAAAGTTGAATTCATATGACTGATTGTCGATCCCCGAGCGGATCGCGAAAGACAGCCCCTGACCGCGGCCCAAAAAGTTGCGCTCTGAATAATCGATTACGACGCCAAAACCGTTATCGCCAGAATAGGTCGCGCCCAATTGTAGCGACCCTGTAGGCTGTTCTTGAACCTCAACGTCTACAATGATTTGACCCGGCTGCGTTCCTTGAACTGCGTTAACATTAGCATTTTCAAAGAAACCCAGGGCGCGAATGCGTTCGGCCGCTTCCCGGATCAGGCGTGGATTAAACGGATCGCCCTCTGCAATGCGGAATTGGCGCCGAACGACGCGATCCAGCGTGGTTGTGTTGCCCGTTATATCAATACGTTCAACAAACACACGTTCGCCATCTTCCAAGACGAATTCAACGTCAAGGGTCAGGTCCGCATCATTACGTGTAACGCGGGGTGTAACACGCACGAAATCCAAACCCAACTGTGTTGCGCGCGCCTCAAGACGAGAGAGATTTTTCTCCATCAACGTTGGGGAATAAACATCCCCAGTTTCCGCGGAAATCGCGATTTGGAAATCTCCCACGTCAATGTCAGAACGCTCAGATGTCAGTGTCACCGCACCAACACGAAATTTCTGCCCCTCGCGCACATTAAAGGTGACGAAATAGGCGTTATTTTCCTCGGTCAGTTCGGCGTTCACATCGTTGACTTCGAAATCAATGTATCCACGCGCATTGTAGAAATCCGTAAGCAGTCGTTTGTCGAATTCAATGCGATCGGCTAGAAACGTATCACGGCGCACAAATAGGCGTAATAATCCGGCTTGCTTTGTGTCCAACACGCGGCGAAGCTGACGGTCTGAGAACACGTTATTCCCAACAATGCCCACGCGTTCAATCTCGGTAAGGCCACCTTCAAAAATTTCAAAAATGACGTCCACACGATTGTCGCTGCGACGGATAATTTTTGGGGTAACACGTGCTGCCAAACGGCCTTGATCCGCATATACCTGAGCAATTGTTGCGCGATCTGCGTCAACCATGTCGGGATTAAACACGCGGCGAGGCTGCAAACCAACTATAGACTTCAGTGTGTCATCATTCACGCGGCGGTTCCCCTCAAACACGATTAAGTTCACGGTTGGATACTCGCGTACTTTTATGATTAACTGATCGCCATTTGGAACAACCTCGACACTTTCAAAAAGCCCACTGGCCAAAATGTTTTGATAGGCGCGGTTTAAATCATCCCCACCAATTAGCTGATCGGTTGCCAGGCCAGAATAGGTAATGATTGTCGAGGTCTCGATCCGTTTGTTGCCATCTACATCAATGCGAGAAAAGCTAAAATCCTGCGCCACTGCCCACTGCATACCTGACGCAAAGAACAGGCACAAAGTAAGTGTGGACAAATACAGATAATTACGGATGGAACCCATGGTTCAATCTCCCCTAAAAAACAGCCTAATCTGGTTAGCGCGTAACGCGGATCTTGTCAAAATCCCATTCACGTTTTTCGCAAAAAATACACAAACGATTGCCAGTGATTAAGGACAGAATACATCATTAAACAGCGCAAACATCATAAAGCTGAGAACAATGACTACTCCTGCCATCATCATCGCATTCATCACGCGCAGGTTTGGGGGGCGCCCTGTTAAGGCTTCGTAACTATGAAATACCAAATGGCCGCCGTCCAAAACAGGAATTGGGAACAGATTGATCAAGCCAACAGCCGTTGACAAAACCGCGATGAACCAAATCAGGCTATCCCCGCCCTGTCGCGCCATTTGGCCCGACGTTTCAGCAATCCCGATGGGGCCTGATAAATTACATGAACTGATCGCACCGGTCACTACATCCACCAAACCAGTGATCGATGCCTTCATCACTGAATAGGTTGTACGGACGGCATTTTGCGCAGCCTCAGTTAATCCTATTGCTTCGCTTTCAGGTTCAAATGCGTAAAGCGTGCTGACAATTCCGATGCGCCAAAACACATCATACCCGCCCTGGTCGTTTTGCTCTTCTAGCTTTTTTGGCTGCAGATCGAAATAAAGTGTCTGCCCTGAACGATACACAGTCAACGAAAGCGGCGCGCCGTTTGATCCCTCTACCGCGACCTTAAGATCAGAAAAATAGTTGATCGGGCCACCATTCACATGGGTGACCACATCGCCCACTCTCAATCCCGCCTCGATCGCAGCCGAGCGTGGAATAAGGCTACTTATACGCGCCAAATCCATTGAGGGGCCTTTCACCACAATATCACGTCCATTGCGTTCAACAACATAGTCAATAATGGGTCCGTCTGGATTTTTACGAATAGCGAGGAAAAAGTCAGAAAATTCGCCATCCACTGGAACATCAATTGATCCAACGCGTTTTAAAATGTCACCCACCTGCACCTCAGACAATTGGGGAACATCATAAACTTGACCAACGGTTAGTGGATTTTTCGTGACACCCTGACTGATCGACAGCCCAAAAAATAAAATTAGCGACAGAATGAAGTTAAACGCAGGACCCGCCGCAACGGTTGACGCCCGCGCCCACAAGGGTGCGCCGTGCATCGTCGAACGGCGCTCCGCCGCATCCATATCATCAAACGCATTGGTATCTACATCACTTGCAGCCCCCTTGTCCCCCTTAAAACGGACATAGCCGCCCAACGGAATGGCCGCCACCTGCCAAATAGTGCCCCGGCGATCAACGCGTGCAAACAAAACAGGCCCAAAGCCAATTGAAAATACCTCGGCATGAATACCGCTCCAGCGACCGACGATGTAATGTCCGTATTCATGGATAAAAACGATGAGTGACAGACACAAAATGAATGCAATCAACGTAAAACCTAGGCCGCCGAAGGCTGGTAACAATGTGCTCAAACCGAACCGTCCCTATTGATTATTGCGTTGCACAGACACGCACGGCCAAATCGCGAGCCAAGGCATCCATTCCCAAAATATGTTCGAGGTTCAATACATCCTCAAAACCGTGGTCAGTATCAGATAAGGTGTCGATCACCGATTTGACAACCTCTGACATTTGTAAAAATCCAATCTGTCGCGCAAAAAACGCATCCAGTGCTTCTTCCTTTGCGGCATTAAAGGCCGCACCCATCAAGCCGCCTGCTCGCATCACCTGATAGGCAAGATCAATGGACGGATATTTATTCAAATCAGGTACCGCAAAATCTAGGTGTGTAATTTTTGTAAAATCCAGCCGCTCAAGCGGGAGGTTTGCGCGATTTCCTCCATACAGCGCATAGCCAATTGCATGGCGCATATCATGCGGACCGACGTGCGCGATAATGCCTGCATCCTGAAATTCGACTAATGCGTGGACGAGTGATTGACGGTGGACCAAAACTTCTATCTGTTCTGGCGCCAAATCAAATAGTTCTTTCGCTTCAATAACTTCCAATGCCTTATTGAACATGGATGCGCTATCAACTGTGATCCGCTGACCCATCGCCCAGGTGGGATGATCGCAAGCCTGTTCAGGCGTGACCGATTTCATCTGCTCTAACGTGTAATCCCGAAAGGCACCACCCGAAGCTGTTAGGATCACGCGTGAAATGCTGTCCCGCCGCTCGCCTTGCAGTGCCTGAAACACGCCCGAATGTTCGCTGTCCACGGGCAACAACGCGACGTTGTTTTTTTGCGCCGTTGTTCGAGTTAAGGCCCCAGCTGCTACCATACTTTCTTTATTTGCCAATAACAGATCCGCGCCTGCCATCATCGCCGTTAATCCGGGTTCCAAACCAGCAGCCCCCACGATCGCCGACATGGCCATATCAACGGGACGAGATGCGGCCTCTTGCATCGCCAACACGCCTGCTCCAACCTGAATGTCCGTATCTGACAGCGCAGATTTTAGAGCCTGATACTGATTGTCATATGCGGTGACCACCATGCGGGCGCCATATTTTTTGGCGTCTTGCGCCAATTGATCAACCTGATTGCCACCTGTTAAGATATCAACTTCAAAACGTTCTGGATCTCGTCCGATCAAATCAAGAGTATTTTGGCCAATTGATCCGGTAGCACCAAAAATTGAGATACGTTTCAAAGCCATGACATTAGTCCCAATATCGCGGCATAGACAAGGCTTGCCCCGATCAACCCATCAAAGCGATCCATCAAGCCGCCATGGCCAGGGATCAGGTTTGAACTGTCTTTGACCCCAGAGGCCCGCTTTAGCGCGCTTTCGGTGATATCTCCAAGTTGAGAGGCAAAAGATAGGATAAGCGCAATGAACACGGCCGTTTCCACCTGCAAAAGAAGATAACCGCCCTGCACCAGTACATAGGTGAAAAGAACTGCGCCAATCCAACCACCCAGAATCCCAGACCATGTTTTTTTGGGGCTAAACGCAGGCCAAAATTTTGCGCCACGCACAGTGCGTCCGACAAAATAACCCGCGATATCCGTGATCACGACCAACCCAATGATCCATAGCGTTGCTGTGATGCCAATTTCCGTGCGCAGATGGATTAGAAGAAGTGCACCGATCATGATGCCTAAGGACACCAGCGATCCCAAGGTATCCACTGTATGAAAATAGAACCGCTGCAACAAAGTTGCGATGATGATAACCACGATCTGTGCTGTCACGCTATCTGTGTTCAGGATCCAGATCAAGGCAATCGCAGCTGTCACGGCAGAAAACCAATGTGCCTGCATGGACAAGGGCGTCAACATGCGGCCCATTTCCCAATGCATTGCGAACACCGCCGCGACAATCAATAGGGTAAAAATCCAACCCCCAAACCAAAGTGCCGTGGCGCCAACTGCCACAATCACGATTGCGGATAGAAAACGGGTTTTTAAATCCGCGAACTTTGACGTATCACTCATGGAGTAACCGCCCCAAAACGTCGTTCACGTTTGCAATAATTGCGCAAAACATGTTTAAAGATGTCAGGGGTAAAATCAGGCCAAAGTGTATCAATAAATTCGTATTCCGCGTAGGCAGATTGCCAAAGCAAAAATCCAGAAACCCGCGCCTCACCCGATGTGCGGATAACCAAATCTGGATCTGGTAAAAAAAGTGTATCCAGATACTTAGGCAGCGTTTCTTCATTTATCGCAGCAGGGTGTAATTTCCCATCTGCAACATCCTGAGCCAGGCGTTTAGTTGCACGGAACACTTCGTCACGACCACCATAATTCAACGCTATAGTAAGGTTCAATTTTGAATTGTCTTTTGTGATCTCTTCTGATTCGTTCATGAGGGATATAATCGCGGGTTCAAGTCGTTGTCTGTCACCGATAAAGCGAACACGCACGCCGTTGTCGCAAAGATCTTTAATTTCCGTTAATAAATATTTTTTAAACAATCCCATTAAACCGGAAACTTCAACCTGGGTGCGTTTCCAGTTTTCCGTCGAAAATGCAAAGATGGTCAGATATTTCACCCCTAACTCTGGGCAACTTTCGACAATCTCACGCACCCGCCGCGCCCCCTCGTGGTGGCCAAACAAACGAGGCCTGCCCTGCGCCTTGGCCCAGCGCCCATTGCCGTCCATGATAATGGCAACATGACGCGGTCTTGGATCGTTATCTTTGTCTTTGGGCATCCGTTACACTTGCATGATTTCGGCTTGTTTCGCTTCTAATGCGGCGTCGACAGCTTTGATTGATTTATCTGTCAAATCTTGGACTTCGCTTTCCCAAAATTTTTGATCGTCCTCAGAAATTCCATCAGCTTTGGCCTTTTTGACCTGATCCATGCCATCGCGGCGAATGTTGCGGATCGAAACGCGCGCGCTTTCTGCGTATTGCGCCGCGACACGGGTTAATTCACGACGACGTTCTTCGTTCAATTCAGGGATCGGCAACATGATGATTGTGCCATTAAGTTGTGGGTTGATTCCCAACCCACTTTCACGGATCGCCTTTTCAACGGCATTGACCATTGATTTGTCCCACACATTCACGGTCACCATGCGCGGTTCCGGCACGTTGACAGTTCCAACCTGATTGATTGGTGTACGCTGGCCATAGGCCTCAACAGTAATTGGCTCCAACATTGACGCCGATGCACGCCCTGTGCGCAGGGATGCGAATTCGGTCTTTAACGCGCCCATCGCACCATCCATGCGACGCTGAAGATCATCCGTATCTAGAAAAAACTCATCAGACATTTACGTTGCCCTTTTAGTTATGTGTTGCTTTTCTCTGCCCGACTATATCTTCAATCGGTCACTCTTGTATAGGTTCCTTCACCCGCCAAAATTCCCCGGAAGCCCCCAGGTTCATCCAATGAAAAGACGATCAATGGCATTTTGTTGTCCCGCATAAGAGCGATTGCGCTTGCGTCCATCACTTTCAGGTTCTTTTGCAATACATCGTTGTAGGTGATGTGATCGAAGCGCAGGGCGTCGGGATTCGTTTTTGGATCACTGTCGTAAATTCCATTAACTTGTTTGCCCATAAACACCGCTTCGCATGCCATTTCGCTGGCGCGCAAGGCAGATGCGGTATCGGTGGTGAAATATGGGTTTCCCGTTCCCGCAGCAAAAATACAGACGCGATTCTTTTCCAAATGTCGCACCGCGCGACGACGGATGTAGGGTTCACACACCTGATCCATCGGGATCGCACTGATCACACGGGTAAATACGCCCAAACCCTCAAGCGCGCTTTGCATGCCCAGCGCGTTCATAACTGTGGCCAACATACCCATATAATCGGCTGTCGTCCTTTCCATTCCTTGGGCGCTACCTGAAAGACCGCGGAAAATATTGCCACCACCGATCACCATGCAGATTTCCACGCCCATGTCGTGAACCGTTTTCACCTCTTTGGCGATGCGTTCCACCGTTGGGGGGTGCAAACCAAATCCCTGATCCCCCATCAAAGCCTCACCCGAAATTTTTAGCATTACGCGTTTGAAGGCTGCTTTTGGGGCGGGCTGGTCTGACATATTGCACTCCTGCAGTTTACCGATAAAATTGCGCACAAAATGTCCGAAAAGCACAGCAGTTTCAATGCAACATTTGCAAACACATAAAAACTTACCCAATTTTCACCACCTCACGCAGGGTAAGCAAACGTGACAGGTGAATTTTTATGGGCTGCAATTGAAACTGCGCCAAGCCGCACCCCCATACTAATAGCGGGACCCACGGCTTCTGGGAAATCGGCGCTGGCCTTGGAATGCGCGGAACGGTTTGGCGGCATGATAATCAATGCGGATGCATTGCAGGTCTTTGAAAACTGGCGCGTTCTGTCTGCGCGTCCCGACACAGCGGATGAAGCCCGCGCAAAGCATTTGCTTTACGGACACCTGCCGTATGATGCAGATTATTCGGTTGGCGCGTGGTTGCGAGAAGTAGAGCCGGTCTTGAATACTCCAGAACGGCCCATCATTGTTGGGGGCACAGGATTATACTTTACTGCCCTAACACAGGGATTGGCCGAAATTCCTGCAACACCATCCGATATTCGATCGCTGGCGGACGCGATTGTTGCGGATCGGGGATTTGAGGCATTGATTCCCGAAATCGATGAACACTCACAAAGCTCAATTGATTTAATGAATCCGATGCGAGTGCAGCGCGCATGGGAGGTTCTGCGCTCGACAGGAAAAGGGATCCGCGCCTGGCAAGATGAAACGCCTGCGCCTCTCTTATCCCTTAAAAGCAGTGTACCGATTCTGTTTGACGTGGAAAAAGACTGGTTAAATGCAAGGATTGCGCAGCGTTTTGACATGATGTTGGACACAGGCGCATTGGAAGAAGCCCAAGAGAATTTGGAAAATTGGGATCCAACCCTGCTTTCAAGCCGTGCAATTGGCGCGCATGAACTTATCACCCACCTGAACGGTCAAATGACATTGGAGGAGGCACGCGAGGCCGCCACAATTGCCACACGACAATTTGCGAAACGGCAACGCACATGGTTCCGATCCAAGATGAAGGATTGGCTGCACTTTCGCCCAGTGGTTGCTACAAAACAGACATGAAAAAAGAAATTTGGTCTGAGATCGCCACCCAAATGTCGCAATTTGACATGTTCACTGTCGCATTTGTGACCAAATTTTTCTGACGATGCCATTGACGATCCAGGCAATATAGTGCCGAATGTCGCGGTAACTCACAAATTGCCACGTGTCGGGGATAAACTTCGGCATTGGCCTACATGCGTCAGACAGGGAGTAACATGATGCAAAAAACGACTACGTCGAAAAACCTACATCCAGTTGCAGAGATGTATGCAAAAGAACATAAAGCGGGCTACATGGACCGCCGTGAATTTATGTCTCGTGCAACAGCGCTAGGTGTATCTGCGACCGCAGCATATGGTATGCTTGGTCTTTCCACACCAGCACAAGCGGGCGGACACCTTCAATCAGGCGGAACACTTCGCATGCAGATGGAAGTGCGCGCTCTGAAAGATCCACGCACGTTTGACTGGACGCAAATATCGCACTTCACATGTGGTTGGCTTGAATACCTAGTTGAATACAACAATGATGGCTCGCTTACACCGTATTTGTTGGAGAGTTGGTCAGCAAATGCAGACGCATCAGAATATACACTGAACGTTCGTAAAGGGGTTAAGTGGAATAATGGCGACGACTTCACAGCAGATGACGTCGCACGCAACATCGAAATGTGGTGTGACAAATCAGTTGAGGGTAACTCGATGGCGGGCCGCATGGCATCATTGATCGACCCAGACAAAGGCGTTGCCGCAGCGGGTGCGATCACAGTTGTTGACTCACATACAGTTAAGCTGAAGTGCGTCGCATCTGACATCACCATTATCGCAGGCATGGCAGATTATCCAGCAGCGATCGTTCATAAGAGTCACTCCGCTGAGACTATGCTTTCTAATCCCGTCGGAACTGGCCCATTTCTTCCAGAAAGCCATGAAGTTGGGGTCAAGGGCGTAGTAGTTAAAAACGAAGGTTTCGACTGGTGGGGGTATGCAGATGGTAAATCAGTTGCATTAGATAAGATTGAATTTATCGACTACGGTACAGATCCTGCTGCATGGTTGGCAGCTGCAGAAGCAGGCGAGGTTGATGTCTTCTATGAAAACGTGGGCGAATATGTGGACATCATGGAAGGGATCGGTTGGGTCAACTCTTCGATAGCAACAGGTTCCACAATCGTCATTCGCCCCAACCAACAGACTCCAGATGCTGCTGGTAATTTGCCCTACCAGGACAAGCGCGTTCGTCAAGCTTTAGCCATGGCAGTCGACAACTCGACTTGCTTAGAACTCGGATACTCAAATAAAGGATCGGTTGCTGAAAATCATCACTCCGGCCCAATGCACCCAGAGCATGATCCATCCGTCGGACGTCTTCCTTATGATCCAGCGCGTGCCTTAGAGCTGATGAAAGAGGCTGGCATGGAAGATTATGAGCATGAATTGATCTCTATTGACGATGACTGGCGTAAAAATACAACCGATGCCGTTGCAGCGCAGTTGCGCGATGCAGGAATCAAGGTAAAGCGTACAATTCTACCTGGTTCAACATTCTGGAACGATTGGGCAAAATATCCATTCAGCTCAACAAACTGGAACCACCGTCCATTCGCGACACAGGTTTGGGGTCTTGCCTACCGTTCAGGTGAAGCATGGAACGAGTTTGGATGGTCAAACGCTGAATTCGACGCGCTTCTCGCAGAAGCGAACTCAATTGCGGATGCGAACAAGCGTCGCAAGGTAGCTGGAAAAATACAGGCGATAGTCGCCGAGGAGGGTGTCACAATCCAGCCTTACTGGCGGTCGCTTTACCGAAGTCACGCGCCAAACGTACAGTGTGATCAACATATTGCTTATCACTCGCACATCTACAAGTGGGGTTTCAAAGCTTAATTTAAAGATCAAAAACTGGGGCTGCATTCCTATTGGGAGCAGCCCCTTTTTTACGTGCACAGAGATACGTTTTCCGCCAAAAATTTAACTGCGGGAACACTAAGGAAATCCATGATCTTATTCATCATACGACGTTTTGCAGTGATGGTATTTACGGCAATCTGCCTAACCTTCATAGTATTCTTTATGACAAACCTTTACCCCAACTTGGAAAAACTGGCCAAGTCTGAGGGTAACTTCCGCATGGACGACGCAGCCGTTGCAAGTTTTCTCGGCAACCGAGGATATCTCGATCCACTTCCAGTAAAATATGGTCGTTGGTTGGGTGTGTTACCAGGGTATGTGATCGAAGGCAGCGATGGGAAAACACGCGGTCAATGTTTCGAACGCGGAACAGACGGCATGAGCGCACCCCGCTTCTGTGGCGTTTTGCAAGGTAACTGGGGATTTTCGACAGTTTTCAAGGATGAAGTTGGTAGAATAATTGCAACTCGTCTGAGTTTGACGGGCATTCTGATGCTTTGTGTTATGCTCATAATGATACCTGCAGCTTTACTATTGGGCATATTGGCTGGAATGCGCGAAGGATCTCGTACAGATAGAACTCTGTCTACGCTGGCAATCACCACGACAGCTACGCCGGAATATGTTTCAGGTGTCATATTCATCGCTGTATTTTCATCTTCCGCATTCGGACTGAAATGGTTTAAAGGTACGGCAGCTTCCGCAATGGATAACCCAACCTTTGAAAACTTTTTCTTACCCGTTATCACCATCGCGTTATATGGAACGGGCTATATCGCGCGGATGACACGCGCCTCAATGGCCGAAGTGATGACCGCACAGTATATCCGTACCGCCCGCCTAAAGGGTGTATCATTTGGCAATATCGTTATGAAACACGCCCTGCGCAACGCATTGATCGCCCCCTTCACGGTGATCATGTTGCAGTTCCCATGGCTGTTAAACGGCGTGGTGATTGTTGAAACCCTCTTCAACTACAAAGGCTTCGGATGGGTCCTGGTGCAGGCAGCTGGCAATAATGACATTGAATTATTGCTCGCTGTATCCGTGGTATCGGTTGTGGTTGTTTTGGTTACCCAGCTTATCTCAGACATTGGATATGTTTACCTCAACCCACGCATTAGCGTTAACTAAGGGAGCCCGAGATTATGGAACTTTTGTCTTGGGGCGAAATCGCAGTCCGCTCAGTCACACAGCTAATGCCTGTTTGGGTTGCATTAGTCATCACATTCCTTGTTTCTATTCGATATAAACGATCACTTGGCCTCTATGGAAAATTGTTTGATTCTACCGTAGGCATGATCGGCTTTGCGCTGGTTATGTTCTGGGTCTACACAGGTTTGTTTTCTACAATGTTTGACCTGGTAGCTACACATGATCCGCTGTCACAAGTATCGGGAATGAAGAACAAAGTGCCCGGCACACCCTTACGCGGGGCCGAAGAGGGCGATTACCCGTTTTACCTATGGGGTGGTGACCATCTGGCACGTGATGTGTTCAGCCGCGTTATGATTGGTTCCGGTATCGTTGTTTTGATCGCACCATTGGCAACGCTGTTTGCCTTTATGGTTGGTATAACGCTAGGCCTACCTGCAGGATACTATGGCGGCCGTTTGGATTTGGTTTTGTCCTTCTTGGCAAATCTGATTTTGGCCTTCCCTGTTATTTTGTTATTCTACCTTTTGGTGACACCAGAAATTCGCATGACAGGCATGCCGCAGTATATGGCCGTTGTGCTGTTCAGCTTCCCATTAATTTTCTTTGGAGTTCTGATTAACTCTCGCTATTATATCGACCCCATGAAGAGGAATATCTTATTGGTGGTTGTTTTGGGTGTGCTCGGTTGGCTTTATTTGTCACTGATCAACGAAGTAAACTCGAAGGTGACATTGTTTAACGCCATTGATGGATTTGACGTTGATGCCGGCCTGTTGACCGTTTTTGTGTCGGTAGTTTTTGTAAACTCACCCACAGTGTTCCGTATTGTACGTGGCTTGGCCATGGACATCAAAACACGTGACTATGTTGCGGCGGCCCAAACACGGGGCGAAGGTACATGGTATATTATGCTGTGGGAAATTCTGCCAAACGCACGTGGTCCTCTGATTGTCGATTTCTGTCTACGCATTGGCTACACAACGATCTTGCTTGGAACCTTGGGCTTCTTTGGATTGGGTCTGGAGTCAGAAAGCCCGAACTGGGGAGCAACCATTAACGAAGGGCGCAAATTGCTCTCGATCTATCCACACCCTGCCCTACCACCGGCGATTGCGCTTCTAAGCCTTGTACTTGGGTTGAATTTACTTGCCGATGGTTTGCGTGAGGAAAGTCTAAAAGATTAATTAAAAGTTCAGGATGCAATTCATCCCGGCGCATGCTCCGATTGGGAGGAGAAAATGTCAAAAATAGATTACGATGGGCCCATCCTAGAAATTGAAAACCTGTCCATTTCATTTTTCACCCGTTTGCGTGAAATTCCAGCGGTAATGGATTTTAGCGTCACCGTACACCCCGGTGAGGCCGTTGGTTTGGTTGGTGAATCAGGATGCGGTAAATCAACGGTTGCCTTGGGTATCATGCAGGATTTGGGCGTCAATGGCCGCATCGTGGGCGGTTCGATCAAATTCAAGGGTCGTGACCTAAATGAAATGAGCGGCGAGGAATTGCGCGATATTCGCGGTAATGAAATCGCAATGATTTATCAAGAACCCATGGCCTCGCTTAACCCAGCGATGAAAATCGGCAAACAATTGATGGAAGTGCCGATGATTCACGAGGGCGTGTCTAAAGAAGAAGCCTACGCCCGCGCATTAGAAGTGGTCACAGATGTAAAGCTTCCTGATCCTGAGCGGATTTTAAAATCCTATCCGCACCAGCTTTCAGGTGGTCAGCAACAGCGGATCGTGATCGCGATGGCGTTGATGTCAAAACCTGCGCTTTTAATTTTGGATGAACCAACAACCGCACTTGATGTGACGGTGGAGGCGGCTGTTGTGGATTTGGTCAAAGATTTGGGCAAAAAATACGGCACTTCGATGCTGTTCATTTCGCACAACTTGGGCTTGGTTTTGGAAACCTGTGATCGAATCTGTGTGATGTATTCGGGTGAAGCTGTTGAAACAGGTTCGATCGAGGACGTGTTCGACAGAATGCGTCACCCCTACACACAGGCGCTGTTCCGGTCTATTCCTTTGCCAGGTGCTGACAAAAACGCGCGTCCCTTGGTTGCGATCCCTGGCAACTTCCCCTTGCCGCATGAACGCCCCAACGGTTGTAACTTTGGCCCGCGCTGTGATTATTTCGAGGAAGGCCGCTGTAACGCCGCCGAAATCGCGATGTTCGAGATTGCAGGCGATGATCGTCATGCCTCACGCTGTTTGAAATTTGCCGAAATTGATTGGGATGCCCCCATTAAGGCCGCAAAACAGTTTGAAAAAACAGAACCCGGTGACGTCATCCTGAAAATGGATGAGTTGAAAAAATACTACGAAGTGGCCGCAAACGCCCTGTTTGGTGGATCCGGTGCCAAGAAGGTGGTTAAAGCCAACGAAACCCTATCGTTCGAAGCGCGTGAGGGTGAAACCTTGGCCATTGTTGGTGAATCAGGCTGCGGTAAGTCAACATTTGCCAAGGTTCTGATGGGTTTGGAAACGGCGACCGATGGCCACATTCTATTGGATGGCAAAAACATCGAGGCGACAGCCATTGAACAACGCGATACGCAAACGGTTGCGGATGTGCAGATGGTGTTCCAGAACCCATTTGACACATTGAACCCTTCGATGACCGTCGGACGTCAAATTATCCGCGCATTGGAAATCTTCAAATACGGCAAATCTGATGATGAGCGTGCGCAACGTATGTTGGAATTGCTGGATTTGGTAAAACTGCCACGTGCCTTTGCAGAACGCATGCCACGTCAATTGTCGGGTGGGCAAAAACAACGTGTTGGTATCGCCCGTGCCTTTGCGGGCGGGGCGCGCATTGTGGTTGCAGACGAACCTGTTTCCGCCTTGGACGTATCGGTGCAGGCTGCCGTAACAGATTTGTTGATGGAAATTCAGCGCACAGAAAAAACAACACTACTTTTCATCAGCCACGATTTGTCGATCGTACGCTATCTATCGGACCGCGTAATGGTGATGTATTTGGGGCATGTGGTGGAAATGGGCACAACCGATCAGGTTTTCGCCCCACCCTATCACCCATATACAGAGGCGTTGTTGTCCGCCGTTCCAATCGCAGACACCAGCATCACAAAGGAACACATTGTTCTAGAGGGCGACATTCCTTCTGCGATGAGTCCACCCTCTGGATGCCCGTTCCAAACGCGCTGTCGTTGGAAGGACAAAGTGGGCGGGGGCTTATGCGAACGCGAGGTGCCACCAATTCGCACCATGGCAAACGGACATCAATTGAAATGCCACTTGGATCAATCAGTGCTGGAAGAAATGACACCTGTTATCAAAATGGCAGCTGAATAATAATTCAGCTTGATTTAACACAAAGACATCCACATTCTGCGGGTGTTTTTATTTGGATCAGCGATGTCACGTTTTTCAGGAATGGCAAACCTACCTTATTATGCGGTTATCTTTACCAATCAGGCCTCAAAAACACCTGAAGGATATGCTGAAATGGCCGCAGCCATGGGCGAAATTGCCAAAACCCTACCTGGATATATCGGGATTGAAAGCACACGAGATGCAGATGGTTTTGCCATCACCGTCAGCTATTGGGAAAGCGAAGAGGCAATCAAGGGATGGCGCGAACACGCAAAACACGCGATTGCGCAAAAGATCGGCAAAGAACGTTGGTATGAGGATTATATTCTGCGCATGGCCAAGTTGGAACGGCAGTACTCCTTCAAATAAGCAGCCCTAACGTTTCAGAATGGCTTTGATGTAATTTTTCGTTTCGGGAAATGGGGGCACCCCACCAAATTTCACAACCGCCTCTGGCCCGGCGTTATACGCCGCGAGTGCTAATCGCCACGAGCGAAAGCGTTTGTATTGCATAGCAAGGTAACGCGCGCCTCCTTCTAAATTTTGGGAGGGAATGCGTGGGTTCACGTTCAATAGGCGTGCTGTATCGGGCATCAACTGCGCCAATCCAATCGCGCCCTTTGACGACAATGCTTTGGGGTTCCAACGGCTTTCTTGATTGATCAGGCGCAAAAACAAGGATTCTGGGATCCGATGACGGTTGGCGGCGCGCTTTGCCAAATCCAGATAGGGTCCGCGATATTTTATATCACGTGGAATCTCACCTGGCACGCCCGGAATATAAACATTCTCGCGATTTAATGAAACCGAAGGCGATCCCCCGTTTAATCGATCCAGTGTCTGAAATTGCTTTGTTTTTCCAGACCGTTCAGCAAAGGCCCCTGTTACAACCCACGCAAAGCAAAGAAACGTTATGAACCCAATCTGAACCATGTGGATCTTTTACACCTCATTACCTCGTTGCCCAACAAATGAATGACGGCATGCAGGAAATTGCCTGTTCCATCCCGTGCATTAATATTTTATTCATATTGAAGTTGTGCTTTAGGGCAAGAAACGCGCGAAGATTATAGGAGAGTGCGATGGCAGGGTCAGTGAACAAAGTAATTCTAATCGGCAATCTGGGGCGTGATCCAGAGGTCAGAAGCTTTCCAAATGGGGGCAAAGTATGCAACCTGCGCATAGCAACATCTGAAAACTGGAAAGACCGCAATACGGGCGAACGTCGTGAAAAAACCGAATGGCACAGCGTTGCGATTTTTTCAGAACCGCTTGTGCGCGTTGCAGAACAATATCTGCGTAAGGGATCAAAAATTTATATCGAAGGTCAATTGGAAACACGCAAATGGCAAGATCAGTCTGGTCAGGACCGCTATAGCACCGAAGTTGTTTTGCGCCCATATACCTCCACACTCACCATGCTAGACGGCCGCGGTGACAATGCTGGTGGAGGCGGCGGTTATGGCGGTGGATCAGGCGACAGTGGTTATGACCACGGCTTTGACAGCAGCCCTACACCTGCGGACCCATATGGTGGGGGATCACGTCCATCAAACGACATGGACGACGAAATTCCTTTCTAAGCAGAATCATCATTTTGAACAAACAAAAAAGGGCGATGGGATAATCGCCCTTTAGTTTTTGTCCCTATCAGTTTACTGCGCGGCGACTGATGCACCGTCTGAGCGAAGTTTCACCAATTCCTCAGCCACTAGGAAAGCTAATTCCAAGGATTGTGATGCATTCAAACGCGGATCACAGGCTGTGTGATAACGAGAAGACAGATCTTCATCGCTTAGCGCATAAAGGCCACCCGTACATTCAGTGACGTCCTGACCCGTCATTTCAAAATGAACACCACCCGGAATCGTGCCCTCGGCTGCGTGCACCTCAAAGAATTCACGCACTTCGCGAAGCACACTATCGAAGGGCCGTGTTTTGTAACCTGTCGCGGATTTTATCGTATTGCCGTGCATCGGATCACAGGACCAAACAACATTTGCGCCCTCTTCTTCGACTGCCTTGATCAAACGGGGCAGATGATCCCCAACACTGCCTGCGCCAAACCGCGCAATCAGGGTCAAACGACCTGCTTCGTTTTCTGGATTCAACTTGGCAATTAAGACCTTCAGATCGTCGGCAGAGGTTGTCGGGCCGCATTTTAAACCGATAGGGTTTAAAATCCCACGGCAAAATTCAACATGCGCACCATCTGTTTGACGGGTTCTGTCCCCGATCCAGATCATGTGACCAGAACCTGCCAACCAATTACCAGAAGTTGAATCAAGACGAGTCAGCGCCTCTTCATATTCCAACAACAGTCCTTCGTGCGATGTGTAGAAATCGACAGTGCGCAAATCATGCGATGCGGCGCTGTCCAAACCTGCAGCAGACATAAAATCCAACGCATCAGAGATACGTGCTGCCATTTCACGATAGCGCGAAGCCTTTTCCCCTTCGGTAAAACCAAGTGTCCAGCTGTGCACCTGATGCACATCCGCATAACCACCAGTTGAAAACGCGCGCAACAAGTTCAGTGTTGCCGCCGCCTGTGTGTAGGCTTGTAACATCTTGGACGGATCAGGGACGCGCGACGCAGATGTGAAATTCAGTTCATTGATGATATCACCACGATAACTGGGTAATTCCACGCCATCGACGGTTTCGGTTGGGGCGGAACGGGGTTTTGCAAATTGCCCCGCCATGCGACCCACCTTAATCACAGGAACCTTTGCGCCAAAGGTTAGGATCATGGCCATCTGCAACATGACCTTAAATGTGTCACGGATACCATCCGCACTAAATTGCGCAAAGCTTTCAGCACAATCTCCGCCTTGTAACAAAAACGCCTGACCACGGGATGCTGCTGCCAGTTTTGCTTTCAAATTCCGCGCCTCGCCAGCAAAGACAAGCGGTGGATATTGAGACAGCTGACTTTCGACTGCGTTCAGCGCCTCCTGATCCAAATAATCAGGCATCTGAACCCGTGGCTTGTTGCGCCAATTGGTTTTTTGCCATTCGCTCATCTTTTTTCTCCAGTGTTAGCGTTCACGAATAGCGAAGCTATACCTCTGTTCACGCAAACTGACCACCCCGAAATGATCTGTGTTTGGTAACCTATGGAAAAGACAACACATCTATTGTAACTGACCACCGTAATGATAACTTTGAAGCCGAAGAATCGAGAGTGTGCGTGTAATGCGATCTATGGCCTCAACCACCTTGCGCCCAAAAAGCGACGACGCGCCCGAGCGCTTTGTATTTGTTTTACTCGATAATTTTACGCTGCTTTCCTTTGCATCTGCATTGGATGCCTTACGCATCGCCAACCGCATGTTGGGACGCACAGTATATCAATGGATGTTTATTGGCGAAGGTGGCGAAACGGTTCAATGTTCTGCAGGTACAACATTTGCACTGGATGATGACCTGTGTGAATTGCGCCGCGATGACGTGATGATCCTATGTGGTGGTGTTGACATTCAAATGGCCACCACCAAGAAAGTTTTAAATTGGCTACGTCGCGAGGCGCGTCGCGGGCTAACAATCGGGGGATTGTGTACAGCGGCCTATCCAATGGCCAAAGCAGGGTTGCTGGACGGAAAACGCGCCACAATCCACTGGGAAAATCAGGACAGCTTTGCTGAAGAATTTTTGGAGGTTGATCTGACAAAATCGGTCTTCATAACAGACGGCAATCGTTTGACCACCGCGGGTGGAACATCGTCCATCGATCTAATGTTAAAGATGATTGCCGACAAGCACGGCGAAGAAACGGCAAACGCGGTCGCGGACCAAATGATCTATAGCTCGATCCGCACCGACCAAGATACACAGCGCCTGTCCGTTCCGACACGCATCGGTGTGCGCCATCCAAAGCTAAGCCAAGTCATCCAAATGATGGAACAAAATATAGAGGAGCCGATTTCTCCAGCAGTCTTGGCCAAAGATGTTGGCATGTCCACACGCCAGTTAGAGCGTTTGTTCCGGCGTTATCTGAATAGGTCGCCGAAACGCTATTACATGGAATTGCGCCTGCAAAAGGCGCGTAACCTGTTAATGCAAACGGATATGAGTGTTATCAATGTCGCATTAGCCTGTGGTTTTGCCTCACCCTCACATTTTTCAAAATGCTACCGCGCGCACTACGAAACCACACC
>Ga0181607_10001035_pt1 | contig 24876 bp, 10 predicted proteins | sample 041ome_9_FD_132420 | JGI IMG/M metagenome (GOLD analysis project Ga0181607, IMG submission 132420) | Coastal salt marsh microbial communities from the Groves Creek Marsh, Skidaway Island, Georgia - 041413US metaG (megahit assembly) | ecosystem: Environmental > Aquatic > Marine > Intertidal zone...
ATCCAAACTTGCAAAAAAAAGATAGGTCGTGAAAAAAAATCAGGCCTATTTTAGCAGGCGGGACGGAATTTTTTTTTTGACATTTTGAAAATTTGAAGTTTTTTTTTTTGATAAAAATTAAATTTTAAAAAAATAATCTTAAAAAATATAAAAAAAATAATCTTAAAAATTTAACTATATTTTAAAAATAATCTTAAAAAAAATAAATAAAAATAATGGTTAAACAATCTTAATTACTAATTTATTAATTGTGTTTTTCTTTAGCCTCAACATAAATAGGATGAATACGAAGATATTCGTGAGTTTCCATATTAGGTGCTTCATTAGTAATTTCTAAATTTTGATTATCTCCCATATCATAGATAGGTTGGTCTTCTACAAGTTCATTACTTCCCATATCATAGATAGGTTCAGTTTCTTCCATGTTTTCACCATTGCTAGTATCATATGTTGAATTTTCAACACTAGAACTTTCTACTGTACTATATACTGAATTATCTTCCTCAACAGGATTAGCATAATCTTCGGGTTTAGTAGCAGGTTTAAAACTTTGTGGGAAAGGTGGAAGATAAGTTTCTTCATTATTAGTTTTTTTAAGAACTTGGTCTAAATCAACATTACCATATGTTTCATTTTCAAATTGAATTGCCTCTTTCTCAGTATTATTCGTTTTATTTTTCCGTTGTCGGGATACTAAGAAAGCAATGAGGACAAAGAAACCAATAAAACCACATACTGCTCCAATAATAATAGAAGTTGAACTAGAAGCTTCACTATCATTATTACTTGTTGATGCATCTACATTATTAGTAAATGTAGAACTATCTTCATTAACTTCGTTATTGGTTTCGGTTGAAGTGGTATTTCCTTCTGTATTACTCATACTGGTTGATGTACTAGAAGTAGTTTCCGTATTAGTATTACTAGTAGGTTCTTCTTCTCCAGTGACTTCTTCCATCATAGTTGTATATTCAGTATCTGGAGTCGTTGAAGTAGTATCGTCTTTAGAAGTAGTAACTGAAGAATTGCTAGTAGTTGTAGTTCCAGAGGTAGTTCCAGAGGTAGTTCCAGAGGTTGTAGTACCAGAGGTTGTAGTACCAGAGGTTGTAGTACCAGAGGTTGTAGTACCAGAGGTAGTTCCAGAGGAAGTACCAGAGGTTGTAGTAACAGAGGTTGTAGTTCCTGAGGTTGTAGTAACAGAGGTTGTAGTTCCTGAGGTAGTAGTTCCAGAGGTAGTAGTAACAGAGGTTGTTGTTGTCTGACATTTCTTTTTACGACGTCTATTTTTTTTACAACGACTATTAGTTTTTTCTTTTTCATTTTCTCCTTCTTCCTCTTTATCATCATTACTACGTCTCATTAAATAATGAGGTTCTAGTACTGAACTTTTCATTACTTCTTTATTAACATTAACTACATTGGTATGTGTAATTAAAGATGTATTTTCATCAATAGGATAGGTTTGGTTTCCATCCACCATAAACCCACATATCAGGCTAATTGTAAGTAATTTAAAAATCATTTTATATTGATTATTAATTTAAATAATAGTAATTAATATATATTTTAGTATTTAGTGTATTATAGTTTTTCAAAACCTTAATATAAATAAAATCAATTTTATTTAAATTAATAATTATTAATTATAAAAAGGGTTAAAAATATTTAAATTAAATAAAATACAAATGGATACATTAATTGATAAAATCCCTTCTGATATTTCCATTAAAAAAAATATTGTAGGAATTTGTGGTGTATTACTAGTTCTTGCTTTAGCAGGGTTTCACCGTCAAGTGCTTTCATTAATAGTTATCATAGTTGCCTATTTATTTTATCAAAAATATTTCACTTCTCCACGAGACTTATTAAATAGTATTGATAACTTTATGAATACTTATTTTACTCTAGAAGAAGATAAAACCTTTATTCAAGAATTAAGATTAGGTTTACCTTCCATTGCTAAAATTGAAGAAAATAAAAATCAATTGTTTCAATATATGGATGATATAGATAAAAAACTTAACTCTGGTGAATTAATGATGTCTAATGAGTTAGACTTTTCTGAAAAATATATGTCAGAATCTAAAAAAACTATCCAACAATTATTTAGTAGATATTATCAAATTGCTAATTTATTAAATGATGTTGAACATCTATACCCACAACAAACAATGACTACCTTTTTAGATACACAAAGAGAAATATTACGTGAAATCCATAATTTTGTCTTTAGTACTCCAGGCAGTAAATTACCTATACAATTAGAAGAAATTAGAAAATCCTTAGAAACTAATTTTAAAGAAATTAATATTATAATAATTGAAAAACATAATAAAAAAAAACCTTCTGATTACAATATGTATTCAAGTGTATTAAATGAACATCATGAACCATTAGCTAAAAATAGTTTTTTAGACAATAAATCACCTTATTAATTAATTATTACATTTGGTTACACTCTGGAACACCATCAGGCATACCATCTGGTATACCACTTGATACATTACCTGGACCACCATTAAAAGGGAAACCATTACCGAAAGGAGAACCATTTGGACCAAAAGGAAAATTATCACCAAATTGTGAATTACTATTTCCTGATTGATTAGAATTATTTCTGGATTGGTTAGGTTTATTATTATCGGTATTATTTTGTTTAGGAACTTGAAATTTTTCTTTTTCAATAATTTTATCTTCTTCTACAGCAATATTTTTCTCTTTTAAGATAGGATAATGTTCTGGTAAAATATTAATATTACGAGGGTCAATTGATTTAACATTGGGAATTACCTTTTTAATTAACCCCTTCCTTTCTTCATCTAAAGCATCTGGATATAATAATTTAAATCTAATAACTAAATCACCAGACTTAGCAGAATTACCCTGTTTCTTTAACTGTTTTCTCTTATCTTTAGAAATAGGCATACCTTCCCCTTTAATAAGTAATGCTTCCCCTTCTTTAATAATACCATCATACTTAACCCTAATTACCCTATCGTCTAAATGTTTAATACCAAAATCTACTCCACATAAACTATCTACCAATGAAATTGTCTTATTAATAACTAAATTAAACCCTTCTCTCTTCATATTACTTGTTCCAATATTTAAAGATACTTTAAAAATTAAATCGCCGTGAAAACCATAACCTTCAACCCAATCGCTTTCTCCTTTATATACCAATTCATCACCATCAATAGTTCCTGGTGGGATTTTTATTTTATAATTTCTAATATTAGATACTGATTTAACACCTTTACATTTCTTACATTCTGAACCTGGTTTAATCATTTTACATTTTCCTTTACAAGCATAACATACAGAAATTTGTTGAGATACCATAGGTCCCATTCGTTTCATTTGAACGGTTTGTCCTTTACCATCACAAATACGGCAGTTTTGAATACCATCAGGTTTATCAGTGCCTTTACCTTGACATTGATCACATTTCTCTATTCTTGGCAAACTCTTTTCTATTTCAATACCACGATAGGCATCTTGTAATGATACACTTAAACTTGCCATCGCATCTGGGGAAGATTTTTTAGAATTATCAGGTTGTCTTTGACGAGAATTTCCAAACATACCACCCATACCACCCATACCACCCATATTGCCAAACATACTTCCAAACACATCAAAGGGAGAAGGACCTTCACTCATACCTTGCATTCCTTCTTCCCCAAACATATCATATTTTTTCCTTTTATCCGAGTCTGATAATACTGTATAAGCTTTGGATATGTCTTTAAATTTTTCTTCATTATTTTTCTTAGTTTCTTCATCTCCAGAATTTCTATCTGGATGATATTTCATTGCTAATTTCTTATATTTTTTCTTAATTTCGGCATCACTTGCATCTTTAGAAACACCTAATATTTCATAATAATCACTGGAAGGCATTATTATTAATGATTAAATAATAATGTTATTAGTAATTTGTTATTAGTAATTATTAATTACTTGGATAATTTTCCGTTATTAATTAGTTTTACTATTTTTATTTTTAAATTGAAGATAACTAAGGAAATAATTAAATTTTAATATAATAAGTTAAAAATAGTTTTCAACTAGTATTTTAAAATTTAAGAAATACATCATAATGGAACCACCTCCTGATGATAAGTTTAGATTTTCTATAGATTACTTATTGAATGAAAATGATAAAAAATACAATGTAGAAAACTTATTTAAGATTGAAGAATGGACTAAATTTTTAATTGATAACTATTGTATTATTCCAGATAATATAGATTTTGGAAAGGAAATATATATTTCCAATATGTCTTATACCGATAAACAAAAAGAGTACAATACTTCATCAATTTTAAATATATTTTGCCATTTAAAATTCAAAAAACTATATTCCAATTTTTGGGTTAATGCTATCAATAGTTTAGATTACCCTAATAAATTTGAAAAGGTATGTAAAAGTTGTATTAGACAATTTAAAATGATAGTATCCAGTTTTTTAATTAATCATAGTAAATCTAATAATATTCCATTAAATTTAGAATTTCTAAGCACATTATTTATTCATCTGGATAGTGAAACCTTATTTCAAAATATTAGAATATTTATTATTAAGGCAAAAGACTTTATTAATTTATCAAAAACCGAAAATGGGCAAGATGAGGAAACCATATATAATTTAGTCAAATGTGCTATTACTTGTTATGTCTTCCAATCTATTATTAATGAAACAATACCCGATATTAATATTTCTCCAAGTCCAGAAGTAATATTCTTTATAGCAGGATGTTATAGTATTGTGGATGGATTAGTAGATAACAATACTGATACTACTAAAATTGAAGATGAAGATAATAATAGTAAGGAAAAACCAAAAACAGAATTGGAAATAATATTGAAATATATTGGGAAAAAAATGAATGAACTTCAAAATCTTATTTTTACACCTAATTTAAATAAAAAAACATTAACCAAAGCACTATTAGATTTTAGTAAGGACTTAAAGTTAATTAATAGTAATTGTGATAATACAAATACAAATACAAACAATATTACATTATCTAATCCATCATTGATAAAACAAATTAATTATATCTTGGATAATATTATTGATTTTTTCTTGGATATTACATTAAAGAGTGAAACAGGTGATAATTATTTTAAATTAAGTTTAGAAACTTTACAAAAATACATTAATATTATTCAATACAACTTCAAATTAGAAATACACTGTCATACCTTTCAAAAAAATTGGGATTATTGTAGTAAGTATCAAAATAGTTTTGGATTAACAATCTGTAAAGGTATTTCTATGGGATATTTATCTTGTCTTCAAGAAGATATTCATCAATTTGATAAAATATGGAAATTATCACATAAATGGAGACCAGATTATGACAAGGTGGTAGGAGGATTTGACGTTATACCTAATATTGGTATCTTTCAGTTATTTTCTTTATTAATACAAATATTAGATGATTTGGGAGATTTTAAAGATGATAAAAACTCAGGTATTATAACATCGGTAGTATTTCCAGTATTTTCTAATTATGTGGTTAATCCCAACTTAAAATTAGATGATATTAATGAGACGGTATTTAAGAAATATATTAATTCATCCTATGTAGTACTATTTACCTTTTTCTATCATATTACTAAAATCAATAATAAAAGGAAATCTAGAATACAAAATTATTTAAGAATGATAATGACTGTATTTCATCAATTCTATTATTATAGTATTACTAAAAATGAAGATTTAATAGATGTTTCCATCTTGGAAAATATGAATATTAATAAATATTACCTTTTAGAAAATAAAACCATTATGAAATTACGAACAATGAAAAATAATAATAAAAATAAATTAAGACACTTGTTGAGTGGAAACTAATCCATCCTTTAAATACTTGCGATAACTAATAGGAACTTTATCTGGAGGCATACTACAATATCCTTTTTCTTCACCTGTTATATTTCCTTTATCATCTTGTATAGGCACAATTCTATCACATCCATAGTTTTCTTCACCTGGGAAAGCATCTGGTTTAAAGAAAGGACAATCCGTATCTTCAATACATTTAGTATCCCATACTCCAACTCTTTCATATTTAGGATTATATGATTTACACTTAATTGGGTCATTTGCTTCTTTATCAATTACTGGTTTTAAAGAAATAAAATCAAATTGAAAGCATTGATAATCACCATAAGGGTTAGGACTGTATTTTACCTTTTGGAATTCATTTTGTAATTCACTAGTTTCTACACCTTGGTTGTAAATAGTAAATGTACTATTTGGTTGTAATTCTTGACGTTTTTCACTTCTTTGTTGTAGGTAGGCATTAGCATATTCTTTACTAACAGAATCCATAAAACCTACATTTACTGTATTCCATCCTTCTTCATCTTGTGTCTTTTTGTTAGTTTCCGATTTTTTTATTTTTTCTTCATTTATATTTACAAAATCAAAATTAGAAGCTGTAATACCCATTCCAGGAATACTTTCTCTAAAATCAGAGACAGGGGCATTAATTAATCCACCATTTCCTACTGTTTTAGATTGATTAACCCCTTTTGGATTATCCATTCTAGAGAAAAGAGGTGATTCTAGATTACCATCCATTGTAGAACCAAGTAATTCTAAGTCTTGAATAGAAACACTAATTTCATCTGGGTTAGAATATAAATCAACTACTAATTTGGTTTGAATATTAAAAGTATAAGGTTTGTATTCTCTATGAACTACTAAATTGAATATGACTTGGAAATTAGGATATGGTTGTGTATCTACAATATTTTCTTCTTTATCAACTAGAGGAATACTTTCTAATTTAAGATGCTGACTTTGAACTATATTAAAGAATTGAAAAGGATGGGCTTGATGGGAAAGATTTTTATCTAGGACTTGGATATTAATTTTTGTTATAAGATAAAGTTTAAGAATAGTAAATAATTCTAAGAAAAAAGGTTCTCTATCTAATTGATAAGTTTCTAACTTTCCTAGATTGGGGAAGGTATAAAGGGGTGTCTTATAATAATATTTTTCACCATCAGGTTGATAATGTAATAATTCTTTGTGGATTTTATGTTTTAAGGCTTGCTTAGGAATTTGGAATTCAGGTTGATTATCTCTAACTTGATTAAGAATATTAATCATATAAGTAGAGGGGATTTCTTGTTGAAGTGAAGGAATACGAAAAGTAACTCCTTTAGTATCATTTTTTTCTTCCCCAGTTAATAAGGGTTGATATACACTATTATAGTATCGTTGAGACCTGAGAACATCAGTATCAATATTTTTACTTTGGTAAGAAGTTTTATCATTAGGGTTAAAGGGTGTGGTTTCATTTACAATATTAACATCTGGATTTCTTTCTATGTTTCCAGGTTGTGGTTCTTTTACTAAGATATCGGCAACTTTAACTCCTTCAAATCCTTCTTTTAATTTTCTATACAAGGATAATCTTTCTGGGTTCCCGGCTTCTTGTAATTCAGGGTCATCACCAGGATAATATTCAAAAACTTCCCGGATAATCCAATATAAGAAGAATGCTCCAATAATTACCATTACACCAAATTTGAGTAAAGAAAAAGGTTCTGGCACTCCAGTACTCCCAGGTCTTAATCCCGAGGAATGAATAAAAGGTTCTGTATGTTTTGTCATTTTTTGTATTTTATTATTTAATATTTTAGGTGTATATTTAATGATTATTACCTTTATTTTTTTCTTATCTGGATATTATTTTTCCTATCTAGATGTATCTTTTATTATTTAACATTATTTTTAAATAGAATACTACAATGATTTTAATAATAATAATTACAGTAATTACAATAATTAAAATATTTGAATAATTTTTAAAATATGAAAAATAGAAAATGATAAGAAGTGTTAATTAGATTGTTTATTTCTTAGATTTACGGGTGCGTTTATTTTCTGGATTAGTAGAACGACTTTTTTTGGTTTTTGTCTTGGATTTAGACTTGGATTTTCTGCCACCTGATTGGGGAAATTCTAAACTAACATAATACTTTATAACATCATATAAATGTGTTTTTTTATTAACAATTAAAGTATAAGGATTTATAGATATTTTATTATAAGTAGAATCTTTAGGTCTATCTTCTATGTTACTAAATTTATTTGATAATATTTCTTCTAATATAGAATAAGTAATTAGTTTTGGATTTGGATGTTTACAGTCAGAATTTCCATGGCAAAATATTTTAAATTCATTATCAGAAGTTGATTCATATTTTATACCACACGGATTATTATCATTACAATTTTTTAATATTATGGGTAAAATTATTCTTGCTAATTCACCAGGTTTAATAGATTTATTAAGTGATTTCATTTTATCAACTGTTATTTCTATAGGAGAATCTTTTTTTTGAAAAAATCTTTTTAATATATTAAAATCATCTTTATTATCATTTTTTTTAGAATTTTTTATATTAAAGTGTTTATCTTTTCCGTTTTCGTCTTTGAATTTAACAGAAAACCAATCATCACCACTGTCAAAATCGCTAATTGTATCTAGTTTTATAGTGCCTTTTTGTGTATCGATTGCATTTTTTTCATAATAATTTAATTTATTGGGTAATTCCAATTTAAAATATCTATCTACAGATTTAAATTTATTTTTAATATGAGATTTATTAAGTAATATAAATGTTGTAGATAAATATAATTCATTTAAATCATTAAGTAAAAATAAATTATTGCCTTCTTTATCAACTGTTATTCCTTTAAATTTATTATCTTTAAATTTTTCTTTAAATTTTGTAATATTTCCATCTTCATCATCAAAGAAATATAATTCTGTAATATTTTCTTTTCCCCCATGTTTTGTAATAATATCTTCAATTACCATCATTTTTTGTTGGACCCAAACTTCTGTCCTTGTTCCAGTAGGTGGGACATTAGACATATTCATTTCATTACATACAATATAATCACTACTTTTAATTGAACCATAAATATCTGTGAATAAGTTTCCTAATTCTTTTATTTTTGAGGATGGTATGTATCCCTGATGCTCTAATTTTCCAAAAAATTTAAGTAAAGCACATCTGGAACTTCTTGAATTAATATATAATGTGTATCCGGCATCTTTTAATAGTGTTAAATGAATTATTAAATCTGGTAATTTACCACCAAATATATCGATTTTTATATTTTTACCCTCTTCATCCCGTTTATATTTCCCATTTAATAATATTGTTTCATTACCTCCACTATGTCCAGCCGATGTTGTTAATGTAGCATCAAAATCAAATACTAATATTTTATCAGTAAGTGTTAAATCAGCGTTCATTGGACCTGCTAGTTTTGGATTTCTAGGAGGTTTGGGGGGAGGGTTTTCCCCCCCTTTTTGTTGCCCTCTTCTTTTTGTTTGGGCATTTCTATTTTTAAGATTTTTGCGGGTCGCTCTTTTAGGCATCCCTCTACGCTTTTGACTTCTAGTATTAACCATTGTCATAAATTTGAAATACTAACTATCTTAATTAATAAAGATTAATAATTAATAAAAATAATTGTCTAATATATTACTATTAATTGACATTTTAAATAATTGAAAATTCAAAAAAATCAGCAACATAATATTACATATTAACAACAAACTTTGAATTTAAGTTTAGCAAGTAATTTACCCATTTTCTTCCAACGGGAGACACGGTTTTTAGAACATTTTTTAGGGTTTAAATAACCCATTCTTTTTTTAGAGACAAAATGAGGCATTATTAAATTAAATAGATACTATAATAAGATGAAAACTTTTAATTAGACAATCTAGACTAGGTATTAAGAATTATTTTGGGAAAATAATATTATTAATTAGTAAAGAAAATAATTTAACTAAGAAAGAAAAAATAAACAGAAATAATACTATCCTTGTATTTTACTAAAAATATAAAATCCTAAAATGTTAATCCCTGATACTGTAGATATTGCTAATAATACATTTACTACCCAACCTATTCCAGATAATATTCAATATCGCCTTAATAGATTATTTAAAAAACGAGTTTCTTTCTATGAAATAGCACCTGAAAGAAATGAAAAAATAACATTAATATCCCGTATAATAGGACCTTATGCTATAAATACTATGATTAGATTATCCCGTTTTTATCAATCACCAGATTTTAAAAAAGAAGTGGATAAAATTAGAAAATTCAAAATACCTGATATGGGTGTTACTGTTGATAATGTTGTGAAAGCACTCCAAAAAAGAAATATTAAAGTTTATTTACACGGAGGTCTCATCCGGGATATGTTTATGGGAGTTAAATCCACTGATATTGATTTAATATTTGATGCTGATGTAGGTAAAATTGAACCTATTTGTAAAGAAGAAGGTTATCCCTGTGTTGATATTATGATAAGGGAACAATACATTAATTTTGGTAAGGAAAAAGGTGCTTCTTTAGAAGGTAGCAATTTCAAAAATAGTTATTTAGTCCAATTGTATGCTCGTGAAGCAACAGTTAATGATTTTTCCTATGACCTTCAAAATGATATTATTATAGATGCGGGTGGATACGGTCTTCAAGATGTCCTTTACCGTAAAATTCGTTTAACTCCTTATCCTCATCAATGGAAAATCTGGGCAAAAGACCCTAAAAAACCATTCCGCTATTTTAAATTAATACAAAAAGGATTTAAACCTATGCATCCTGGTATTAATGATTTTATTGTAAATTACATTACCGATAATTATGATACTATCTATGGAAAAGAAATAAGTAAAAATTACCCTATAAAATGGATGAAAAAAATCCTAGTTTCTACTATTACAAATGGTGTTGTGGAACCAGATGGTACTTATTATTTTGGTCCTAATGAACACAAACTTATTCCTTTCTTAGATACCATTAAACAACATTTACCACCAGAAGTTTTCCAAAAAATATTATCTAATTTTAGTAAAGAAGATTTAAAGAAATTTAAAGACAAAAAAGTGGCATCTAATATTACTTCTTTATTAAAATCCGTTTCTGATAAATCAAGTGTTAAAGTAGATAAAACTACTAATAAAACTAAAACAGAAAAACAAAAAAATTCATCTAGGTTAGGTAAAGATAAAAAGAAAAAGACAAAAAAGAAACAAGTTTAATTTGTGTTATTTAAAAGCAAATTCAAAAATTAAATAATATTTACTTTGGTTTTAAGAGCGTTTTTTACTTTTATGATTACCTTTGGTTATACCCCGTTTCTTAGATTGATTACCTTTATGGATTGACGGATTTTTCTTGGTTTTATATTTAGAATTACTAGGTTGTTTACGGGTTCGTTTTTTATTATTACCAGCTGATTGGGGTAATGTTTTAATTTCATCCAATAAAGCATTTTCTACTCCACTATATCCCTTTAAAACCGACCTTAAATAAGACAAAGGATTTCTACCACCTAGTCTATTTATAAGTTTTGGTTTATACTCTTTATCTAATATATTTTTTAAATTTCCATATTCCTGGTTATCGATTTTGTCACCGATTTTGTTTTTTATTTGACTATTTTTTTTTAAAAAATCAAACAAAAAGTTAAATTTTTCTAATTTTTCATTTAATCTTTCAAATAAGACTTCTATATGTATATTTTTACCTATTTTATCATCTAAATAATAGGCAAATATTTTATCACCTATAATATTTTTAACATCTTGTATAGTTTTATTGTCATTAGTATCAGTAAAATAGTTTTCTTGTATATCATGAATCTTTTGAATTATATCAATTAATTGTTTTATATTATTATTATTATTATTTTTTTCTAGTAGATTATTGATGTTATTCTTAAAAAAGAGTGGATATTTCATAATACGTTGTAATGGTTTAACATACAATGCTTGATATGTAAAAGACGTTGTAGTTATTTTATTACTTGTTATATTTAAAAAATCTATATTATTAAAATTATTACTTGCTATAATTTTATATTCATTTAATAAATCATTTATTTTTGTTTGTGTTAATATTTTACTTATATTTAATACTATATATAATGTATTTTTGTCTTTGTGTATGTTTTCTAATTCTTTTATATTAAATGTAAGTAAATTAGTGTTATTAGTGTATTTAAAATCTAAATTAATTAATGATTTTGTAAACTTTATAATATATGAAATATACTTATTAAAAAAATCCTTTTTTCTATCTGATATTTCAATAGGTTTATCAATTTTACCATTTATTTTTTCACCTTTTAAATCGAATATATATCTAGTACAAGATATTAATATAACCATATCATAATAGAAATCCATTTCTGTTTTCAAAAGTTCATGTATAGTGTTCAATACTTTCTTTTCCTCTTTTTTTTCTACTGATTGTGTATCTAGTTCTTTTATTTGTGTTTCCAATTCTATTATTTTATTTTTATATCCTTGTATAATATTATATTCATCGATGCTTAATTCTAATATATATTTAATCCTAGATATTTTTTTATCTAAAGAAATAGTATCGGTTGATGGTGTTATTAAACAAAATTTATCCTTTAACGCATCATTTGTACTATTAATATCATCTGGTTTGAATTTAGGTTCAATAGATTCATTTGAATGTAAGTTTGAAACAACATTACAATTCTTAATATATATATTATTTTTTTCATCTTTAGACATATTTAATACTTTTTCTAAAATAAAACCTTGATGAGATACAATATATAATGGTAATTGTGTATTAAGTTTTGGTTCTTTTTCTGAGAGGAAAGTATCTAATAAAGGTTTTATTATTTCACTTTCAATTTCATCTCTAAAAAGAGTATAATCACTAATATTTTTAAGTTTTTCATATTCAGTAAAATATTCATTTGGGTTAAAATTTTTTTTACAATCAACTAATGCCTGTGTTTTATCTTTTATTATAATTTCCCCTCCTTCTTGTGATGATTTTCCTATTTTTGAAAAATTAATTTTAATATTTAATTTTTCAAAAAATGATGTTAAACGGTACATAGAATCACAAAAATCAGTAGCAGTATTATCAGATGTTTGTATTTTTAAGACATCTTTTTCTTTAATATATGGAATAACAAATACGGTATTATCATAATAGTTTTTAACATGTTCTATAAATTTATCTTTATTTAAACTGAAATAAGCATAACTAATATTAGTTTTTCCGGATGTTAAAACTGCTGTTTCTATTGCTCTAACTAATGTAGAACAAAAAACAATAGTATTATTTAATGTTTTAACTTTATTTTTTTGGACTTTATTATCACCAAATAGATTTTTAGTTATATTAGCATTAACACTTCTACATTGTTTTATTCCTATAATAGAAATATTAGGATTTTTAACTTGATGATGGGGATTTATATCTACTATTTTTTCTTTTTTTTCTCTATATTTTTCTAATATTTCTTTACATTTTGTCTTATCTTCTTTACAAGTTTTTTTAACAACATTAGCACAACTTTCACCGTGTCTCATCCAATAATATTCATGAGGTTTTAAATATATCTTTTTACTATATTGTTCTATATTTAGTTTGCGTAATAAATCTGAAATTGTGTAATATCCCATTTTTTTTTAATTATATTTATTAAATAATAATATTTAATATTTAGTAAAATATATAATTATAATAAATTAATATGTCTAATCAAAAAAATAAAATACCGTATGATGAACATTATGATATTTTAAATAATGTGTATAGTTCAGAAAAGATATTTATCGATAATTTAATTTTAGGACTAAAAACACAATTTCTGAAATATGAGTTAAATAATTACGAATTAGATTTTATTTTAAAAAATCAAAAAGATGAAATAAAATTTACAAAAATAGATAAATACCCATTTTCTGTTTTAGAAGCACATTTAAATGCTTGTATAGCTGAAGCATACTTAAATAATATTGATGTTGATAATGCTCTAAAATATAAAAAACCAAGTTATAAAAAAAAAATTTGGCAAAAGGGAGGAGCTGAAGGAGGACATATTGGTGCTATTTTATTTCACGATGGTAAATTATGGAAAGCTTTACCTGAAATTAATAAATTAAAAGATTTTGAAGTTACATATTCTATTGAAAATTTACCAGAAAACTTAACCACATATTTAAATAATAAAAACTATCAAAAAGGTGGTGATGTTAAAATAGATAAACAACTTTTTCAATCTGGATTGAAACCAATTGACTTTAAAAATGAAGATGGAAAATACAATTGTGTCAAATTAGAGGAAAAAAGCATTGAATTTCCAAATTTAAATATTTGTCAAGAAGGTACTTTTAATGTATTAACTACAAATGAAAATAACCCTCGAGCACCTCCAGTCCAACCGCCGACTAATACTACAAAAGAAATAGAATGCGGTCCTGGTGAAAAATTATATAATTGTGATTATGGTCCAATATGCGGAGATGTAAATGTACAACCAGAAGATTGTATTATTTCTCTTGACACTAATAAAGGCAATGGACCTGTTGAACCAAATGTGAATTATGCTACTGTAGACACAAGTGGAAATTTACAAACTAAATATGCCAAACCTATATATTCTACTCCGGTTCCAAACGTAGTATGTAATACAAATGAATGTAAAAAGGGTAAATTTATTGTCGATGCCGAATATTTCTTCTATTGTAAATTACATATTTTAAATAAAAAAACTAGTTATGATTTTATTAAAAAATTCTTTAATATTACTACATTGCCATTATTATTTAATGAAGATGATATATATAATACAGTAAATTTTTTTCATAAAGATGATTTAATTAAATTAGAAGATCTTAAATATCCATACTACGCAAAATTACTTAAAGATGAAAAAGAAAGAGGTGGTAAAATTAATTCTAATGGTGAAAAATTTTTAGCTCAATATAATAGTAAATATAATGAAGATCAATTATTAGAATTATATAAAAAAAATACTAATGGAAGCGATTCCCCTAAATATTATTATGAAATTGGTAATTTAAGAATTAAAGAAGGTGAAAATACTGGAGACTGGGCAGAAGAAATATATGATTACAAAATAGGTTTATATACAAAAAATCATTTTGATTATAATATTAATGCTTCTAGACACAAAGATAAAGTAAAAGGTAAAGTAATTAATCAATTATTATTAGATGGTATTGCTACAAGTTTCCGTTATGGGTTCCGTTTAGAAGGTTTGGGTAATAACTCAGAAGTAGAAAAAAAAATTAAAGATTCAAATTCTGGATATATTTATTTAAAGAGAGATAGTGCTACTCCTAAAGAGAATCCAGATGAAGAATCAAACTCTTCTCTAACATCAAATTCATTAAATACCACTAAAAATAAAAAGAGACCTGGATTTTTAAAGAGAATTTTTAGAACTAAACAAACAGGTGGTAATCGTGAACCAAATAACATAAAACCAAAACGCACTAAAAAACGCACTACTAGTTCTAATGTACAAGTTGGTAAAGGGGCAAAAATTAAGGAGAGATTATCTAGTAATTATTATCAATTAAATACAAAAAATATTCTTAACTCTATACAAACCAATATTTATGATAACATTAATTTAAAAGAATATCCATTAAAGGAAAAAAAACATTTATTACCATTATTACATTTATTACACATTAATCCATTTTTACTAAATAATAAAAGTATTTCTACTTTCCATAAACTTAATCCAGATAAGAAAGAAAATAGACCTCTTTATTCTATACCTCCAATTTTAACTCTTTATGAAATAATTAATCATATGAAGTCTAAAGGGTGTTTAAAGTCATATCAAGAAGAATTAACTAAAATATATGATTGTTATTTTAATACTCATAAACTTCAAAATCTTGAAACAAATCCAATTTGCGGTTTTATTGGTTCTAGTATTATGATTTCCCATAAACCAGAAACTGAAAGGGATAAAAATAATGGCAAAGTGAGAATTAGATTATCTGATTTCGGCCATCCTTATTTTATTCATAAACAAGGTCATGATAAACAAATAGTAGAAAAACAAATAGTAGAAAAACAAATATTTATTAACTTTATCTTAGGTCTTTACAAATTCTTATTCTATAATTATCTATTAATTAATATTGTCGAAAAGAAGAAGGATTCTTTTTCTACTAATAATAAAAACACACTTTATGGTGTCCCAACAGATAAAATACGCCATTTATTAGAAAGTATTCACGAAATACTAATTACATATAAAAATATTTATCCTGAATATCAAGAGGAAATAAAAACTTTGGACACCGATGCTGAAATTAGAGACATATTTAAAATACCAATTAGTTCTATTAAATATAAACCACCTACATTTATTAGCAAGGGAAAATTAATAATACCACAAAATATTACTACAGAAGATCTAATTAAAAACTTATCATTATATTCTAAAGGTGAAGATAAAGGTGTATATGGCAATGAAAGATTACAATTAGATAGATTAATTTATTTACAAAAACAAAATATTTTACTTAATAATTTAGCCCAAACCGAAGCTTTAAAAACTTAATATTTACTTTATTTTTTAATTTATTCAATATTTAAAAATTAATACAAATTATAAATAAAAATTTATTACAAATAAAAATCAAACAAAATAAAATCAGTATTCAATTAATCTAATCTACCCCAATGTATCCGTAATCCATTTCTTCCATATCTTCTGCTTCCCCTACAAACCCCATTTCCATTTCTTCAAATTCATCTAATCCATGACGAATACTGGGTCCATCTTCCCGTTCATCAATTTCTTCTCCAACAAAGTTATCATCAAACATTTCATTTTCTATTCTGTTAAGGTCTTTGTATTCTACGGCACCTATTGCCATTAAATTATTAATTACCATTCTATCTTCTTCACGACCTTCTGCCGAGGTTCTAATCCAGGCATCTAAGTTAGCACGAGTTTGTCTTTCATTTTCTTTGGCAATACGTGCTTCAATACGACCAATATTCATTTCATTATATAATCTTGTATATTCTTTCATAAAAGATAAGCATTTATTAACAAAACTAATAACGACTTTCTTTTGACTACTCTTTACAGTTTTTAATCTACTATTTAAATCTTCTTCAACACTCCCTAATTGTTCTCCAGGTTCGTTAGTCATACCCCCTTCTAACATTTCATAATTTTCTAAGGTATCAACCATTCCACCCTCTTGGAGTTCGGGATAATAATCTAATTCGTCTTTATCCATTTCTACCATACCATAATTACCTCCTTGTAATGATTGGTATTCCGTTTTCATAGTTTCTAATTGTTCCCGTTTTTCACCATCTCTAATATCTAACATTCTATTAATATTAAAATCTGTGTTATCTTGTTCTCCTCCTTCCATTTCCTGTAAAGTAATTATCTTTTTATTTTCAACAATATTTAAATAATCATTCAACATCCAGATGAGACACATATTTCCTAATTTACTACTATATTCACTAGTAAATAAGTATTTACCACTTAATCCATCAATATTAATATTTAATTTTCCAGTATTACTAATATGAGAAACTACATTCCTTAATGTATTACTTACACTTGATAATTTACCAAATAAAGCATCATTATCCTTGAAGGTGAAGAACTCTCTCATATGAATATTAACATCATCCGTATTTTTCATACTAGACCAACTATTATTTTTAATAGTATTAACAATAGTAGTAATATCTTTTATCATCTTATCTACAGTTTCTAATTTTTTAGTATTTTTGAAATTCTCTATTAAAGCATCGTTATTTTGATAATTAATATTGGGTCTAATAGTATTTTGTTCATCTAGATGTGTCATATAATCTTTCACTAAATCTGGATATTCACCCACGGACAATAAAATATCTTCGTTATCTTTCCCTTTCCCATTAACATCAGTAATAGTATCAACTATTTCAGTAATAGTATCCATTGTAATGCTATCCATCATATTAATGATTTGAAACATAGTTTGCTTATCATTAAATACGTCCTTAGGTAAAACCTTAATTTTTAAGTTATCTAAACACACACTATACATATTTTTGTTAATTTCTTCTAAAGACATAGAAATAAATGTATTAACATTAGACCCTTTTGCTTTTTGTAATCCTTTATTAGAAAAACAATCCAGATAGGCATCAAATTGAGAACACACATTCCATAATTTAGTGTATTCGTCAATCATATTACCCATTTCTTCCATAAAAGATGGGAACATAGACATTTCAACTACTACATTACTTTGTATGGCTTCTACAACTTGCTTTTGTAATCTTTCAACATTAGTAATTACTTCTTTTCTAACATCAATATTCTTTAATCCAGAATGTAACCAAGTATTTAGTATCTTAACTAAATTATTAAGAACAATACACTCTTCATTATTAGAATTAATCATTTCTACACCCGGTTCCATTACAGAAGGAATACTAGTATCAACCTTACTATTTTTGACATTAACAAAATGGAATAATTTTTCAAAATCAGTTTGGGTAAAATTCATTTTTTCAATATCTGCTTTTAATTCATTACTTATCAAACATCTACCAAAGGCATTAAATAGATAGGTTTCTCCTTTAAATAATCCTGAATAAATATACTTATTAAAATACATTCTAAGTAATTCTGGACTTAAATTGAGATTAAATGGAATATCATCTCTAGTAACCCGTAATTTATTAATAAAATTAAATTTAATACTATCTATTGATAATTGTCTCTCTAATTTTTTACTTAATTCATAATATTCATTGATTTTTCTGATACTATTACCAATGGCTACATTTTTACCGATTAAGTATTTGTCACTACTAATCTTGGGGTTAATATATTGGTTCATCTTATCAGTAACCATTTTACTACCCATTGTCTTACCTTTAGAAATATCATCATTACTCATACTAATAATTGCTTTTTCAATTAACCCTTTTTTAACAATAGGAATGTAAATGGGACAACAAGCATTACCAATACTAGTATCCAAAGTTAATCTAGTTAAGGGTGTCATTTCCCCAACTAATTTCTTTAAGTTTCTAATAATTAAATCCGCATGATATTCTAAATTTTCTTTAGCAACTCCTAACATATTATATACATTATCACCTTTCCAATTTTTAAGGGCTGTCTCATCTAATTCTTTTCCAGGTGTCCATCTGGATATGGTAGATAAACTTAAATTAGGTTGGAATGTTGCCCAGTAATTAGTAGGACTATTTTCTAATTCTTTATCAAAAGTAATGGTATTATATTTTTCATCAAGTGCTTTTTCTAATTTACTTCTAATAAATTCATCATTATTCACTAAAAAGTCTATTCTAGATTTCAATAAAGTTTTTAACCCTTCAAACCCTTTGGCATCAGAACCTAAATATTTGAAATCTTTAAGTAAACTCATTTGTTTCATTACCGATACCATCAAATTAATACCATTCATATTATCAACACCAGAAGCAGTATCACTAGTTAAAGGATATCCCATATAGTTGCTATTACATAATTTATTGTAGGTTGGATATACCTTTCTAGAAGTTTGGAGAGTAATTAATAATCTACCTAAAATATCACAAGTAGCGTACTGCCAATATTTATTTTCAGCAAGTTGATTAATTACATTTGTATTAGTGGGTTTACCACTCTTTTTTAATAATAAGAATATTTGATTGAAAAATACTTTCTTACTAGTAAAATTAGCAGTTTTCATAAAGTTGAACATTTCCAATTCATCATCCATATTTAAGATTTCTAAATTAATAAGGTCTTTACCCAGTCTAAAAATACGTAATTTCATTTCTAAATCCTTTTTATCATCTTTTCCAACCCCAAAAAGAGTATCTTTGATAATATTAGTGACTGCTTGTTTTTGTCTTTCAATAATATTAATACCATCACGAACTTCCCTTGTTTTAATATGAAATCCTTCTTTACCCATACCCTTAGCAAATTCTTCCATATCTTTAATTTCCGTAGTTGCTAAGAATACCCCACATACTTTACAATGATAACTACCTACTGATTCCACACCAAAAACTTTAATTAATTGGTCTTCATCTAATTCTCCATTTTCATCGTGTCTCATTAGGTCAATAGCATAGTAATAGTGCTTACACACTAAATTTTGCTGGCATTGAAAACATTCCGCATAGTTTTCTTTAGGTTCCTTACTTACATTATTTAATTCTAAAGTGGCGACTTGTTCGTTATTTTGGAATTCATCCATTATTTGTTTCATTAAGGTATATTTTTCCATAGGGGTAATATTATTTAATCCTTCAATATAATCAACTACTTTGTAATGGGTACAAGGTTGTTTTTGATAAATAGTATTTTCTAATAGTTTTTCGGCATCTAGACGTTTCTTGGTTTCATATTCAATACGAGATTTATCATTTTTGAAATAATTAATTATTTGTTTTTCGGTTTTATGTAAATCTTTTTCAATTTGACTAAGAATTTGTGGAATTATCTTACCAAAAGCAATTTGACTAGCAGTATCATTTAATCGCTTTTCTACTTCTTTTAATTCAAATTCTTTTTCTACTAACATAGGAGGGGCACATTGTAATTCTTCAATATCAAAACGGCAACTATCCAGTTCTTCACTAGTTGTGTTATCTCCATCTCCCTTTTCACCGGTTAATAACATTTTAGCATCACTATCTTCATCTTTATCTTCACAACTACGTTGTTTTTTCATTAATAAATCCCGGAGGGTTTCTAATGGTTGTTGTATCCAGTAATCCCCTTCAGATAATTCTTCCCGTTTAAATATTGTTTTTTCCCCTTCTACATTTAAGAAAGCATAATCACCACTACCAATAATTTCACCTTTATCATTAGTTACGGTTCTTCCATTATCTTGTTGAAGTCTTTCTAAAGAAGGATAGGTTAATATTTTGGGTTTTCTTTGTAATCTGTCTTTACAAACTTTAACAACGTTAATATTTCCTTCTTTACCATCAAGTTTTTCTTTTTGGGTTTCTTCTAATTTTAACTTTTCTAAATCTCCTTGCATACTTTCATATTGTGCTTTCAATAAACTTAAGGTATTTTCTAATTTTTGGGTATCCATTTCTTTCTCTAATTGAAGGTAAAAACGTTTTCTAAGAAGTAATTCCACATATTCACCTCTATCTACTTGGCGGGAATAGTAATCTAAACGGAAACCATCTGATTTTGCTAAATCTCCTGTCATTCTGGATAATAAATCTTCTAATTTTTCAGGAAATACCTTATCTGCTAATTCTATAATATCATTAGTTACAACTTTAGTTACAACTTTTTCCCCTTTTGTATTATTATTATTATTTTTCCCTTTAATTAGTTTGTCTTTTTCCTCTTGTTTCTTCTTTTTTAAAGACCTTAACTTTAACATCCTATTCAAGCTAGAATTGTAATTTTTTAACTTTCTAAGGTAATCATCTTCTAAGGGTTTAATAACATCTTTATATTGTTGATAGGAAACTTCCCCTTCATTAATTTTAACAAGTTGAGAATTATAATTAACACCTCCAGATGGAACTACATAATCAAATTTTTCTAAAATATCATTTATTTTTTCGGTATCCACACTAGAATTATTATTAGAAAATAAGGTAGAAATATCCTTAATAGTAGGTACAATATCATTAAGATATTTTTCTAATTTAGTATTATTAATATTACATTTTTCCGCATTGATATTACCATTTCTATTAATACCAGGGAATAAGTAAAGAACAAATTTATCGGGTTCTTGTAATGCTTGGGTATCAGTTTCTAAATCTTCAAATTCAGGATTAGGTAATTTATTTAAGTATTTAACAATAACTTTATCTTTTTCATCTTCCTTATTTAAGTTATCTATCAAACTATCACCATTATTAAAGGTTTCATCCCGAGATAAGAAATAATTTAAGGGAGGTCTAACAAAACCAATCATATGAATGGCATCACCATAATAATAAACGTGGTAATCAGAATATACACTTTCAGTGTATTTATCGGTTTCCATTTCCATTCTTTCTAAATCTTCTTGTGTAATTTGGGATTTATCTGGTTTAATATATCTACCTAATGGACCTAATTGAACTTGAGCATCAAACATTTTGCTAGTAGCACTGAAATTTTCAATAGTAAAAGGTTTTTCACCATATCTAATTGTGAGTGTTTCTTGTTGAAGACGATGAACATTTTCTTTATTTCTAGTGTTTTTAGATTTATTAGTTTTAGTATTAGTAGTTTCAACATTATCTGGATGGATATCTTCACCTAAACGAATTAGAAGACCTAAATTATTTTCGTGAGTTAAAAAAGGGGTATGATCACTAATTTTTTGTTTTAAAGATTCATCTATGCGTATTGTTTGTTTTCTATCAATAGGATTTCTTTCATTTTCTTGTTGGAGTAATTTATAGAAGTTTTCATAGACTTTAGTATTACTCTTATTAAAATCATCAACACTAACCCCGTCTTTAGGTGTTAAATATAATTTCTTTCTATTGATTACTAAGGGAATTAAGAAAGGGTTAGTAAAATCTTTTTGGAGATAACTCTCAACTAAGGGCTTAAAATCACTACTGGGAATAAAAGGGGATTTGTCAGATTTAGTGACTTCATTTTTCATTATATTAATAACATTAACTTCCTTTTCTAAGTCCATAATAAATAATGGATTATTTCTCTTGTAAGAAGGTAATTTTTCTATTTTTTGTTTCATAATGCGTCCTCTTTGAATATCATCCTTAAAGGTTTTTTCTAATTCAGGAACTGGTAATTGTTGCATTTTAGTTTCAGTGCCAATGACTACAATATCATCTTCTTCAAATAATTCTAATTGGTTTTCATCAAATTCGGTTTCACTAAATTCATCTTCGCTTAATTCGGTATCCATACTATCTGTATCACTTTCTTTTTCCTCTTCATTACTACTATCCCCTTTGGATTTATTTGTCTTCCCTTTACCTTCTTTTTTAAGTAGTGTTCTTCCCCTTTTCATATCTAGACCTTTAAGTAGGTGTAAATCTTCTTCTTCTAAATATTCTTCATCACTTGTTTCTGATTCTATTTCGGGTTCTTCAAGTGTTGAGTTATCCTTGTTACTTGCTCCTCCGTGTAATACTTGTTGGCGACTATCAATAAATGACATTTCTTTATCACTTAATTGTTGATTTAAATATTGTTCTTCTTCTAAATTTTCGGCAGGTACTGCCATTGATGATGTTTCAGTGTTTTTGGAATTACTAAAATCAAAATCATTGTCAAAGAAGGCACTATCAACTTTACCACTTTTAACTCTTTCTTCAAAATCTAAAATTGGATTAATTATACTATTATGGATTTTGCCGGATTTAAAATCATAATATTGCCCTTGGTATTGATGTGGAACTATTATTTTATTACCAGCATCAGGTAATATTTTACATTTAGTATCACTGGCTTCAATTTGGGAAAATAAACTATCTTCTTCTTTTCTGTGGGAAAAATCTTCTTGATAAAGTTGGTAGTGTTGTTCGTCCTTACTACTAGGTATTACTTTACTAATACCGTGGAAGGTGCCTAAGTCTTTATTTAAATATGGAAGGAAAGAATAAATAGGTGTGCTAGATGTAGGTTTATGAAGACATACCCAGATACCTTTATCAGTATGTTCCATTACATATGATTGATGATTATCTAGATGTGAAAAAGGGGTATATTTTGTAGTATTAAGATAAAAGCATTCTCCGGGAATTAATTTATCAACTAATTTGTATTCACTTAAACTTTCTTCCGTTGGTAATTCAGTGGAATTATAAAGAGGAATACCATTAGGGAAGGCATAGGTCATAATTTTTTGTAATAATTTTTCTTCGGTATCTGTAATATTACGTGTTCGGTAATATTTTAAAAGGTGTTGTTTAATATCTTGAAATTGATGTTGGTTAATATTACCAATTTCAACAACTTGGTGAATATTTTGCTTTAGTATTTTAGAAAATGTGGGGTGGGTATTATTATCTACTCTAAATAGAAGTAATTTATCTGGAAATTCGTGGATAATTACTCCTAAATTTTTATTATCTGTGGTATGATGTAAAATATCACCTACTTTCATTATATTTATTAATTATCTTAGTAATCTAAATTCTTAGTATCTTACTAATAAATTAAAAGATTATTCTTTTTTATTATCAACTCTTATTTTTTAAAATATTAATCTTTGTAAATTAAAAATTAAAAATAGAATTAATAAGGGCGAATTCCTTTATAATTAATTTATTAGTTATTAATAAATTGATAATTGATAATTATATTATTAAATATTAAAATAATAAATATTTATAATTATGGTTTCACAAAATAAATCAAACAATAAATCAAATAATAAAGGCAAAAAAGGAAAAATAAACAATATTGGTAAAATGTTTATCAAAAGAGAAAACAATAATACTTGGATTATATTAGGATTAGTAGTTGTAGTAGGATTAGTAGTATATTATTTTTATACTAAAAATAATGATAAAACAGCAGAGAAATTTGAAAATTCACTTTGTCCTGGTTTAAAAACTAATTTTATTAAAAATTATAACTCTGATATGAAAGAATTAGAATTAATTAAAAAAATTAAAGAAATTGGTAAAGATAATATAATTGAAACAACGGGTGGTAGCACAAATTTAAAAGATACTAATATAGTTAAAGATTTACTTACGGATACTGAAAACTTATTAAAATTAGAAGGTGAAACAAAAATAACTAAAGAACAAAAATTAATTAATATGACAACGAATATAGATATTTTATTAAATAATAATGGTGATTTAATTAATCTTAATGATTATTGTAAGTCATTAAATGATTTAGGTTGTGATTTAACTGATGTTAAGGATAAATGTAGTTCTATAACCGCAATTGTTAATCCCACAACAACCCAAGCAGAAGCAACTACCACAACCCAAGCACAAGCAACTACCACAACCCAAGCACAAGCAACTACCACAACCCAAGCA
>Ga0181607_10001036_pt1 | contig 24870 bp, 23 predicted proteins | sample 041ome_9_FD_132420 | JGI IMG/M metagenome (GOLD analysis project Ga0181607, IMG submission 132420) | Coastal salt marsh microbial communities from the Groves Creek Marsh, Skidaway Island, Georgia - 041413US metaG (megahit assembly) | ecosystem: Environmental > Aquatic > Marine > Intertidal zone...
AGGGCAGCGTCCTAGGCCTCTAGACGACGGGGCCTCTGCTCGGGGAGAAGGACTTGAACCCTCAACGATGGGACCAGAACCCATTGTGTTGCCAATTACACCATCCCCGAAAGATTGCAGCCCCGACCGGATTCGAACCGGCGTTTCTGGGTTGAAAACCCAGCGTCCTAGGCCTCTGGACGACGGGGCCGTATAAATATTAAGAATAAAGTATTTTAATTATTAGTTGTTACAATTTTTCGATAGTTTCAGCTAAACGAGCTAAAGATGCTTCTTTTCCTAGTGAATGAATTGACTCAAATAAAGGCGGGCTTATTTTTGTCCCAGTGACTGCAACTCGTGTTGCCTGAAAACCTACTTTTGTTTTTAAGTCCAAATCTTTTAAAGTTTCTCTCATAATCAACTCTATATTCTCCAATGAAAATTCTTCTAAGTCTTTGAATTTTTCTCTAATATTTTCAAGATAACTTTGAGCCTCTGCTGAGTTTACTGAAGCCCACTCTTGAGAATTAACTACAAAAGGTTCATCGAGTAAAAATAAAACCTGAGGGGTTAAGTCATTTAATGTTTCTATTCTTTCCTGAACAGAGGGTAAGATTTTAGTCAACCTGTTTAATTCATCAGTGAAAAGGGTCCTGCTGAGATCATTTTCGATTTGATTTATAGCTGTTTTTTCAAAATCTTCTTCATTGGTTGATCTAATATATAAACCGTTTAACCAAAGTAGTTTTTTCTCATCAAATATTGCAGAATTAGGCAGTACATCTTTGAAATCAAATTTTTCAACTGCTAATTCAGAATTAAACTTTTCAAGATCATTTCCGGGTGACCAACCTAGTAAACATAGATAATTGAACATTGCTTCTTGAAGTATTCCTTTATCTCTAAAAGCTTCAACTGAAGTATCTCCATGACGTTTACTTAATTTTTTTCCATCGGGACCAAAAAGTAAAGGCAGGTGGCAGAAGTCTGGAAGGTCTGAATTTAAAGCTTGCATTATTAATATATGCTTTGGAGTAGAAGACAATATATCCTCTCCCCTAGCAATTATTGTTATTCCATAATCAATATCATCTATCGTTGAAGCAAGATGGTATGTTGGTGACTTATCAGACCGTAATATCACAAAATCTTCTACATCTGATAAATTAAAAGACATGTCACCTCTGACATAGTCTTTAAATTCTATAGATCCATTATCTGGAACTTTAAACCTTACAGCACCATCATCTTCATATGCAAGACCTTCTGATAGTAGCTGATCAGCCACTTCTTGATATCTATCAAAACGTAATGACTGCTTATATTCTCCATGGGGTCCGCCTACGTCAGCCCCCTCATCCCAATCAATACCTAGCCATCTAAAATTCTGAATGATATCATTCTTAAATTCTTCCGTACTTCTTTCAGTGTCAGTGTCGTCTATTCTTACTAGGAATGTACCGTTGTTTGCTTTTGCGTACAGCCAGTTAAAAAGTGCAGTTCTTGCATTTCCTATATGTAGTTTGCCAGTAGGTGAAGGAGCAATTCTTAATTTCATTATTTTACAGTATTGATTAAAGTTCCAATTGTCTCAATCTGAATTGTAATCTCATCACCGGGAACAACTTTAGAGACCCCCTCTGGCGTACCTGTAAGAATTACATCACCTGGTAAAAGCGTCATAATTGAACTTACGAAACAAACAATGTCTTCAATTGAAAATATCATATCTCGAGTATTTCCATCTTGCTTAAGTTCACCATTCACATAACATTTAATATTAAGTTCTGGGCTTTCTTCAAATTCTGTTTGGATAACTGGACCTAAAGGGCAGAATGTATCAAAACTTTTAGCTCTGGTGAAGTTGCCATTGAATGTACCGTCTTGGCCTTGCAATACTCTCTCAGATAAATCATTGGCAATAGTAAATCCTAATACATGCTCTGACCAGTTAGCTGGAGTTAAGTTTTTACTTATTTTCCCTATGACAATAGCTAACTCAGCTTCATGATCAACATGTTGAGCTATTTGTGGATATATTATTGATTCACCAGTTCCAATGACAGATGTTGAAGGCTTATTAAAAAAAACTGGATTTCTAGGTGCACTATAGTCATGTACGCCTAGCTCTACAGCATGCTTATGAAAATTCTTTGCAACACCAGTTACCTTACTTGGCAATACTGGAGATAATAGTTGTATTTCATCAAGGTGATATTTTTCCTCAGTTGGTTCCCAAACTACAAGCGGTGAGCCTTCATATCTGAGTACTTGGTCGTCAACCAATTCACCGTAGAATATATCTCCTTGAAATTTTGCCCTAACTATCTTCATTACCCAAGTGTATAAGTTTTATATTTTATCTTCGGAATTAGAATTAAATAATTCTGCTAAGTGTAACCCAGGAATTTTCTCACCGCTACAGATTTTTAGTGTGTCCTTATCTAATTTACCTAAATTATTTTCAGTAATTTCTAAAATTTCAACAACTTTAACGACATCACTTTTTGTCGGCGCTCTTCCTGACATAGACGCTTGGTAGATAACCAAATTAGTAATTATCTTAGATATTAATTTACCCTTGTAGTGGTTAACCCATAAATGATTGAATTGCTTAATAAGCTTTAAAGCATAGCCGCTATCGGGACTTGGTATTGAGAACACTTCTTCTAATGGAGAGACAAGCTCACTTCTGGTTTTTTTTGATCCCAAAGATCTTGGAACTGGAAGATTGATATCCTTTTTTAAACCTTGGGTATCAGGAATAATATTTGGCTGTTGCGTCATGAGACCAATGTCAGATAATGGTGATAGTCAGCATCTATACCATTAACAATTGTTAAATATTTATCTCGTATTGAATTTGTTACATCTCCTGGAGCACCAGACCCAATATTTTCTCCATCTATTGCAACAACACCCACTACTTCGGTAGCTGTACCAGTAAAAAAGAGTTCATCAGCATTTTTTAAGTCCTCAATGGAAATATTTTTTTCTTCTAATGGAATGCTCAGTGATTGTGCAATTTCAATAACTGTTTTTCTTGTAATTCCCCCCAATGCACCTGTTTCAATTGGTGGTGTAGTTATTTTTCCATCTTTAATTAAGAATAAATTTTGACCACTGCCCTCTGCAACCACATCATTGTCTCCAAGCATAATTGCATCATCATAGCCACTATTAACAGCATCTATTTTTGCTAGAGTTGAGTTCATATAGCCACCGACTCCTTTTGCATATGGTTTAAAACTTTGAGGGCTAATTCTTTTCCAATTTGATATGCAAACTTTAACACCCTTGTTTCCAGCATCATCCCCAAGATATGCACCCCAACTCCAAGCTGCAACTGACACATATACTGGAACGTTTTGTGGCAAAAGCCCCATTTCTCCTTCTCCAAAAAATACAAGTGGCCTGATATATGCTGAGGATAATTTATTTAGATGTACAGAATCTTTTATTGCTTGTGTAATCTCTTCTTTTTGAAATGGAATAGAAAGACTGTAGGCATCGGCTGATTCATAAAGTCTATTAACGTGGTCAGTAAGTCGAAATATGGAAGTACCTATTTGAGAATCTCTAGCTCTAATTCCTTCAAACACACCTGTTCCATAATGTAGGGTGTGCGACATAACGCTTACATTTGCGTCCTCCCATTTAACGAATTCGCCATTAAGCCATATAAGATCTGATTTTTCCATTATTAATAACAAATACTACACCTTTTTATAAATGAAGCTATAAAAAATACTATTATTCAACTGTGAAAAGATTTATTGCCTCAGGTTTTGGAGTAGGAATCATTTGGAATTCTATTTTTGGTGATCAAAAAGGTGGTGGAACATTAGCACCACTTTTATTTACATTAATAATTTATTTTCTACAATTAAATGTTCTTGAATTATCTATTTTATTTATAGTTTTAGTTTTAATATATATTTTTGCTGTTGATGATCAAGATGCAGATGATGATCCAAGTTGGATAACATTAGACGAAATAGTAGGAATGAGCTTAGTTTCTATAGCCTCTCCATCTAAGTTACTGCCATTAATTGCTGGCTTTATTGTCTTTCGTCTTAGTGACATACTAAAACAACCTAAGTTTGTTAAAGACCTAGAAAACTATCCTGGTAAGCTAGGCGTGCTTTATGATGACCTAGGTGCTGGGTTGATGGGATTACTATCTGCAACAATAGTTAATCAGATTATAAATCTAACTCTTTAGTAAGTAACTCTTTTGCAATTCCAGGGTTAACTGAACCACCAGAGTTTTTTATTACTTGACCAACTAGAAATCCAACTAATTTGTCTTCCCCTTCTTTTATTCTTTGAACTACATCTTCACTATCGTTGATTACATTTTTAACTAATTCAACTATTTTTTCTTCATTGTTTTCCTGATACAGATCATGATTAGATGCAATTTCATCTACTGAAATATTTTTTTGTAATACTTCAGATAAAATAGTTTTCCCTGAAGTGAAAGAGATTTTATTTTCTTTTATCAAGCCTATAATTTCTGAAAGAACCTCTGCAGAAAACCATTCAGGAGGAAAATTCATATCTAATTTTCTCATTTGACCTTGAAGTTCTCCAGTTATCCAATTATAGGTAGTGGAATATTCTTTTGTACTATCAAAAACTTTGAAGTAGAGCTCTATAATCCAACTATCACTTTTACCTAATATATTTGCCTGCTGCAAATCTAAACCTGTATTCATTAGATCATTTCTCTTTTCACTTGGTAATTTAGGTAGATTGTTTTTAACATCTTCAATAAACATTTCACTTAGAATCATGTTTGGAAGATCTGGATCAGAAAAGTAGCGATAGTCAGCACTACCCTCTTTTGATCTCATTGATGAAGTTAGTTCTTTTGCTTCATCCCAATGTCTTGTTTCTTGAATAATTTCTTCTCCATCTAAAAATGCTTTAGTTTGCCTTGATATCTCAAAGTCAATTGCTCTCTCCAGGGACTTGAGTGAGTTCATATTTTTAATTTCAACTTTTGTTCCAAGCTCATTTGAGTCGCTGGGAGCAACTGAAATATTTGCATCGAATCTTAGGTTTCCTTTTTCTAATTTTCCTTCACTTATATTTAAATCAATGGACAGCTGTCTTAGTTCTTCGATATAAGCTACTGCTTCTTTTGCAGATTGAATTACTGGTTTTGTAACTATTTCTACCAATGGAACGCCTGAACGGTTGAAATCTAATGCGGTACTTGTTGCGGAATCAATTCTTCCTGTTCCACTATGAGTTGATTTTCCTGTATCTTCTTCCATATGCACTCGTTCAATTTCAACAGATTCTTTTTTGCCATCAAGAATAATTTCTAACTCTCCACTCTCCCCCACAGGTAAATCAAATTGTGATATTTGATAATTTTTAGGTAGATCTGGATAAAAATAATTTTTTCTATGGAACATGCCTTTTCTTGTTATTGTGCATCCAGTAGCCAACGACAAAAGTGTTATATACTCTATAGCTTTTCCATTTGGTACAGGTAGTGCGCCAGGCAGACCTATACATGTAGGACATAAACTAATGTTTGGTTCGTCAGTATCAACTACTTTGCATCTGCAAAACATCTTTGTATTTGTATTTAATTCAATATGGGTTTCAATTCCTATTGTTGGCTTTAAGTTCATTATTTCTCCAAGCCTTCAGGGGAGGTGTTAAAATCTACTTCTTTTTCAATGATTTCAGAAAAGTTCAATAATGACAAATCAGTTAAGGGTTTGCTCATTATTTGCACACCTAAAGGAAGTTTTTCTTTACTTAATCCTGTTGGAATACTTATTGCTGGTAACCCAGCTAGGTTTGCAGGTATCGTGCATAAGTCAGACATATACATCTCAAGTGGGTTGCTAGTCTTTTCACCTGCTTTAAATGCTGCCGTAGGAGTGGTAGGTGAAATAAGGTAATCAACATCATTAAAAATATTAGAAAATTCATCAATCATTTTTTTTCGAGCTCGCAGAGCTTTTCCATAGTATTCGTCATAGTATCCTGCGGACAATGCATATGTACCAAGAAGAATTCTTCTTTTAACTTCATCTCCAAAACCCTCAGCTCTAGTATTTTGCATCATTTCATAACTGGTTTTTCCTTCAACTCTTAAACCGTATCTAACACCATCAAATCTTGCTAAGTTTGCTGAGCATTCTGCAGGTGCAATCAAATAATAAATACTGATTGATAACTTAATTAACGGAAGGGATACTTCTTTTATCTGATATCCTTGCTTTTTTAGGTTCTCTAATACTTTTGATACTTCATTTCGTGATTCGTCTGAAATCCCATCTTCCATTAATTCTTTTATGACTCCAATCTTTGCAGATTTATCAAATGGAATATTTGTTTGATTGTTATCAATTGAAGTAGCATCAAGGGCATCATGGCCGGAGATGGCATTGTAAATTATTCTGGCATCATCAACATTCTTAGTGATAGGACCAATTTGATCGAGAGATGATGCAAAGGCAATTAATCCATATCGAGAAACTGTTCCGTAAGTTGGCTTGAAACCCACAAGACCACAAAAAGCTGCAGGTTGCCTGATGGATCCACCTGTGTCACTACCAAGTGCACCTATAGAAGATCGTGCAGAAACTGATGCTGCCGAACCACCTGATGAACCACCTGGCACATAGTCTGTATTCCATGGATTCTTGGTGAGCCCAAAAGCTGAGTTTTCAGTTGAAGAACCCATTGCAAATTCATCTAGATTAGTTTTTCCAGTATATAAGGCATTTTCATTATTTAATTTTTCAATTACTGTTGCGTTATAAGGTGAGCGGTAGTTTGATAACATTTTTGATGAACAGGTTGTAAGCTCACCTTTGATATTAATGTTATCCTTGATAGCGATTGGTATGCCATCCAATAGACCTGTACTTTCGCCTTTTTCAAATCTTTTATCAGAATTTTTTGCATTCTCTAAATTTTTTTCTTCAAATAAAGATAAATGTGCATGCAGAAGTGATTCTGAAGAAGCGGAAGCATCAAAAATATCTGAATAGAGCTCACTGGGTTTAGCTTTCTTGTCTACAAATAAATTATTTAATTGTCTGATACTTAAATTTTTTAGTTCCATCACTATTCCATTGAAGGGGGTACAACAAATTTTCCATCTTTAGATTCGGGTGCGTTGCTTAGCGCTTCTTCATGAGTTAAAGAATCAATCTCAATATCTTCAACTAACTTAAGTTCTTTTTCTAATGGGTGTATGAATACATCTTCAATATTTGTATCTAATTCAAGACTACTTAAGGCCTGTACATGTTCGAGAATAATACTTAAATCATTAGTCAATTTTTCCTGCTCTTCTGCACTCAAGTTAATTGAGGCTAATTTAGCAATATTTTTGATATCAAAATCGCTCATTATATACCCTTTAAATAACGTATTAGTAATTCATATGATTCTACTAGTTGTTTTTTACTAATTCGTTCATCAGAGGTGTGAGCCAACAGTGGATCTCCAGGACCAAAGTTTAATGATGCTATCTTAGCTTCATAAAAACGAGCAATATCAGTCCAAGCTTGTTTTGGTTTTGCATCCAATTTAGTTTTTGAAATAAAATCAGAAATATGAACATTTTTTACATTCGGCATTGCGCCATCAGAAGTTGATACAAATGTAATTTCACCATACTCAGAAAATAAGTTATTGATGGTTTCCCTAGCTTGACTACTGTCCATTTCAGGTGAGTATCGGAAATTAATATTCATAGTTAGATTTCCGGGTATCACATTGTTAGCAATTCCTGCTGATAGTTTTGTTATCGAAAGAACTTGTTTGTAATTGAGACCCTCAATATCGAGATCTAGAATTTCATTCTCTAAAACTACTTCAGTAACTTTTGAAATGTCATATATTGGATTCTTTCCAACCCATGGTCGGGCTGAGTGTGCTGCAGTTCCATTAATTTGCAGTGTTGCGTTTAGAGCGCCTAAACATCCAAGTTCAATTTGATTATTAGTGGGTTCCATAATTATTGCAATTTTAAGCTCGGAGTAAGATAGCAAAATTGGCATCAATATACCTAACCCATTTTTATCATATGGGCCCTCTTCTGCAGTGTAAAATACTCCAACGATGTCTTTTCCTTCATTAATTAATGCATGAAGTATTACAGCAACTCCTCCTTTCATATCAACAGTTCCTCTACCGACAACAAGATCATCATTATCTGTCGTGTTGATTTGAGTATCTGAAACTGGCACTGTATCAACATGTCCAACTAAAGCTACCTTTTTCGACGAATCATCAGGAACTGCAATAATTCCCCCGTCATTTCTAACAACCTCACCATTAAAGTTATTTTTGATTAAAAAGTCTTCAATGAAATCAAGAATCGATTCTTCATCACCGGTTACAGAATTAATTGAAATTAAATCTTCTAAAGTGCCAACTATGTTCAAACGTCAACCCCAAAAGTCCTAAGAGCATCATTAAGAGAAGTTTTTTCATCAGTTGAATCTTTACGTTTTCCAATAATAAGGGCGCAAGGGGTATTAAAGGTTCCACTCGGAAAATCTTTAGGTCTGGTACCTGGAATAACTACTGAATTTTCGGGAACCTCTCCTTTAATTTCTACAGGATTGTCGTTAGTGACATCAATTATTGGAGTGGAGGCAGTGATTGTAACATTTGCACCAAGAACTGCTCCTTTTCTAATCCTTACACCTTCTACAATTATTGATCGTGAACCAATAAAAGCACCATCTTCAATAATGACTGGCATCGCCCCAGGAGGTTCTAAAACTCCACCAATACCAACTCCCCCAGAAAGATGTACATTTTTTCCAATCTGTGCACAAGATCCTACAGTTGCCCATGTGTCAACCATTGTCCCTGATCCAACATAGGCTCCAATATTTACGAAACCAGGCATTACAACAACACCGGGTTCACAAAATGCTCCATATCTAACTACACCTGGAGGTACGACTCGAATCTTAAGTTTTTCATAATTTTTTTTGGGTTCAAGCTTGTCGTAAAAAAGTAAATCACCACTTTCGATTTCTTTTAAATTTCTTATAGAAAAAAATAATAGAACTGCTTCTCTAACCCACTCATTAATTATCCACTCGCCATTTGACTCTTGAGCAACTCTGATTTCACCTCTATCTAACGCAGCAACAGCTTCTTCCACATCCTTAATATCTGATTCATTTATGTTTGAGCTGTCAATATTAAGAATTTTTTCTTCCAAATTCTTTAAATTCATATTTTGTCTCTTTTTATTTCTTAGATATCATTCTAATGTATGAGCAAACAGACTTACAGATTTTGTATTCTTTTATTAACTGCTTTATTAGTTTTAGTAATCTTTTGGGGAGTATCTTTTTATCAAGATAACAATGAGGAATTGGAACTACCTGATGCTCTCGAAAATATCTATCCACTTCCATATGATCAAGTTCCTCAACAGGCCTCACTAGAAATAGATTTACCTGTTGGATATCGTTTGGTGCTTATAGTTGACAATTATATTATTCCAGAAAATGAAATTCAGTATGTTGACGCTACAGGTTTGTATATATGGAAGCCCGGCTTAAATAAGACATTCGAAACATGGACACCAGGTAAACACGTGATAAGAATTACTTGGGATACAATAACTGGTCTGCCGGATTATGGTGAATTTAGTTGGGAATTTACTACTTACTAGTTAATAGTTGGAAATCTTTTTCACTCAATAACTCAACACCAAGTTTTTTACCTTTTTCCAATTTTGAACCGGGACTTTCTCCATAAAGTATATAATCTGTATTTTTTGAAACAGAAGTAGTAACTATACCTCCCGACTTCTCAATAAGGTTTGTTGCTTCTTGTCGAGTTAAACTACTAAGTGTTCCCGTTAAAACAAAAGTTTTACCATTTAATTTACCACTTGAAGATTTAACAACTTCGTTTATTCTAAAACCAATTTTATTAAATTTACTTAACAGTGATTTATTGCTTTCTATTGCATACCAATCAATTAAAGAATTAGCTACACTGCCAGAAATGCCGTGAATCTTTTCAACTTCCTGGATACTTGATTCAAAGATTGAATTTATAGATCCAAAGTTATTTATTAATAGTTTTGCAGTTTGCTTTCCAACATATCTGATACCCAGAGCCGATAGAATTTTAATAGGCTCTGCTGTAATTGATTCCTCGATAGCATCTAATAAGTTTTTGGTTTTCTTCTCTTTCCACTGGGGCAATGAAATTAGCTCTTCGTAATTGAGTGAATAGAAATCTTCATATGAATTAACTAAATTATTTTCAATTAATGTTTCAACTGTCTCTTTTCCTAATCCTTCAATATCGAGTCCAGCTTTAGATGCAAAATAAATAAGCATTTCTTTTTTTGCTATAACACATGCGTAATTACCAGAACATCTTGGAACTTTCTCATCATTTATAAACTCAATTTCATATTCACCGCATGGACAAGCTTTTTGCATTTTCCACTCTTGCTGTCTTCCATCTCTTCTTTCTTTTATTGAAGAAACAACTTCCGGGATTACATCACCTGCACGTCTTACAATTACTACGTCATTTATTCTTAGGTCTTTTCTTTGAATTTCATCGGGGTTGTGTAAGGTTGCAAATGAAACTTGTGCCCCTCCCACATTTATTGGATCTAATACAGCAACGGGTGTTACTGCTCCAGTTCTCCCAACTTGTAACTTAATATCTAATAATGTTGTGGTCTGTTCTTCAGCTGGAAATTTGTAAGCTAATGCCCAACGAGGTGCTTTGGAGGTAAATCCTATTTTATCCTGTACTAAATTTGAATTTACTTTTAATACAGCACCATCAATTTGATACTCATAACTATTTCTTTTTTCATCTATCTCATCAAGGACCGTATTAATTTCTTTGATGTTATTTGCAATTTTAAGATTGCTGGTATTAAATCCATACCCTTCAATTAACGATATCTGTTCTGAGTAACTTTCAACGGTACTTCCATCATGTTCTATCAATTGATAAGCTAATAATCTCAAATCCCTGGTTGCTGTTATCTGTGAATCTTTTTGGCGAAGTGAACCAGCAGCAGCATTTCGTGCATTAATGAATTCTGTAGTGCCTTCAGAACGTAATTTTTTTATTAGAGATTTCTCATCTGATGAAAGTAAATTTTTGTCCTTTTTTACTAATTTTTCTAATAATTCTTTATCGATTAATTTTTGAGAATTCAATTCCTTAAAACTCTTTTTGGGCATATAGATTTCTCCACGAACTTCAATTTCATTATTGATTTGATTTTTAAGTTTAAGGGGGATATTTTTAATAGTCTTTATGTTATGAGTTACATCTTCACCGACTAATCCATCACCTCTTGTTAATCCTTGTATTAGAACTCCATTTTTATAAAATAGCGATATTGCTAGTCCGTCAATTTTTGGCTCAACAGTAATTGGAAATATATCTAAATCTGTAATCTTCTCAATTTTTTCTATCCACTTTTGAACATCATCTATATTTTCTGAATTATCCAAACTATACATTCTTTGTTTATGCTCTACTGTTTGGAAGGCATTGTCAGGTGTACCTGTCACCCTTTGGGTTGGTGAGTATGAAAATACTAGTTCTGGATTTTTTGATTCAATTTCTTTTAACTGATTAAAGATTTTGTCGTATTCACCATCAGACATAATTGGAGAATTTTTAACATAATAAGCATGCTCAGCTTCGTTAAGTTTAAAAATTAATTCTTCAACATCTTTTTTATTCATTGACATCTTCTAAAATTTTAGTTGATATCCTTCCCCCACCAACTAATTTTGTATTTTGATATATAACCCCAAACTGACCTGGCGCTACGCCTAAAGTTGCTTGAACTAACTCAACTTCATACACACTCTCATCAACTTTATTGATTTTGCATGGTATGTCACTAGAGTTGTATCTTGTTTGAATGCTAATTTCGTCAGTTATTACCTCGTCAACAAAAGAAACATCTTCTATTAGAAACTTTTTAGTTGTTAAGTCTTTTTTTGTACCAATGTATACTTTGTTATTTTCAACGTCAATTTTTGTAACATACTTTGGCTCTCCTTGGCCTCCTGGAATACCTTTTCTTTGCCCAACAGTAAACTCATGGATTCCATTATGAGTGCCAAGTTCATCTTCATTTTTATCAACAATCGTGCCAGTTGAAGAAAAATTCATTCTAGAGCTTACAAAATTCCTGTAATCATTTTTACCTACAAAACATATATCTTGACTATCTTTTTTAAACGCAGTTTTGAGGTCTAGTGAGGCTGCAATTTGTCGAACTTCTGGTTTAGAAATAGTACCAAGTGGAAATTCTATTAGTTCTAGTTTCTCTGAAGTAAGCATATGGAGAACATATGATTGATCTTTTTCTTCATAGTCCGCTTTATGCAATTCTTTAGATCCATTATTATCGATAATTTTTGCATAGTGACCTGTTGCAACCTTTTCGCAGTTTAGTTTTTTAGCTTGATCAATAAAATGGTCGAACTTCACAGACCTATTACATTCGACACATGGATTGGGTGTAAGACCTTTAGAATACATATCTATAAAATTGTCAATAACATTTTCAGAGAATGATGAAGTATAATCCAGTACATAATATGGAATATCTAATTTTGCTGCTACTTTTCTAGCATCTTCTGAATCAGCAGCAGTGCAGCAGCCTGTTTCAGGCATTTCACCATTTGGCCCCTCCCACAACTTCATAGTTACCCCAATTACATCATGACCTTGTGATTTCAAAAGACCAGCAACTACCGATGAATCTACACCTCCACTCATTGCTACTAATATTCTCATGAAACACTCTCAACAGTTGATAGGACAATATTGGCAGCATTCAATCCATCTCCATCATTGGTATTCCAGCCAAAACTAAATCTTAAATGACTATTTATATCATCATCATGGACATTCATAGCTTTTAAAACATGGGAAGGTTTTTGAGCACCGCTTGCACAAGCTGACCCTCTTGATACCCCAAGACCCTTTAGGTCTAATGCAACCATCAATGTTTCTGAATTTATATCTTTGAACTGTATGTTCGAAATATGACTTAGACGGTTGATATTTTCTCCTACTATTTTTATCTGCAATTTTTCTTTCAGTGTATCTTCAAAAATTTTTCTTTCTCTTTCTAATACTATTTTTTCTTCACTGAGAGTTTCTTGTTGCTCTTTTAAAGCTGCAGCTAGCGCAGCTACTCCAGAAACGTTTACAGTTCCTGCTCTTCTTTCAAGTTCCTGCTTACCGCCATGAAAATAATTAGTAAGTTTATATTTTGAGCTAAGAAACATAACTCCAATTCCTTTAGGGCCACCTATTTTATGACCTGAGATAGCTGCACTGTCTATTCCTAGTTTGTGAAAATCTAATTTTTCACTTGCAACAGCTTGTACTACATCTGAATGAAATAAAATTTCAGGATTTACATCTTTTACTTTTTTTAAAATTTCACTTATTGGTTGGATGACTCCAGTTTCATTATTTGCATACATTAATGATGCTACGAGTGTTGCCTTATTACAAGATTCTACAAATTCATTCACATCGACTACACCGTCTCCATTGACACCAATAAACTTGACTTCAAATCCTTTTTCTTGAATCCACTCAGCTGAACCTAAAACTGCTTCATGTTCAATTTGAGATGTAACTAACCCACTAGAAATTGGAGAATTATTTAGAAAGGGTGATTTTATTATCCAATTATCAGCTTCTGTGCCTCCGCTTGTAAAGGTAATCTCTTTTGGTGCAGCACCAAATATACCGGCTATAAAGTCTCTGGAATCTTCTAATAAGTTTTTAGCTCTTCTAGATAATTCATGGCCTCCCGATGAATTAGCAAATGCAACTTCTTCAGCATGTTTAAATGCCTCAAAAGCTGTTTCACGCATGGGTGTAGTAGCTGCGTGATCTAAATATAAATATTCAAGTCCTTTCATAATATTTATTTTACTTATGAACTAATATTGTTTAACAAGCAATGAGTAAAAGAATTGAAGTTTCAATATTAATAAATAAGCCTCTTGATGTTGTATGGAATGAAGTAAAAGTCATGGAGGACCATGTTAATTGGATGGAAGATGCAGTAAAAATAGACATTCTGTCTGACAATACCTCTGGATTAAACACAAAAATGAATGTTTTAACAAAAGTTGGTCCAATAACTTTAACTGACATAATTACAGTTACAGAATGGAAAGAAAAAGAAAGTATTGGAGTTATCCATGAAGGGATTGTGACAGGCGAAGGTGTGTTTTACTTAACTGAAATAGAAGAAAATAAGACTAAATTTCAATGGGTAGAAACACTAAAATTTCCTTTTTATTTAGGAGGGCCACTGGGTGAAGTATTTGGTGGAGTAATATTAAAGTATATTTGGAAAAAAAATCTTAAAAACTTGAAAGAAATTATAGAATGAAAAAAATATCTTTATTTTTAATTTTTTCATTACTTTTTGCAACTTGTGGTGCCGATACAAATGAAGACACTGTTAACCCACCTGAAGAGGAAGTTATCATTTTTACTAAGGGATTGGGGAAATCAACTTCTGAATATGTATCTAATTGGAATAAGCTTGTCTCTGAAATTTCAAATGATGAAGATACTCTTTTATTTTTCTCAATCAATCCAGATGAGGTAAGGTGGGCAACTCCACAACAACAAATTCTCTTTTATCAGTTTGGTAAATCTGAGAATAACCCTATTGCCTTTGCTATTAATTTATTAGTTGAAGAGGATATTGTTTACAGTGTTGAGTTTTTTACACCTGCTGTTAGTGATGAGATTTCATCTCAAAGAACTAAATTATTCTTTTTACTTCTAATCGCCATGGCTGACGATACTTTAGATAAAGAAGAACGCGAATCTGTTCTAAATAAACTTGGGTTATATGATGACGTTACATCTCCAGATCAAGTTCGAGGAAGCTTAACTCAGAACAATATACAGTACATAATTGAACCAATTATTGATAACGGTTTAATTATTGGTTTAAATCTATATACAACAAAAGTAGATAACTAATTAAGTAGCAATAACCTCTACAACACCAGGTACTTTATCTTTTAAAATTCTTTCGATTCCACTTTTAAGAGTGGCTATGGATAGTGGGCAACCTTGACAGGCTCCTAACATTTCAATATTCACAACACCTTCTTTAACAGATGCAAGTTTTATGTCACCACCATCAGCTTGAACTGCTGGTCTAATATATTCAATTGTGTCATTAAGAATATCCATATCAATCTCTGCATTTGGATCTCTATCCTTAACTTCTGGAAAATTAATATTCGACATAAGCTAATTATATTCGATTTCGCTACCAATAGAACTTAGTAGAGAAACAATATTTTCATAACCCCGCTCTATATGGTCAATTCCTGAGATTGTTGACTCACCATCAGCTTGTAATGCGGCGATTATTAAACTTGCTCCAGTCCTAATATCAGTTGAGTGGACTGGTGCTCCTGATAAGCTACTTACTCCCTTAATCATTGCATGTTGCCAACCAATCTGTATATCTGCACCCATTCTTTGTACTTCAGGAATCCATTGGAAACGCTGATCATAAACATTTTCAGTGATGATTGAAGTTCCTTGTGCTCGAAGAAGAGCAGCTCCAAAAATAGGCTGCAAATCTGTAGCGATTCCCGGAAAAGGTAGTGTGGAAATATCAATAGAAGAAAGATCATTCGTACTCTCTATTTCAATAAAATCATCACCAGTGTTGAGTTTTGCTCCAATTTCCACAAATTTTTTAAGTTCCATAGGAAGATGTTCAGGGTTTATTCCATTAATCTTGCCATGCCCGCCGGTTGCCATTATTGCAGCTAAGTATGTACCTGCAACAACTCTGTCTCCAATTACTGTGTGATCAGTGCTTTTAAGTGAGTCGACGCCATTAATTTGTATTTCACTTGTTCCTTCACCTGTAATGTCAGCTCCCATATTTTTGAGCATTTTTACAAGATCAACAACCTCTGGTTCTCTTGCTGCATTTTCAATTAAAGTAGTTCCTTCAGCTAATACCGCAGCTAATAAAGTATTTTCAGTTGCACCAACAGATGCATATGGGAGGTTCACTTCAACCCCCTTAAGGCCATCTGTTTTTCCTATAAGTACACCGTGATCTAATGTGAAAACAGCTCCCATCTTCTCCAGGGCTTCAATATGCATTTTTACTGGTCTTGGACCAAGCTGATCTCCACCAGGAAATGCTATTTTTGCCTCGCCTTTTCTAGCAAGTAGTGGTCCTAAGACAATAATGGAGGCTCTCATTTTTTGCACTACTTCGTAAGGGGCTTCTATAGAAATATCTGATGGTGAAGCTAGTGATAAAGTTTTTTCTTCAAGTTTTGAATTAATACCTAAAACTTCAAGCACCTCTTGCATATAATAAACGTCGGCAATATCAGGAACATTATCTATTTTGTAGTCACCTTCTGAAAGAATTGGGAGAATCATCTGTTTTAAAACAGCATTTTTTGCACCAGATATACCTAACTCACCAGTTAATTTTTTCTTACCTTTTATATGTATATTTTTTTCCACTACCATTGATACTACTAATCTAACTACTGTAACAACAACTATGCTAGATACACTTAAAATTTGCAAAGAAAAAAATCATGAAGACGCCAGTTATAAGTTGTATGAACTAATTAACTCAAGAATTTCAAGTAATAACAACTACAACATTGGATTATCTGGAGGAAGTACTCCTAAAGAGTTTTACAATATACTTGCAAAAAATAATAAAGATCAAGAAAATATTACTTTATGGACAGTTGATGATCGACATGTATCTACAGAAAGTCATTTATCAAATCAATCAATGATAAATGAAATATTTTCAAATACTAGTTTCAATATTTTACCTTATGCATTTGAGGAAAACCCACATGAATCAGTACGAAAGTATACCGAATTAGTACTTTCAAATATTACAAAATTTAATGCTGCAATTCTAGGAGTTGGTGATGATGGTCACATAGCATCTTTATTTCCAAATACTGAAGCAATGAATAATGATAGTTTTGGATTTGTAGCAAATGAAGTAAATATTTTAAGCAAATGGAGGATAACCTCAACATTTAAATTACTAGAAACTGTAGAAGATATTTTTCTACTTGTAACTGGAGATAATAAAAATTCAATCTTACAAGAAATTGGCAAAAACAACTCCCTTCCTGTTAATGAACTTATAAATAGAAGACAAAAAACTGTACTCATTACTGATCAAAAAATTTAATTCCTAATATACTTCTATTAGAGTCGCCTTTGTGTCAGTTTGAACCACTACACTAATCCTTCTACCCTGTTGGATGGTGACTCTATTGTATTTTTAAAGGAAAAATTAAATAAATGAAGATAGTTAACTATTTCCAAATTCTGCTTACTTCTGCACTATGGGGATCATCTTTCTTAATGATGAAATATGCTTTAGAAGAACTTGATCCGTTTCAAATTTCTTTTTATAGAATTTTTATTGGTATGGTATTTATTAATTTATTAAATATTAAAAAGGTAAACATACCCTTAAGTCAGCATAAATACCTTGCTCTTGTTGGAACACTTTGGATGGCACTTCCTTTCTTTCTTTTTGCTAAAGCTGAGGAAACCATATCATCAAGTTTGGCCGGTCTTATCAATGGCTCTACACCAATTTTTATTAGTTTGATAGCATATGTTGTTTTTAAAGAAAATATATCTAATATTCAAAAAACATACCTTGTTACAGGATTTCTTGGTATCTATTTAGTTTCTTTTGGCTTCAATAACGCTCTACTTGATTTGAATCTTGGTGCATTTCTGGCCTTGCTTGCATCAATAAGTTACGGTTTCGCAGCTAATATAGTTCAACCACTTATCAAGAAATATGGTTCACTAAATACTCTAAAAATTGCTCTGAGATACGGTGCTCTATTTTCGTTTATTGCACTTTTACCAAGTTCTAGCTTGGTATTGCCAACAGTGGGGGTCTCTCTATTTCCAATGCTTCTCCTAGGAATTGGCAGTAGCGGAATAGCGTTTTTATCTTTTTATAAGTTAATTGACGATGTTGGTGCAGTTGCAGGTTCTATTACCGTTTATATTATTCCAATCTTTTCAGTGATTTTTGGTTATATGTTTCTAAATGAATATACAAGCAGTATTCAAATGATTGGAATTTTTATTGTAATAATTTCAGCCTATCAGTTTTCTAAAAAAAGAAATTAAGCTTTAGGCTTTACAAAGAGTCCTTCTGAGATTGAGGCAATTTGATCATTATCCAAATATAATTCTGCTTTATATATTGAGCCAGACTCGTCTACTGAATCTCTCCAAGCTTTCACAGTTACATATTCTGATTGAGAGTTAACTGGTTTGATGTATTTTGCTGTAAATGTTTTTGTTACTACTAGTTCTCCTAGAAGAAAACTAAGAGGTCCCATTGTACAATCCATATATGAATCAAGAATCCCTCCTAAAACAACATCCATAGGATTAAAAAATTTAGATAAGACTGGATATTTACAAATTAACTCTTCCTTCTCCAGATCAAAGTGAATAAACTCACCTTCAAGCTCTTTGTAAATATTAGGAATTGGTAATTCGCCCCATGTTTCATCTTTCATAGTATTTATATTTTACTAAAAATTAGCTACTTTGAATAAATCAAAGTAGCTAATACAGGGTATGAGTTATATAAAAATATTAATTAAGCTATAAGACAGTTTTTAGGTTCCCTTAGGATGCCAAACTGTTTTGGTTTCTAAGTAGGGCAATATTGAGGATAAGCCTTCTAATTGAGGTAAGTATTTAACTCTCTTTACAGACTCAGAAGCATTTTCTTCAATGACCTTTAGTTCATTAATATCTAATTCTTCGTGTATTGAAATCAAATTAATTTCAACATGCTTGCTTATGTCTTCAGAAACTTTATTAAAATCTCCGGACATAATATTTAAAGTACCATCTGGAATATCAGAGTTGTTAATATCTTCTGCAAACTTAAGAGCAAGAATAGAAGAAGTTCCGGAAAAAGAGATAACAGAACATCCGACAGTTAGTGGAGGTAGTATCCCACTTAATAAAGTGTATAGAGAGTTACTGTCTTTGTTTAAAGAGAAAACTACACCAATTGGGTTTTGATGGGATATATTGAAAAAGTCACCGCTAACAGGATTAAGATTTCCAGCTAACTGTTCCCATTTATCAGCCAAGCCTGCAAACCATATGATTTTCTCAATTGAATTATTAACATCTTTTACAGCATTAGATTTTGAAACACCACTTGAAACCAATAAGTCGATATAGCTATCTCTGTTGCCTTCAATCATTTCAGAAAGACGATAAAGTATTTGTGTTTTAGTATATGGACTCACTGAAGTCCACTTTTTAAATCCCGACTTTGAAGAAGTAACGGCATCTCTAATATCTTTTTTGGAGGTTAAAGGTACTTCATATAAAGAATTTTTAAATTCAATGTTAAAAGTTTTTCCAGATTCAGAACGAACATATTTTCCATCAACATAATTTTTAAAAGTTTTTTTAATTTCGATCATGAAAATTCCTTCAAATAAGATAGAAGTCCGTGTCTTCCACCCTCTCTTCCAAATCCGGATTCTTTATAACCGCCAAATGGTGATGCGGGATCAAACTTATTAAATGTATTTGCCCAAACTACTCCAGCCTCTAATCTATCTGCTGTCCACAATATTTTTGAACCTTTTTCAGTCCAAACACCAGCAGATAAACCGTACTCAGTATTATTTGCAATCTCTACAGCTTCATCCGGAGTCCTAAAAGTTAAAGTTGTTAAAACGGGACCAAAAATTTCTTCTCTTGCGATAGAGTATGAAGGTTGTACATTCGTAAATAAAGTTGGTTTAAACCAAAAGCCGTTACCAGGAAGTTCACATTCTGTTTGAAAAATATTTCCTCCATCAGAAACACCTTCATTTACCAAATCTGTAATTTTATTAAGTTGTTCTTTTGAATTTATTGCTCCAATGTCTGTATTTTTATCCAATGGATTTCCAACCCTTAATGACTGCATTCTATTCTCCAATTTTGATATAAATTCATCATGTACTGACTCTTGTATTAGCAGTCTGCTCCCAGCACAACATACATGCCCTTGGTTAAAAAATATCCCATTTACAACACCCTCAACAGCTTGGTCTATTGCTGCATCTTCATAAACAATATTGGCGGCTTTTCCTCCTAGTTCAAGGGTTAGGCCAACTTCCCTACCTGCCAATGATTTCTGTATTAACTTTCCAACTTGTGTAGAACCGGTAAATGCAATTTTATTTATATCTTTATGGTTTACAATTAATGATCCTGTAGACCCATCACCTGTAATAATATTTACAACGCCATTTGGTAATCCGGCCAAATCACAAATTTCAGCAAAAAGTAGTGCTGTTAAAGAGGTTGTTTCTGCTGGTTTTAAGACAACTGTATTTCCAGTTGCAAGTGCAGGAGCTACTTTCCATGCAAGCATAAGCAATGGAAAATTCCATGGGATAATCTGACCAACTACACCATATGGTTTTAATCCCTTAGTACTCCAAGATAAATCTATTTTGTCTGCCCAGCCAGCAAAGTAAAAGAAGTTTGCAGCAACTTGTGGGATGTCGAAATCTCTTGATTCTTTAATTGGCTTACCTCCATCTAAAGACTCCAATACGGCAAACTCTCGTGAACGTTCTTGAATTAATCTTGCAATTTTAAAAAGGTATTTAGATCTTTCATAAGGAGAAAGTTTTGACCAAATTTCAAATCCTGATTGTGCAGCTTTAACAGCTTTGTTAACATCTGTTTGGTTTGAAATTGCGATTTGAGATAACACTTCTTCAGAGGATGGAGAAATAGTTTTCATGTATTTTTTACTATTTGGCTCTACAAACTTTCCACCAATATAATTTGTATATTTACTTTTAATATTCACGATTTCTCGGGATTCTATAGATTCTGAATATTGCCAATCAACCATAATGTTTAACCTCTAGGAAAATAATAACCTGCTTGATATGCACCTGTCTTTAGTTTTTTTATTTGTTTTAAAACATCATCAAGTAAACTCGATGCACCAAATCTAAATAAATTAGGACTTAGCCATTTATCACCCATTTCTTCATTTATCAAAACTAGATATCTAATAGCATCCTTTGAATCTCTAATACCACCTGCTACTTTTATGCCAGCTGATAGGCCCGTTAGTCTTTTGTAATCTAATACTGCTTTTAGCATCACATAACAAGCTTCCCTTGATGATCCAACTGAAAGTTTTCCAGTAGATGTTTTAATAAAATCAGAACCAGCAGCTAAAGAAATCAGACTAGCCTTCCTAATATTTTCATATGTTTTTAAATCCCCTACTTCGAGAATAGTTTTTAAATGTACATCTTTACATACCTCTTTTAATGCAACTATTTCATCAAAGACTTTTCTATAGTCTCCTTCTAAAAAAGCTTTTCTGTTTATTACAATATCGATTTCGTCAGCTCCAGCTTCAATAGCATATTGCGTATCTAAAATTTTAGAATCCATTGGAACTTGTCCACTGGGAAAATAAGAAGAAACTGCTGCAACTTTTACTGAAGAATTTAGTACCTTTTCTTTCGCAGTCGCAACTAGTGATGGATACACACAAACTGCAGCAACACTATTTATTTCACCATCACTTGGATCTGGATTAATTGCTTTAGCTGCCATTTGAGAAATTTTGCCTTCAGTATCCTCTCCTTCAAGTGTTGTTAAATCGCACATGGAGACAATCATGTTTAAAGCTTGTAATTTTGAATCTTTTTTAATACTACGTGTTGCTAATGAGGAAACCCTCTCTTTTAATCCCACTGAGTCAATTTTTGAGTCGTATACCAACTCAAGTACACTTTCCCAAGATATATTATTCTGATTTTTTACAGTTGAGTTATTCTGCATGATTTTATGCTAAATGATATATTTTTTTTTAGTAGTGTTAATTAATCTAATGCCTTGACATTTTCAGGTTTTTTATTTACGACGTCCTTATCCACTTCGGCAATTCCACCAAATACGGCAAACATATTGTCCCAGTTATCATATTTTTTCAATATATTTAATGCAGTTTCAGATTTAGTTTTTTCTATATGAACTTCTAAAAGAGTTTTTAGTTCTAATTTATCAATATCAGTTAAGTTTTTGTATTCAGGGGCAGTTTCAGAAATATATTGTTTAAAGTTCTTTTGGGTATTTAGAACTATTGCTTTTCCTCCTGTCATGCCTGCACCAAAATTAAAGCCTATGCTACCAAGTACTACTAATGTACCGCCTGTCATATATTCAGCACCATGCGCACTACAACCTTCAACAACTCCTATTGCCCCACTGTTTCTAACGCCAAACCTTTGTCCAACTGTACCTGCTATGAAAAGTTGTCCACCAGTAGCACCATACAAAATAGTATTTCCTGCTGCGTGATAAGCACCTCTCATTTTTCTTCCCTGTGGAATAATAGTTATGCTTCCTCCCGCCATTCCTTTTGCTACATAATCATTAGCATTACCAGTTAGCTTTAAATTTATGCCATCTCGTATAAAAGCACCAAAACTTTGTCCTGCTGCACCAGAAAGACTTATTGTTGTCGGGTGTTGAGTAATTTTTGAAGAGAGGTTTTTTAATGTTATCTCCCCTGATAATCTTGCACCAATACTTCTATCTTCATTTGCGATTGGATATTGAATAAAAGATTTCTGTTCGTTTTCTACGGATTTAATTACTTCAGAAGTAATCCTTCGTGATAATCTACCTTCACTATGTCTTATAAATCCAGGATGTTTTTCTTCAATAGAAAAATTCATTAAAATTTTATGAAGACTTTTTGAAAGGTTATTATTTGAAATCTTTAAACCAAGTAAATCAGCTCTTCCCAATAAGTCGTCAATATTACTTACATTAAATTTTTCTAAATATGAAATTACATCATTTGCAATAAAATTAAACAATTGAATTACTTGCTCCGGTGCTCCAGAAAATTTAGCCCTTAGGTTCTCATCCTGTGTTGCAATTCCAACTGGACATGTATTTTCATGACACTGTCTTACCATTTTGCAACCTAGAGCTAATAATGGCAATGTACCAAAACCAAACCTATCTGCACCTAGAATAGTTCCAATAATTACATCTTTTGCAGATCTTAATCCCCCATCAACCTCAATTAATACTTTATGTCTCATATTATTTTTGACTAAAGCCTGATGGGTCTCACTTAATCCAAGTTCCCAAGGTGAACCAGCATGTTTTATACTCACCCATGGGCTAGCCCCAGTACCTCCATCACTACCTGCAATAGTGATTATGTCAGCACCTGCCTTGGCTACACCTACAGCAATAGTCCCAACTCCCGGTTCAGAAACCAGTTTTACTGAAACTGGATTATTTGGATTAAAAGTTTTGAGATCATATATTAATTGAGCGAGATCTTCTATTGAGTAAATATCATGATGTGGTGGTGGAGATATTAACGTTACTCCCTCAACAGTATGCCTAAGTCTTGCAATATGTTTGTCTACTTTGAAGCCTGGTAATTGACCTCCCTCTCCAGGCTTTGATCCTTGGGCCATTTTTATTTGAAATTCCTCTGCTGAAGCTAAATAATCTGGAGTAACCCCAAATCTTCCAGATGCTATTTGTTTAATTTTTGAATTTTTTTCTGTATTATATCTTTTTGGATCTTCACCACCTTCGCCTGAACCAGATTTACCTCCAATTTTATTCATAGCAATTGCGAGTGCTTGGTGAGCTTCCTCCGACAGAGCACCCAAAGACATTGAACTAACAGTGAATTTTTTATAAATCTCTTTTAGTAATTCACCATCAGCGATTTTATTATTATTAATTGTTTCGGGTAAAGAAAACATGTCTCTAAGTTGTACATCTACTCTATCTTCAAGTGTTTCAAGGTAAACATGCCAATCATCAATATCGCCTGAACGCACAGCTTTTTGTAGCTTAAGAACAGTTTTTGGAGAAGTTACATGAGTTTCTGCATCTTTTTTATGTTTATAAAACCCTCCTAAACCAATTTTCTCCACTTCTTCATTTCCATAAATTTTCAAATTGTCATAGAAATATTGATAACCATAACCTTCTGTTCTTGTTTTAGAAAATTTAAAAAGTTCACTGACTAAATCTTTATCTAGACCAATAATTTCATAAAGTTCTGAACCTCTATACGAAGAGATTGTGCAAATTCCCATTTTTGACATTATTTTTAACAAACCTTTATTTAGTGATTTTCGATAGTTCTCTTGCGCTTTAACGGGTGAAAGTTCTAATTCATTATTTTGTAATGCAAGTTGACGAACTTTTTCTAGTGCTAAATAAGGCCATACTGCAGATGCTCCATATGCAATATGACAAGCAAGATCATGAGAATCCCTAATGTCTCCAGAAACAACTACAAGGGAAGCCTTTAATCTGATCCCTTCCTCAATTAGATAATGGTGTACTTTTGCTAAAACCATAAGAGAAGGTATTACTGATTCTCCAGTTTTTATAACCCTATCAGACAAAATGATTACAGACTTTTTATTCTCAACAATTTCCTCTTTGATTGTTTCACAGATTATTTTTAAAGCATCTTCAATTGAGTGATCAACCTTTTGAAAATTAGTATTTATAACTACAGATTTATTTCTTAATGCTTTATTTTTTGTTAGAGCATCATAAGACGCACCACTTAAAATTGGAGAATCTAATGATATTAAGTTAGCTTGTTGTGCTGTCTCCTTTAATATTGAACCCCTTTTACCCAGGTACGTCTTTGTTGACATAACAAATCTTTCCCGAATGGGATCAATAGGAGGATTAGTTACTTGTGCAAAAAGTTGATGAAAATAC
>Ga0181607_10001037_pt1 | contig 24864 bp, 19 predicted proteins | sample 041ome_9_FD_132420 | JGI IMG/M metagenome (GOLD analysis project Ga0181607, IMG submission 132420) | Coastal salt marsh microbial communities from the Groves Creek Marsh, Skidaway Island, Georgia - 041413US metaG (megahit assembly) | ecosystem: Environmental > Aquatic > Marine > Intertidal zone...
ACAGGAAAGCCCAAAGGGGTGATGTTGTCCCACCACAATGTGGTGTCCAATGTGCTCTATGCCTGTGAACGATTGCCCTTGGTTCCGGGACAGGCCAAAGCATTGAGTTTCTTGCCGATCTGTCATATTTTCGAGCGGGTGATTACCTATATATACCAATACACAGGCGTTAAGGTGTGTTATGCGGAATCCCTGGAAACTTTAATGGCTGACTTACAACGCCACAAGCCGGATGTGATGACCTCTGTACCTAGATTGTTGGAAAAGGTATTTGACAGTATTGTGGCCAAAGGGGCTGTGTTGACAGGTATTAAAAAAGCACTCTTTTTCTGGGCTTTAGATCTGGGGTTGCGCTATGAGCCTTATGGGAAAAATGGCGTCTGGTACGAGTTTCAATTGAAGATAGCCGATCGGTTGATTTTTAGCAAGTGGCGGGCGGCGTTAGGCGGAAACCTGCGTTTGATCGCCTCTGGAAGTGCAGCGCTTCAACCCAGACTCGCTCGAGTGTTCAATGCAGCTAGAATGGGTGTCATGGAGGGATATGGCTTGACGGAGACTTCGCCTGTAGTGTCTGTAAACGACATGAGAGACGGTAAGTTTAGGATTGGCACTGTAGGTAAGTTGATCGCTGAAACTGAAGTGAAAATTGCTGAGGATGGAGAAATTCTGGTCAAGGGGCCACAGGTGATGATGGGGTATTACAAAGATCCCGAGTTAACTGCTTCGGTCATACAGCATGGGTATTTCCACACAGGTGATATTGGCCATATAGATGAGGACGGATTTTTGCGAATCACCGACCGAAAAAAGGAAATGTTTAAAACCTCAGGGGGCAAATACGTAGCGCCTCAATTGCTCGAAAATCGATTGAAACAGTCTAGATTTATCGAACAAGTGATGGTGGTTGGCGATGGGGAGAAAATGCCTGCTGCTTTGATACAACCTGATTTTGCCTTTTTGGAACAATGGGCCCAGAAAAAGGAGTTAGGCGATTTAGACAGAAATGCACTGATCGCTCACCCGCGTGTGTTGTCCAGAATTGAACGAGAAGTAGAGTCGGCCAACGAGCAATTTGCCAAATTTGAAAAGATCAAGCAATTTAAACTCACTCCGGATGCCTGGACTCCAGATTCGGGTCATCTAACGCCCACCATGAAACTCAAAAGAAAAGCGATTCAAGCCAAGTACCAAGACCTATACGATCAAATATATAGATAGTATTTGGGGCGCTTAACCCTGTGATTCAATCCATTTTCTTGCGGCTACAAACGCCTCAATCCACGGGCTGACTTGGTGTCCTGAATTCTTTGGATAATGCGCCCAGTTCCAAGGGAATATGGAGCGCTCCATGTGGGGCATACTGACCAAATGCCTTCCTGATTGGTCGCACAACATGGCCGTGTTGTAATCACTTCCATTTGGATTTGCCGGATATTGATCGTAGCTGTATTTTGCCACAATAGAGTAGGCAGTTTCGGGTAAGGACAAATCAAAACGCCCTTCACCATGAGATATCCAAACTCCTAGTTGGGTTCCTGCCAAATCTTTTAGCATCACGCTGTTGTTGGGTTGTACGGTGACAGATACAAATCCACTTTCGTGCTTTTGCGATTTGTTGTGTTTCATTTTTCCATGTACAGGGAGCTCAGGGTGTACTAAGTCAAGTTCCATCCACAGCTGACATCCATTGCAAATCCCTACAGATAATGTGTCAGGACGGGCAAAAAACTGGTCAATAGCTTTTTTGGCTCGTGGATTATAGCGGATCGCACCGGCCCAACCTTTCGCTGATCCCAGCACATCAGAATTGGAGAAACCGCCTACAGCTCCAATGAATTGCACACCGCTTAAATCTTCTCTACCAGAAGTTAGGTCAGTCATGTGAACGTCCTTTACGTCAAATCCAGCTAGGTAAAGCGCATGAGCCATTTCCCGTTCAGAATTAGAACCTTTTTCGCGTAAAATAGCGGCCACTGGTCTTTTTTCTCTCAGAGGTTTTTGAGGTACTGCCCCGGTAAAGCCTTGAGGAAATACATAGTTTAAGGGTTGTTGGTCAAAATTTTGAGCCCTTACTTGAGCGAGGTCACCAGCGGTCTGCCTGGCGTCCAAAAGGGCAGAGGTTTCAAACCAAACTGATCGCCATTGAGCAACATCCAGTACCTGGGTAAAAGTGTGATGTTTTAGGTGAAGTGCACCATCCAGGGTGGGTTGTCCTAGGTAAACAAAAGGCAAATCACTGGCCTCCACCAAATGGCGGTGATCATCGTTAGTCAGTTGGAAGACCAAGCCTGAGTTTTCAGCAAATAAGACAGGGATGAGGGAACCTTGAAGTGGAGACAAATCCAAATCTGCCCCGGCACCTGGTTGAGCAAAACACCATTCCAATAAGGTGGTAATCAATCCCCCAGAACCTATATCATGTCCAGAAGCAATGATTCCCTCGGAAATCCAGCTTTGCAATTGGTTAAAGGCCAGGGCCAATACCTCTGCGTTTAACACATCAGGGGTTTCACTGCCTAAAGCGTTCTGGGTCTGTGCCCACGAAGAACCACCTAATTTATAGCTGTCCTGTGAAAGGTTGATGTAGTAGAGCCCTCCAGCGTCCGGTTGAATCACGGGTTCCACAACTTGATTGATGTTGCTACAGGCTGCAACTGCTGAAATCACTACCGTACCAGGAGCAAGCACATCACCCTCTGGATAGCGCTGTTTCATTGAAAGCGAATCTTTGCCGGTAGGAACGTTGATGCCCAAAGCGATGGAAAAATCGGATACACTGCGCACGGCTTCGTACAATCGCGCATTTTCTCCCTCATTGTTGCACGGCCACATCCAGTTGGCCGACAAGGACACCCCGGAAAGACCTTCGGAAAGTGGGGCCCAAACTAAGTTGGTCAATGCCTCCGCAATACTGTTTCTACTTCCTGCGGCTGCGTCAATCAGTCCAGAGATGGGGTGGTGTCCCATGGCGGTAGCCACACCAAATGGGGTGCTGTAGTCCAAAGCCATGACACCACAGTTGTTTAGGGGTAATTGTAAAGGCCCAGCGCATTGTTGTACGGCCACACGACCGCCCACACAACGATCGACTTTATTGGTTAACCAGTCTTTGGAAGCTACAGCTTCCAAACGAAGTACCGCATGAAGGTACTCTTCCAACAATTCATTTTTGTGTGGAGCGTCGGCGTATGTTCTCTTAATGCGGGTATCCTCCAAGATCGTTTTGGGCGCAGACCCAAAAAGATGTGCTAAATCTAGGTCCATAGGTTTTTCACCTGTGGTCCCTGATTCAATAGTAAACCTATGGTCACCACTAACGGTTCCCACTCGGTACCACGGTGCGCGCTCGCGTTCGGCAATGCTGGCCAATAGGGGTAGGTCTTTTTCAGGAATGACTAGACCCATGCGCTCCTGTGACTCGTTTCCAATGATTTCTTTAGCAGAAAGGCTCGGATCACCCACAGGCAAAGCGTCTAAGTTTATGTGCCCTCCGGTGTCTTCAATCAGTTCAGAGAGACAATTTAAATGTCCTCCAGCCCCGTGGTCGTGAATAGACGTGATGGGGTTTTGATCTGATTCTACTAGAGCTCGAATGGCATTGGCCGCTCGTTTTTGCATTTCAGGATTGGAACGTTGGATGGCATTGAGTTCAATGGCTGATCCAAATGCCCCAGTATCAGCACTGGATACTGCCGCACCCCCCATACCAATTCTGTAATTATCTCCCCCCAATACAACTATGGCATCTCCTGTTTGTGGTTTGTCTTTTTTGGCTTGTTCCGCTTTGGCATACCCGACACCACCAGCTTGCATGATCACCTTGTCATATCCCCAGGTAAGATTGTTTTCTCTGTGTTCAAAAGTCAACACAGAACCATTGATCAATGGTTGACCGAATTTGTTTCCAAAGTCAGAGGCTCCATTGGATGCCTTAATCAATAAATCTGCGGGTGTTTGGTACAACCATTTTCTAGCGGGTACCCCGTTCTCTTCCCAGGCCCTTCCAGCTACAAGCCTTGAATAGGGGGTCATATATACGGCGGTTCCTGCCAGTGGAATAGACCCTTTTCCTCCGGCCAATCGATCCCTTATTTCTCCTCCTGACCCAGTAGCAGCCCCGTTAAACGGTTCCACAGTGGTCGGGAAATTATGTGTTTCGGCCTTTAGGGATAAAACACTTTGAAATAATTTTTCTTGATATAAGTCAGGTCCAGCAGAAGATTTTGGTGCAAACTGAACTACTTCAGGTCCTTGAATGAAGGCAACGTTGTCTTTGTAGGCAGAAACTACCTGTCCTGGGTGCGCAGCGGTGGTTTTTTTGATCATCTGAAAAAGCGATTCTTCTTGCGCTTCACCGTCCAGGATAAACGTTCCATTAAATATTTTGTGTCGGCAGTGTTCTGAATTGACTTGTGAGAATCCGAATACCTCAGCATCGGTCAATTTCCTGCCCAGTTTTTCACTCAATTGATTGAGGTAGTCCACCTCGTCATCGCTGAGTGCTAAGCCTTCTTCTTGATTGTATTGTGCGATGTTATTGATGTACTCAATGGGAGCTGGTTCTATTTGTTGGTCAAACATCTGCTGATCTAGCTGAGCATAGACCTGATACAACATGGGATCAAAGACCGTGTTATGGGCTTTTGGCTCAAAAACCTCTAGGCGAATAATCCCAGACACACCCATATTTTGAGTGATTTCTGTAGCGTTGGTACTCCATGGAGTGATCATGACCGCCCTGGGCCCTACCCAAGGTCCTGGCACCGAATCATGGCCTAGGTAGGCGGCATCTGAAAATAACCAACTCAGACGTTCTTTGTCCTGATCGGATAGTGGTTGTTGGGTTTGAACGGCAAATATCGAACGATCCTCTAGGCTAAAAAAAGAAATCATAGGGGCTGTGCTACGGGTTACTAACAAGCCACAAATGTAGTTTTTTAGGGGGTAATTCCCATTGGGTAATCAGAACACTTATCAAGAACTATTGTTTATAGCTTGCGAACCAATCGAGCCATATAAAATCCGTCAAATCCAGACTGGCTAGGGCTTATTTTGTCTTCTTGCTCTAACTGAAATCCTTGACCCGCCTCACTAGACAAGAATTGAGTGACTTGGTCTTGGTTTTCTTGGGGCAGAATAGAACAGGTAGCATAGACCATTTTACCACCCTTTTTGACCATTTTGCTGTATTGTTGAAGTATTTCCTGCTGTGTTTGGGTGATTTGCTTCAAAAATTCAGGCTGTAATTTCCATTTAGCATCCGGATTTCTGCGCAATACGCCTAATCCTGTACAGGGAGCATCGATGAGTACACGATCTGCACGTTCGATCAGCTTTTTAATCACTTTGGTTGAGTCGATCACTCGCGTTTCAATATTGTGCACATCGTTTCTGCGAGCTCTTCTCTTGAGTTCTTTGAGTTTGTGATCGTACAAATCCATGGCGATGATTTGACCCTTGTTGGCCATCAAGGCTGCGATGTGAAGGGATTTGCCTCCGGCACCAGCGCAAGCATCAACGACCAACATACCTGGTTGAACATCCAGAAAACGACCAACTTTCTGTGAAGAGGCATCTTGAACTTCAAAATAACCCTCTTGGAAAGCGGGGTGTTGAAACAGTGAAGCCCGTTCTTCCAAAATTAACGCATCTGGATAATCGCCGTGTGTTTTTGTAGGGATTCCATCATCAAACAGGGCATCTGCTAATGGCTTAGGTTCCGTTTTTATACGATTGACACGAAGTACAACGGGTGCTTGCTCATTAAGTGCTTTGATTTCGGCAGACCATTGTGCTTCACCCAGCGATGAAGCCCCTAATTCATCTAACCAATCTGGAATAGATTCACGGTATTTACGCTCTTTAGAGAGTAGGTCAAAACGACCTTTGATTTTGCGTTCTGGCGTAGGTTCGATCTGCTTCCAATCGGGTAAGGGGATTCCTTTTAGAACGGCCCAAACGGCAAATAAGCGAAAAAGTTTTGGGCGGTCAAATGGGGCTTTTACTTCCGCAATTTCCATGTATAATCGCTTCCATCTAACCATGTCATAGGTGGTTTCGGCAATAAATCCACGGTCGCGCGCACCCCATCGCTTGTCGATTTTGAGTACGCGTTCTATCACTTTATCTGCGTAATGTCCTTGGTTAAAGATCTGATCTAGAGCATCAACTACGGCAAATACTAAGTTTCTGTGAAGTTTGTTCTGCATAAGTAAAAACGCCTAGCAGTAGGCTAGGCGTTGCAAAGGTATTCCTTTTTTTGAGGTGTCTCTTATTCTTGTTTCTTTGTATCGCGGCGTTCGCGATATTGGTGAAATAATTTTCGCTTAAATGTTTCTTCGGCATGTACCAACAGCACCATTTGTTTTTTGCTCAATTTTCCGGTTAATTTCTCATAGAGATCCAGGTCCATTTGCCACATCTTTTTTCTTTGTGCCAGGTATTTATTCCAATGTTTGTGCGCTTCAAGCTCCGTCATGGACTTGATTTGTTCCTTGGTTTTGATTTGGGATTTCATGTCGTTCATCAATCCCATAAATGCGGACTCATGTTCGTTGTAAATCGGCCAAAAAACAGCAGCCTGCTCTGGAGAGAGATCCATTTCTTCTGTAAAATGAGCCACTTTTAACGCCTTGATTTGCGCAAAATCTGTTTTTTGACTCCAGGTGATTTGCCAGAAGCCCATAAAAACAATCAGGGTGAAAATAAAACTATTGTTCTTCATAGTGTTGCCATTCTTTGGCGCTTGGTATGGTGAGTTCTAAATAATCATCAATGGGTAATTCTCCAAAAAATTCAGATTCTCCCATCGTTATCACAGGATCTTGATTTAATTCAGTCAATTCCAGCGAAGGGGTTTCTAAAAGTGCATTTTCTATATAGTGGGTCATTTCTAGTTCGCTCAGGGATGACCACTGGGTTTGTTGGTTTTTTTGATTGGACGTGTACACCCAAACAGCTAAAAATAATAGTGCGATGCTGGCAGCAGCAGACCAGGTATACAGCGAGTAAACTCTAGTGGTTTTTTTCTCAGAGGTCTTAGCTAATATGTTTGATTTAAGCTCAGAAAAATAATTTTCTGGAAGGTTGAATGTTTTATTTCTCTTTTGGATGGATGCATCTTGATTCGGGTCTAAGACACGCTGCATACAACGCTGTTTCAAAGACACAAAATAATCTTTGGGTACGTTAAAGTGTTGTTTTTCAGCTGAGGTAGACATGTCTTTTAGATTATTTTACAGGTAAAAGGTTTAATCTTCAGTTAAAAAATCTTTGATTTTAGCCACAGCATGATGGTAGTTTGCTTTTAGGGCACCAATGGAGGTGCCCAGTATCTCGGAGATGTCTTCGTATTTTAAATCGTCAAAATATTTCATTTGAAAAACCAGTCTTTGTTTTTCGGGCAACTGGGCCAACGCTTGTTGCAGCTTTATTTCCATTTCATCTCCATCGAAATACACATCGCTTTGAAGTTGTTCCACTTTAAGGCTCAGATAGTCCTGGGAACTGATGGTCTGCTTTTTGGCATTAGATTTAATGAAGTTTAATGCTTCATTGGTAGCTATACGGTACATCCAAGAATAAAGCTGACTTTCGCCTTTAAATCCATTGATGTTTTGAAAGATCTTTACAAAGGTGTTTTGAACAACATCATCTGCATCATCGTGATTAAGCACCAAACGCCTGATGTGCCAATACAGCCGTTCTTGATAAGCATCAACAAGTAGTCCAAAGGCGGCGTTTTTCTCCTTGGGATTTTGAAGTTGTTCGACTAGTTTTTTTTCAGGAATCAAATCTGTGTTGTTAAGTGTAAGATTCCATTAATAATAAAAGGTTTAATCGGCTGCCAATTGTTGCATGGATACCAATTGTTGGTAGTATCCATTGTTTTCAATCAGCGATTGATGAGTGCCGCGTTCCACAATTTTTCCCTGATGCATCACTAAAATCAGGTCTGCGTGTTGAACGGTGGAGAGTCGATGAGCAATCACCAAAGTTGTTCTGTCTTTCATCAATGTATTCAACGCCTCTTGAACACCTCGTTCGCTTTGGGTATCCAAGGCTGAGGTTGCCTCGTCCAAAATTAATAGGGAAGGGTTGGTCAACAAGGCTCTGGCTATCGAGATGCGTTGTTTTTGTCCTCCGCTGAGCTTATTACCCCCATCTCCAATCGAGGTGTCATAACTGTTTTCAAGTTGTTCGATAAACTCATGGGCATGCGCCGCTTTAGCCGCTTCAATGATGGATGCTCTGGAGGCATCCGGTTTCCCCATAGCGATATTATGGGCTATGCTGTCGTGAAAAAGCAAGGCGTCTTGAGCCACCAAGGCCATTTGTTGTCTTAATGAGCCAATTTCCAGCGAAGAAACGGAAGACTGATCCCATAAAATAGTTCCCCGTGTTGGGTCGTAAAAGCGCAACAGTAACTGTGCTAGTGTACTTTTTCCACTGCCCGATTGACCGACCAAGGCCACTGTCTGCCCTTGTTTAATTTCAAAATTAATGTCGTGAAGCACTTCTTGAGCACCGTAGCCAAAGTGTACACCTTCAAAACGAATACTTTGGGTTAAAGGTCCAGCCACCGAGGGGAGTTCCGCTTTTTGAATAGGGTCGGTTTGTTCGAGTAGCTCGATTATTCGTCCGGCAGCCGCATCAGCTTTTTTAACCCCGTAAGCTGCTTTGCTGATCGCTTTTGCAGGGGTTAAAATGTTGTAGGCCAGGGAAATATAGGCGATAAATGACGAAGCGTTTAATGAACCATCAATCAATACTAAAGTGCCTCCATAGACCAATAGCCCTCCAATCACGGCAATTCCCAGGAATTCACTCAGAGGAGAAGCTAGGTTTTGGCGGTTAAGCAGTGTGTTGGAGTAGCGAAAGAATTGTTGGGTGATTTGGTTGAATTTTTTAATGAAATGGGTTTCAGCGACAAAGGCTTTGATCATTTTCAGCCCGGTAATTGTCTCTTCAGTTTGCGCAAGCATTTGACCTTGAATATCCTGAACTTGCTCAGATTGTTTTTTCAAGCTTTTTCCAACAACGGAAATAATCCATCCAGAAATCGGAATAAATACAAAGACAAACAAGGTGAGTTGTGGGCTGATCAGCATCATCACCACCAAGGTAAACAGTATGGTTAAAGGCTCACGAACCATTAATTCGAGCACCGACAACATGGAGTGTTGCACCTCCAATACATCCGTGGTCATTCGGGTCATAAGGTCTCCTTTTTTTCGGTCGCTGAAATAACCCATATGCAGGTGGATCAATTTTTGGTACACCTGGTTTCTTATGTCTTTGAGCACCCCGTTGCGCAAATAAGTGATGTAGTACATCGCTAGGTAGTTAAACAGGTTCTTGAGTAAAAACAGCACAAGAATCAGTCCCACGGCTAGCCAAAGTCCTCGGCTGGGGTCTTCACCAGCAACTGCACCAAGGTGGTAATTGATGGAGTCGGCTACAAAAGGTTTTAAGGTATTTATACCCTGGTATACGGGTTTTTCATCCACAGGGGGCACTTGTTTAAAAAGCACGTTTAGCATGGGAATGAGCGCAGCCATAGCTAATGCGCTAAACAAAGCGTACAGCGCATTAAACACAATGTTCCAAACCGCATAAGTTTTATAGGGTTTGGCATAGTGTAAAATGGTTTTAAAGTGCGTCATGGTCGGTAAACTATGCTAGTATGGCTAAGCAATGCCTAGGTCTTTAATCAAGTGTTGGATGCGTTGTTCTAATATCGAGTGTGTTTCCTCAGCCGTTGAACCTTCAGGACGCGGTTCACAAACACTGAGGTAAAATTTAATTTTTGGCTCGGTACCGCTAGGGCGAGCTGCGATCATAGAACCGTCTTCGGTATGGAAAATCAGCACATTTGATTTAGGTAAGGATAGTTTGTGCACCTGATTTTCCAAAATATGTGTCGTTTGTTGGTGCAGGTAATCATCGATACGCACCACGGAAGATCCTCCAAGACTTTTTGGTGGTTGTTGTCTGAGACCAGCCATGGTAGCTTCAATTTCCTGTGCCCCCGCTTTTCCTTTTCTGACAAGAGAAACCAATTTTTCTAGGTATTGGCCATGTAGTTGATACAAGCCCTCGAGTAAATCAAACAGTGTTTCTCCTTGAGACTTGGCCCAAGCAGCTATTTCACAAGCCAGGAGAGTGGCTGTTACGGCATCTTTATCGCGAACAAAGTCACCGACCATAAATCCGTAGCTTTCCTCACCGCCACCGATAAAATGCTGATGGGGGTGAGCCTCAATGGCTTGTGCGATCCATTTAAATCCTGTAAGCGTTGTTTTTAGCTCTACCTGATAGTAATCGGCCAATCGCTGAACCATCGGAGTAGAAACAATGGTAGAAGCGATAAAATCACCTGGGGCAAATCCTTTTTTTGCTCTCTGCTGTAACAAAAAGTCCAACATCAACACCATGGTCTGGTTTCCATTGATAATTTCTAATCGACCAGATTTATTGCGTGCAGCGATTCCTAGTCGATCACTATCCGGGTCTGTACCGATCACTAAATCTGCGCCTATCGATTCAGCTTGGCTGATGGCCATGGAGAGCGCTTCTGTTTCTTCAGGGTTTGGAGAAACAACTGTGGGAAAATCCCCATTGGGTTGCGCTTGCTCGGCCACAATATGCAGTTGGGAATATCCAGCTTTTTGCAATACGGAGGGTATAGCGGTAATCGAAGTGCCGTGAAGCGGTGTGAATACTATGTTGAGTTTGTCGCGTTGTGGCGCTTGAAAGCGTCCATTGCTCAACACAGCCAGTTCAAAAGCTTGATCGATTTCGGTGTCTAGTAGCTCAATCAGTTCAGGTTTTGGGGTAAAGCGCACATCTTTGAAGTCTAGGGCATTGATCGCGTCAATGATCGCCTTGTCTTGTGGTGGAACAATCTGCCCGCCATCAGTCCAATATACCTTGTAACCGTTGTATTCAGGTGGGTTATGTGAGGCTGTAAGTACGATACCGGCATGACAGCCTAAATGTTTTACCGCAAAAGATAGGGCGGGAGTGGTCCTTAGCTCAGGGAATAAAAAAACCTTGATGTCGTTGGCAGAGAATACCTCAGCAACCACTTTGGCCAATGTGTCGCTTTGGTGGCGGCAGTCATAGGCTATAGCCACTTTTATTTGAGTTTGTGGATAGCACTGGTGTAAGTAGTAACTTAATCCTTGGGTGTTTCGTCCTAAGGTATATCGATTAATTCGATTGGTTCCTACACCCATGGTGCCACGCATACCTCCAGTGCCGAATTCAAGATCTTTGTAAAATCGATCTTCAAGCTCTTTGGGTTCGCCGGAAAGTGAATGTATGGTTTGGTGTGTCTCTAAATCAAAAAAAGGATCGAGCCAGGACTGGGCTCGTTCTTGGTAGGTAAGTATACTCATGATTGGGAAGATAAAATCGCTTGTATGCGATAATGTACTTGGGTTTTACGCTGTCGTATGATGATTTCACCTAAAAAGCCAGCCAAAAAGAATTGGGTACCTAGGATCATACAAGCTAGAGCGATAAAGAATTCAGGTCTTTGGGTAATCAATCTGCCTTGGGGATTAAACCAGATTTTGTCGATTCCTAAATAAAGGGAGAATACAAAGCCCAGAATAAACAACAATACCCCAACAGCCCCAAATAAGTGCATAGGGCGTTTTCCAAACGCAGATAAAAACCATATAGTCAGCAGATCGAGAAACCCGTTGATAAAACGACTTGCGCCAAATTTGGTGGTGCCGTATCTGCGTGATTGGTGTTGAACCACTTGTTCTCCAATTTTTGAGAATCCAGCATTTTTTACCAAAACGGGGATGTATCGGTGCATTTCGCCAGATACCTCTATGGCTTTAACCGCTTCTAAACGGTACGCTTTTAGTCCGCAGTTAAAATCATTTAACGCGATACCTGAGGTTTTTCGGGCGGCCCAATTAAATAATTTTGAGGGTAGGTTCTTGCCCCAAAAAGAATCAAAACGCTTTCGTTTCCATCCAGAAACGAGGTCGTAGCCTTCTTGGGTGATTTTTTTGTACAATCCGGGAATCTCCTCTGGACTGTCTTGCAGGTCGGCATCCATGGTCACCACAACCCGACCCTTGGCACGAGCAAATCCAGCATGTAAGGCTTGAGATTTGCCGTAGTTTTTGGAAAAACGAATGGCAGTAACAGGTGGATGCTGGGGGATCAAGGACTCGATCACTGACCAAGAACCATCCGTACTGCCATCGTCAATTAAAATCACCTCGAAGTTTACGCTCAACGACGCTAAAGCGCGATCGATCCACGAAAGCAATTCGGGAAGCGATTCTTCTTCGTTGAAGAGCGGAATAACTATCGAGAGGTCCATGACTGGAGTCGGTAAGAACTAGTCTCTATTTTTTTTAAGAATCAAACCAGATACCAATCCGATGATCAATCCCATGATAGTATTCATCACCAAAAGTGTTGGGTAGGTAACCCAAGCAAAGTTTTTTTGCATGGCGACAATTTGATCGAGCTGCTCATCACTTATACTTGGATTTTGTTCGATCATTTGCTCGCGACCTATTTCAAAAGCCTTGTCCCAAAAAGTTGGGTCAATTACATTGGTGAGTACCAAAAGATACACGACGCTTACTAAAGCAGCTACTAAACCTGCGCCAGAACCGATTTTTAATGCTTCTTTTAGTGTGAGGTAACCTTCGTTTTGTCCTTTAAATGTATAGATGCCATAAAAAATAACCCCAAAAAGAATGGCCATACTGATGCCGCTTTGTGCTGGTGATTGCTCGTAAGCCATGCCCATGGTGTATAGCATAATGCTGAAGGCTGTTCCTGCCAATCCAGCTAATACCCCAAATTGCAGTGAAAATTTACCAGTAGTTGGTTTTTGTTGTTCCATAAAACAGGTTTTAGATGTTAATGAGGCAAATATAGGATATCTTGCGATAAACCCATTGTTTCCTTGGTGAGATGGTGCCCGTATATAATTGCTTATTTTTTACGCAGTACATTGTTGGTTTCATAAAAATGATTATTTTTGCCACTCAAAATTTGAACATAATCTAAGTCACTTATATCATGAGAAAAGGAATTCACCCAGAAAATTACCGTTTGGTTGCTTTTAAAGACATGTCCAACGAGGATGTTTTTATCACCAAGTCGGCCGCTGAAGCTAAAGAAACCCTTGAGGTGGATGGCGTGAGCTACCCTTTAATCAAACTAGAGATTTCTAGAACTTCTCACCCGTTCTACACAGGTAAAACCAAATTGGTGGATACAGCAGGACGTATCGATAAGTTCAAAAACAAATACGCTAAGTTTCAAAAGTAATTACTTCTGGGCTTAACCCTTAATCGCGTTCCGCCTTGGTGGGACGCGATTTTTTTATTGTCTATATTAGCGTTGTCAAAATTTGATCTTTATGAAGTACGTTCTCACTGATGGGTCATTGCACGAATCACTGAAGCCATTTACCTGGACAAGAGCAGTTAGTGACCTTCGGGTAGGTATTTTGTGCATTCGCGAAAAGTGGTCAAAATTTACCGGGACTAATCCTGAGCTATTGACCACGGAGGAACTTCAACCGCTCTACGCTCACCCATCTTTAGGCGAGGCCGTCTACATTCAAGCGGGAATACTGCCAAATAGTCAATTGGTTGCAGCAATAGAAGGTCTTCAACTCGGTGATGTATTAGTGAATGACCAAGGGTTTATTGCCTACAGATCACTTCGTTTTGAGTCAGATGATCAGCTTTCTGCACTTAAATCGGTATCCTATCCAGGCCCAATTATCCGGATCGAGCGACCATGGGATCTGTTTTTGTACAACGACGAAGCCATAAGAGCAGACTATCAGTTGCTTACTTCTGGCAGGGAATCCGCTCCATTACCCCCGGGTAATCAATACATAGGGACAGATATTTTTATTGAACCCGGAGCCCAGATATATGCCAGTGTGTTGAATTCAACTACGGGACCGATTTATATCGGAGCTGACAGTGAAGTTATGGAAGGTTGTCTGGTACGTGGTCCGTTTAGTCTCGGTGAGCATTCCACTCTAAAAATGGGGGCCAAGATTTATGGCGCTACGACCATCGGTCCACACTGTAAGGTGGGGGGAGAAGTCTCCAATTCTATTCTATGGGGCTATTCCAATAAAGCACATGACGGCTTTTTAGGTAATTCTGTACTCGGGGCCTGGTGTAATCTAGGTGCGGATACCAACACATCTAATTTGAAAAACAATTATGCTCCGGTGAAGCTATGGGATTATGCCACGGAGAGATTTGCTCAAACAGGCCTGCAATTTTGTGGGTTGATGATGGGTGATCACGCTAAGTCTGCCATCAATACCATGTTTAACACAGGTACAGTGGTTGGTGTTGGCGCCATTATTTTTGGCGGAGGTTTTGTCAAGAATTTTGTCCCTGGGTTTTCATGGGGTGGAGTTTCGGGAAGTACCACCTTTAGTTGGGACAGATTTGTAGAGACAACGACGGCCGTATATGCCCGTCGAGGGATGAAGCCATCTCCTCAGGAGTGGACTGTGTTAAAATCTGTTTTCGAAGCTACACAAGTATATAGAAAATGAGCACAGCAATAGAACCATGGGAGGCGTTAATGCCTGAAGTAACGGCACCGCTCAAGAAAGTGGCGTTCCATACTTTGGGGTGTAAACTCAATTTCTCTGAAACGGCTACCATTAAACGGGGTCTGGAGGCGGCTCATTTTCAATCTGTTGGTTTTGATCAAGCCGCTGATGTGTATGTGATTAATACGTGCTCAGTGACCGAACAGGCTGACAAGAAGTTCAAGGGATTGGTCAAAGATTGTCTTCGATTGAATCCAAATGCGTTTGTAGCCGCTGTGGGTTGTTATGCGCAGTTGAAACCTGAGGAATTGGCCGCTGTAAACGGGGTAGATTTAGTGTTGGGGGCTAAAGAAAAGTTCAATTTGACCGCTTACTTGAATGATTTGACCAAAAATGATTTTGGTGAGGTGCATTCATGTCATATCGATGAAACAGATTTTTATGTAGGCAGTTATGCACTTGGGGATAGAACTCGTGCTTTTTTAAAGGTTCAAGATGGCTGTGATTATAAGTGCACTTATTGCACTATACCGCTAGCCCGAGGTATTTCGCGCAGTGATGCATTGGAAAATGTATTGGAAAATGCGCGAAAAATTTCGGCACAAGGGGTCAAGGAGATTGTGCTTACTGGGGTCAATATTGGTGATTATGGAAAAGGAGAGTTTGGCAACAAAAAACACAGCCATACTTTTTTTGATTTGGTCCAAGCCCTCGACAAGATCGATGGGATTGCTCGGGTGCGCATCAGTTCCATAGAGCCTAATTTACTGCGCAATGAGGTGATTGATTTTGTAGCCCAAGCACAATGCTTTGTACCTCATTTTCACATACCCCTTCAGAGCGGGAGTGATCGATTGCTTAAAAACATGAAACGCAGGTACTTAACGGGGCTGTATACCGAACGCGTAGCTCGGATTAGGGAAGTGATGCCTGATGCTTGTATAGGTGTTGATGTGATTGTTGGGTTTCCCGGTGAATCCGACGATGATTTTCTGGAAACCTATCAGTACTTAGCTACACTTGATGTTTCCTATCTTCATGTTTTTACATATTCGGAACGAGAAAATACCGAAGCGGCATCCATGTCTGCAGTGGTGCCCATGCATGTGCGCAGAAAACGCAGTAAAATGCTTCGAGGTTTGTCGGTTAAGTTGCGACACGCTTTTTATGAGAACCATTTAGGTTCCACCCGGACAGTTCTTTTTGAAGACGAAAATAAACACGGCTGGATGTTTGGGTTTACTGAAAACTACATCAAAGTAAAACATCCATGGAACCCTGATTGGGTGAATACGCTGAAAACCATGAAGTTGACTGAATTGGATGAGGATGGGTTGGCTTTAGCTAGCTATATAAAGGATGTATAGCGCTTACAAGCGAATACCTACAGGTAACATACGTTGAAATGACTTGTTCTTCTTAAATAGATTCTTCAATTCACTACACGTGGGGACAACACGCAGTCGCCTCTCTTCAATGATGTCGAGTAAATCCGCTATCAGCTCAGTAATCCAATCCTCTTTAGGGGCTACAGCAGGAAGAATCAGTTTGGTTAAAAAAATCTTTTTTTCTTGTAGGGCATACTCAACCACTACCATTTGCTCTTGATAAGTACACTCAAACTGTCTGAGAAATTCATTGTCCAGTATGGGGCGTTCTTCGAGCACAGAGTTAGATTTTCTTGAGTTGTTGTTGCATCATTTTTATCTGGTCTGACAACATCTGTTGTTTGTCCAGTTTTTTAGCTTCTTGAAGCAATTTCGTCGCTTCAACCTTTCGTCTTTTTTGCATAGCGATACCCGCTAAACTCAATTTGGCCATGGCGATGTCGTACGACATGGTCAGTCCAAATTGTAAGGCTTTTTTGAAATGTTTTTCAGCTACAGATAAATTAGTTTGGGAATGGATGATCCCCAAAAGGTAATTGTAGTAACCTTCTTGTTTTTTAATCAATGAAGCTGAAGGGTTTTTTATTTTGTCCAGCCACCTTTGAGTTCCTGCAAGATCTTGTTTGCGCATACTGAGGAAAGCCAGTAAAATGAACTCATTTCTGAAGTATAAAAAAACAAAGATTAGGGAAAATAGGATCAAAAAGATACCGTTTCCAATCTCGCCTTCCACGAACTGATACACGGCGTAGGCGTTGATCAGTAGGGTAAGGGCTAATTTGATATTTTTGTGGAACATAAAGGCGTGAAATTTGGCCAATTGGCCCTATAAAAGCAAAACAAAAGTAAGAAAAATCATTCAAAATATTTTTTTAAAATTGACTTGCCTAAGCGAAAACTCTTTGTATATTTGCGCCCAGCTTTTGTGCCGGCAGTGCCTTAGGCTTATTTACAACAAATCAGCATAAAATCTAGCTCGATGAAAAGAACATATCAGCCTTCAAAAAGAAAAAGAAGAAACAAGCACGGATTTAGAGAGCGTATGGCATCTGCCAACGGGCGTAAAGTTTTGGCTAGAAGAAGAGCTAAAGGAAGAAAGAAATTAACTGTATCTTCAGAAAGCAGACACAAGAAATAATGATTGTTTATTTTTAATATATTAAGGTGTTACTTTTTTGAGTAACACCTTTTTTTTTGAACTTACCCCATTAAAACTGAGTTAAATGCCATTAAGAAAAGACATTAAGTGCGTATTGTTGATCGGATCCGGTCCGATTGTTATTGGACAAGCCTGTGAGTTTGATTACTCTGGTTCACAAGCTTTGAGATCTTTAAGAGAGGATGGCATCAAGACTATTTTGATCAACAGCAATCCGGCTACGATCATGACTGATCCCAGTATGGCGGATCACATATACCTTAAACCTTTAACTACGGCTTCCATCATTGACATTTTAAAGAAACACCCTGAGATCGACGCTGTTTTACCTACTATGGGTGGGCAGACGGCGCTTAACTTGTGTATTGAAGCCGATGACAAAGGAATCTGGTCCGATTTCAACGTAGAAATTATTGGGGTAGATATCGATGCGATTAACATCACAGAAGATCGAGAGAAGTTCAGAAAACTGATGCTCGAAATCGGGATAGGGATGGCTCCTCAAGCTACCGCTACTTCTTTTCTTAAAGGTAAGGAGATCGCCCAAAAGTTTGGTTTTCCCTTGGTGATTAGATCATCATTTACCTTAGGTGGCGCAGGGGCAGCTGTGGTATACAAACCCGAAGATTTTGATGAATTGCTCAGCCGAGGTTTAGAAATATCACCGATACACGAAGTCATGATAGACAAGGCTTTGATGGGTTGGAAAGAATACGAGTTGGAGTTGTTGAGGGATAAAAATGACAACGTAGTGATTATTTGTACCATAGAGAATATGGATCCTATGGGCATTCATACGGGAGATTCAATTACGGTAGCTCCCGCAATGACCCTTTCTGACCGCACTTTTCAGCGCATGAGGGATATGGCGATTAAAATGATGCGCAGTATTGGTGATTTTGCCGGGGGTTGTAACGTACAGTTTGCGGTAAGTCCAGATGAAAAGGAAGATATTATCGCTATTGAAATTAACCCTAGGGTATCTAGATCATCCGCATTGGCCTCAAAAGCAACAGGTTACCCTATTGCTAAAATCGCGGCCAAACTCGCCATTGGGTACCATCTAGATGAATTATTCAATCAAATCACCAAGTCTACTTCCGCCTACTTTGAGCCTACTTTGGACTACGTCATTGTAAAAATACCTCGATGGAATTTTGATAAATTTGAAGGGTCTGACCGAAGCTTAGGTCTACAGATGAAGTCAGTAGGGGAGGTCATGGGCATAGGACGTTCCTTTCAAGAAGCGCTGCACAAAGCCACTCAGTCTCTTGAAATCAAAAGAAACGGTTTGGGGGCTGATGGAAAAGGATACACCAATTACGAGCAGATTATTCAGAAATTAACCGTAGCGAGTTGGGATCGAGTTTTTGTGATTTACGATGCGATTCAAATGGGTATTCCCTTGGCTAGAATCCATGAGATCACCAAAATTGATTTGTGGTTCTTGCGCCAGTACGAGGAGTTATATCAATTAGAAAAGCAGATCAGCCAATTCAAGCTGACTACTCTGCCCAAGGATATGTTGCTGGAGGCCAAGCAAAAAGGATTTGCCGATAGACAGATTGCCCATATGTTGGGTTGTCTGGAAAGCGAGGTTTATCAACTGCGCGAATCCATGAATATCAAAAGGGTGTACAAGTTGGTGGATACCTGTGCCGCTGAATTTAAAGCCCAGACACCGTATTACTATTCCACCTTTGAGTCAGAGGTGGAGCGACCTGACGGAACCCGTTATGTGGCCAATGATTCGGTTGTTACGGAGAGAAAAAAAGTGGTGGTTCTCGGATCAGGGCCAAACCGCATCGGTCAAGGAATTGAGTTTGATTATTGCTGTGTGCATGGAGTACTTGCTGCGGCAGAGTGCGGTTATGAGTCCATCATGATCAACTGCAATCCTGAAACGGTATCTACCGACTTTGACACGGCGGATAAACTGTACTTTGAGCCGGTTTTCTGGGAGCATATTTACGACATCATCAAACATGAAAACCCAGTAGGCGTTATTGTTCAGCTCGGAGGTCAGACAGCGCTTAAACTCGCTGAAAAGTTAGATAAGTACGGCATCAAAATCATAGGTACCAGCTTTAAAGCGCTTGACTTGGCCGAGGATCGAGGAAGTTTCTCCAATTTATTGCGCGAGAATAACATTCCTTTCCCAGAGTTTGGAGTAGCTGAAACCGCTGATGAAGCACTCGCTTTAAGCGATCAACTCAATTTCCCTTTATTGGTGCGTCCGTCCTATGTGCTTGGAGGCCAGGGGATGAAGATCGTCATCAACAAACAGGAACTCGAAGAACACGTAGTCGATTTATTGCGCAAAATCCCGAACAATAAATTATTGTTAGACCATTATCTAGATGGGGCTATTGAAGCAGAAGCTGATGCCATTTGCGATGGGGAGGATGTGTATATCATCGGAATCATGGAGCACATCGAGCCATGTGGTATACACTCTGGAGATTCAAATGCGACCCTTCCGCCGTTTAACCTAGGAGAATTGGTGATGCAGCAGATCAAAGACCACACCAAGAAAATTGCCCTGGCTTTAAATACCGTTGGATTGATCAATATCCAGTTTGCGATTAAGGACGAGGTCGTCTACATCATAGAGGCCAATCCCCGCGCTTCCAGAACAGTGCCATTTATCGCCAAGGCCTACAAGGAACCTTATGTTAATTATGCGACCAAGGTCATGTTGGGTGCCAAAAAAGTCAAGGACTTTAAGTTTAATCCACAACTTGACGGCTATGCGATTAAGCAACCTGTATTCTCTTTTGAGAAATTCCCTAATGTCAACAAAAATTTAGGGCCTGAAATGAAAAGTACCGGGGAGAGCATCTTGTTTATCGATAGCCTTAAAGATGATGCCTTCTACGATTTATACGCTCGAAGAAAAATGTACTTGAGCAAGTAATTCCTCTATTTATCAAAAAAAAGCCCGATTATATCGGGCTTTTTTTATGCTTCATTTTCCTCTGGGTCCAACGCACGTGCTGCCCAAGCGTCAGGCAAAGCCTTTTTAGCTTTTGCACCCATTTGCTTGAGTTTTTCCACCCCACCCACTAAATTTCCTTTGCCAGTAGACAATTTGTTCATGGCGCCATCGTAAAACGTTTTGGCGTTTTCCAGCCGACTGCCAATCCCTTTTAGGTCTTCCAGCAAACCTTGGAACTTGTCGTATAGGGAACCGGCTTGTTGGGCGATTTCCAAAGCGTTTTTGCGTTGTTTTTCATTGGTCCACATGGTTTCTACAGTGCGTAGGGTAGCCAAAAGGGTAGAGGGTGTAACCACGACAATGTTTTTGTCAAAAGCCTTGCTGTACAGCTCGTGTTCTTCATTGATCGCTGTGGCAAATGCGGACTCTACAGGCACAAAAAGCAATACAAAATCGGGGCTTTCCATTTCGTAGAGGTCTTCATATCGTTTGGCTGAGAGTTGATCGATGTGCTTTTTGAGTGAATTGATGTGGTTTTTTAAGTGGAGCGATTTTTCAGACTCAGTTTCCGCATTGACATACCTTTCGTAATCCGTCAGGGAAACTTTTGAGTCCACAATCAGTTTCTTGCCCTGAGGCATGTAAATCACCACATCAGGCATTTGTTTTTGACCATCACTAGCGGTGAATGATTGTTGCACTTCATATTCTCTTCCCCGTTCTAAACCTGATTTTTCCAGAACTCGTTCCAAGACCATTTCACCCCAGTTCCCCTGTGTTTTACTGTCTCCTTTGAGTGCTTTGGTCAAGTTTTGCGCTTCCTGTGACATTTGTTGGTTGGCCAGGTAAAGTTGTTTTAGTTGTTCTTCTAGTTTGGCCCCCAATCCCACATTTTCCTTTTGACTGTCCTCCACCTTTTTTTCAAATCCAGTAATTTTTTCTTTTAACGGATCCAATATGGAGTTCATCTGCTCTTTGTTGTGGAGCGTAAATTGTTGGGTGGTTTGTTGTAGGATTTTCTGGGCTAGATGTTCAAACTCGGTTTTGTATTGAGCCTCCTTGGCCTTCACTTGCGCGGCATCTTCGTGGCGTTGCTTTTCAAGAAACTCCAGGGATGTCTCCAATTTGGCCGTTTTGATATGCAATAACTCTTTCTCTTGAGTTAATTGATTTTTTTCCGATAAAGCTTCAGACAGGGAGTTTTCCAATTGGCTTAACTTCAACTGCTCCGCTGTGCTTTGGGCTTTTTTTCTGATGTTTGACCACTGAGTCCCTGCAAAAAAACCAAGTGCTAACGTAACTAGTAAGTAGAAATATTCCATTTCATTAAAATTTATCGCATCTTAAATTGACGCGTTTGTTGGTTGAAGGTAACTAGATTTGGATCGAATAACTGATTGAATACACCGCGCTCTACCAATTCCTCAGGGGTACCCCATGATGATTTTTCAGGCTGCATCACTAGGATTTGATCACATAAATCAAGTGCTTTTTCAATATCATGCGTGGTGAGTACAATCGTTTTATTTCGCTCAACGGCTGTAGATTTTAACCACTTCCACAATTGAAAACTGTGGTGAACATCTAAATGAGTTGTGGGTTCATCTAAAAGCAGGTGAGGGGTCTCCTGAATAATGGCTCTAGCGAGATGAATCAGTTGCTTTTGTCCATCAGATCTCAGTTCTGCTGCCTGATGGGCCCAAGGACTAAGCCCCAACTCGTCTAACACTCGTTGTACGATCTGCTGGTCTGTTTTCGACATAGTCCCCCACCAATTTAAGTGCGGATAACGACCCATGGAGGCTATTTCCCAAACAGTCATGACTGGCGGTGTTTCGTGTTTAGCGGTAACCAAAGCCACGTGATAGGCCCATTTTTTGGCATCCCATCGGGCTACTTGTGCTCCGTTAATGGTTAGTTCACCGGCCAAAGGTGGTTGAATCCCAGAAAGTGTGTGTAAAAGAGTGGATTTGCCCACGCCGTTGACGCCTACGATACCGATTAGTTGGCCGGGTTGAAAAGTCATGTCTATAGGCCCAGAGAGGTAGTTGGTCCCCTTTTCTTGACAATATCCGATTTGTAGGTGGTTGAGTTCCATTACACAAAGGCTTTTTTTCTTCGCCATATCAACCAAATGAGTAAGGGAGCACCGACCAATGAAGTCACTGCATTAATCGGTAACCTAGAAGCTGATCCAGGCCATTGGGCAACGGTATCGCACAGCAACATCACAATAGCACCGCCAATCAATACGGCGGGAATCAGTATCCTGTGGTCAGAGGTTTGCAGTCCAATTCTGCACAAGTGGGGCACGGCAAGACCAACAAAGGCAATAGGTCCGACCAGTGCAGTAATTCCTCCTGTTAAGGCTCCTGTGATAGCGATGACCATCCATTGGTACCTTTTTAGGTGAATACCTAAGCTCAAAGCAGTAGATTCGCCCAGCAGGACAGCATTCATCGACTTGGCTAAAGGGATGCTCAAAAGCACTCCCAAAAACACCAAAATCCACAGTCCATATAACCAGGGCCCTTGTATGCCCCCTAGCTGTCCCATGGTCCAAATCGCGTATTGTTTGAGTGATTGTTCGTCGCTTAAATAGGTGAAAATCGAAACAACGGCACTAGTAATGCTACCGATCATTAGTCCAACTAGTAATAGTGCCATAGTATCTTTAACGCGGCTGGCTGTGGCGACTACCAATGCCAACACCCCTATGGCTCCCAGTGCTGCAGCAGCAATACGACCAAACCCGGTATTTTCGATAAGCGCCCAGCCCGGTAACCCAATGGAACTGCCTAGAATCAGCAGGGAAACACCCAAACTCGCACCGGAACTCAATCCCAATACGTAAGGTCCTGAAAGTGGGTTGCGAAAGAGCGATTGCATCAATAATCCACACAGGGCTAATCCCCCCCCAACGGCCATAGCTGTTGCCGTTTTAGGCGCGCGGTAGGACCAAAGTATGTACTCGTGGCTTTGGTCTACAAGAGGACCATGAAACAAGCTTTGAAAAACTTCTTGGGGTGGAATCCATACCGAGCCTAATCCAATGTTGAGCACTGTTGCAACGCCAAGCAATAAAAAAAGCAAGCTAAATGATAGGGACGTTTTCATCAAGGAGTAGTGTAGTTAAAAAAATGAGGTGTGTATCCCTTCATTATTCCTGGATGTAAGAAATACACTAAATCCGACAATACCCAGTCAGGTCTAAGAGCCGCTTGTTCGAAATAGAGTACCCCACCGGTAGGTCCTTTGCTTAACGCGTAAGTGATTACGTTCTTTTGAGAAAAAGCATTAATGGATGTGTAGGCCGGTTGATCAGATCTCATTTCACGCCATGAAGTGTGTTGTGCAGGAGCAATCCAGAACGAAGCTTGATGCGCTTTTTCAATGACAGTCTCCACGGAAAGCGCTAAACTACCCGTTTGATCGTTGTCCTTAAATAAGTAGTCAGCCTGCGCATCTGAAAATAGAGTAGCCATCCAACTTTTTCCACCGGGAACGTACCAAACATCCTGGTAAACAGCGCCACTGATCACTGTTGGATGTGTTTTGGCGCGCTGCGCCATTTTTTTCACCCGTTCATAGTTCTCCACCACCTGATTAAAATAGGTGTTGGCTTCAACTTCTTTATCCAAGAGTACCCCCATCACTTTGATCCACTCTGTTCTTCCCAAGGGATTCTGCTCTTGCCAATCTTGAAATAATAAAGTAGGAATCTGCGCCTTGGAGAGCACGGCCACAAAACCTGGGGTCTGGTCCATGGTGTATCCCACAATAAGTTCAGGGGCCAACTCCAGAACCGTTTCTATATCCAAATTTCCTGAGGCACCAACCTCTTTGATAGATCCTTGTTCAATGGCGCTTCTCGCCCGTTGACTTGAAATATAGCGAAGCCCGGTAAAGCCACGGACTTTGTTCAGTGCTCCTAATGCCTCTACGGCAGGGATCTGGGTGGTAGATGTTAAAACTACACTAGCTACAGGAAGGGAAATAACTTGTTTGTAGGTTGATTTTGCCCGTATGACCTGGTTGTGTTGTGCTCGTGGAATGAGTACATAGGTAGTCCATTTTTCAGGTTGGATACTTGATCTGACAGCAAGCGTTTTATAACCCTCCGGCGTACTTCCCCACCTAAATCCTTTGGCATAGGTTTGACCGTAAAGCGAACATGTACCAAGAACCACCAAAATCAAGTGGATAAAAAAGCTGCCGTGTCGTGTAAAGGTCTTCATGTTTGTCAAAAATAGAACAATTGCCTCCAAGGGTCAATCGATCCTGGATAATTATCTACATTTGTGTTGAATTTGGTTGGCCAATATTTTTTTGGTCATGAAAAGGGAAACCAGTGAAATGCTGGTGCTGTACCCGCAACTGTATGCTCAGCCTTAATCGGCGCTTTAAACAGCTACAACCACTGAAGCCATTGGCTTTGGGAAGGTCGTTTGAAGACGCAAGCCAGGAGACCTGCCAGATTCTTCATTAGGCGTACCCTCGGGAATAAGGGTCCCACTAAATTTTTGCATATGCAACATTTTTATGGATGGCAACCCAACCTAGTTCGCGTTGCCCTGGCTGCTACAGTATTGATTAATACTGTGTACGCCCAATCTGAGGTAGACCAATCCTTGGATTCAGTACAACAACTCAACGAGGTACAGGTTACCTCGTTAAAAATGCCTGTGAAATCTTCTTATTCAGGTATGTCCACCCAGGTATGGGCTGGTGATGACTTGATTCCATTTCAAACATTGGGCCTGGAGCGGTTGTTGGAACAAACGGCAGGTTTGGTAGTTCA
>Ga0181607_10001040_pt1 | contig 24848 bp, 35 predicted proteins | sample 041ome_9_FD_132420 | JGI IMG/M metagenome (GOLD analysis project Ga0181607, IMG submission 132420) | Coastal salt marsh microbial communities from the Groves Creek Marsh, Skidaway Island, Georgia - 041413US metaG (megahit assembly) | ecosystem: Environmental > Aquatic > Marine > Intertidal zone...
CATTCCTATTATTAGTAAAGAAGGTGCAGTAGTAGGAAGCACAAGAGTATGGCGTGGGCCAGGACATTTCCGTAAGCGTTCAGCAGATGATTTACATTGGCTAGAACTTGCTAAAGACTCAGATGGTAATGAAATTCCTTGCTGGAGTTTATTCTTTATGGGACGCAAACAAAAGGAATGGGGATTTGTTCGTTTTGTACATGCATCAAAAGTAGAAAACATTGCTGATGCAGGATACCGTTGGATACACAATGAGGAGTACCTTGCACGAGGAGCAAAAGACTAATGCAACACACTATTCAAGAACTAATGGACAAGATTAGTGCAATGCACGGATTGGCTGTGCAAGCACATAGAGAAAAATATAAAAAGGCTCCTGGTGAGCCTTATGATGTAGATAGCGTTACACATCTTGTAGAACAAATTCAAGCAATGGCAGGCGACATTTATAATGATCGCACACTTCATCCTAAACTACAGGCGAAAAAGAAATGATTAAAAAACATTATTATAGTTGGCAAGACGTCGAAAAAATGTGCGTTAGTATTGTAAATCAAATGTACAAAGACAACTGGCGTCCTGATTATATCGTAGGTATTACCCGTGGTGGTAATGTACCTGCTACTATTATTAGCAACATCACAGGTATTCGCTGTGAAGCACTTAAAGTAGCATTGCGTGATGGTGAAAGTCATCAAGAAAGTAACTTGTGGATGGCAGAAGATGCGTTTGGTTATCCTCATAGTGATGTAGGCGATAACAAAAAGAAAATTCTTATTGTAGATGATATTAATGATACTGGTTCTACATTTAACTGGATCAAACAGGACTGGCCAAGTGGTTGCTTACCTAATCATGATGGTTGGGGGAATGTTTGGGGTAACAATGTCCGCTTTGCAGTATTAACGGAAAATCTAAGCAGTGAGTTTAACGATGTGGCATATTGTTGCGATGAAGTAAACAAAGCCGAGGAAGATGTATGGTTAGTATATCCCTGGGAAAATGTAGGAGAATATTAATGTGGGTATTAACACTAGTAACACTTCTTTTTAATGGAGTTGCTGTTGAAAATTTAGGTGCATACAAAACACAAGAAGAATGTTTGTGGGCAATGCGTGATGCAGAAATTGCTGTGTATGAAACATACCAAGGCATGATTTGTTTGCAAGATAGGGAAATGCTATAATGCGTGACGATCTTATGGTACAACAACAAGTAGACAATAGTTGGCAGCATATGGTAGGTGTTATCTGTTTAAATCAAACAAACCGTAAACAAGTAAAAAGAGTGTTGCCATTGTTATTTGGCATTTGCCCAACACCTGTGCATTTAATTAATACTGCACCTGACACAATCAAGATGATTATACAACCATTAGGAATGGTTAATGTGCGTGAAAAACGTCTTCGTCAGATGAGCAAAGATTACCTGACATGGGATGGCGAAGATGCTACGCAATTATACGGAATTGGCAAGTATGGATCAGACAGTTACGAATTATTTTATAAAAAACGAGTTCCTGAGAATGTAGGTGACCACGAACTTAAAAGATATGTTGAGGAAGAATTTTATGCAGTTTAGTGAAATACCATGGACAGATGTATTAATCGACACAAGAGATTATACAGTATTTAAAGATGGATTTCCAGTAACAGAAGGACATGTTCTTTTTGTACCTAAAGTTGAAGATTGGGAACATCTTGCAAAGTGTTACAAAGCCGCTTATGGTTGGGGCTACGAATGGGTCCAAAAAGGTTACTGTGATGCATTTAACATTGGACAAAATTGTGGAGAAGAAGCAGGACAGACTGTGATGTATCCTCATGTACATCTCATCCCTCGACGCAAGGGTGATATGAAAGATCCTCGAGGAGGAGTGCGTCATGTAATACCAGAGAAAGGAAACTACAAAAATGGCTAAAGAATATAACAGAGACAACATGATTGAAGCAATCAAAGAACATGCAAAAGGACACATTGCCAAACACGCAATGAATGTTGAAGTGTATTTGAAAAGTTCAGCAGGTGTAGGCGAACACCCTGACATTTTAGAAGCAATTGAAAAAGAACTTAAAATTATTGCAGAATATCATGATCAATTAGAAGTTCTTGACAAGTATTTTTAATATAATGCTTGACAAAAACCTAAATAAAGTATATAATATAAACAATAAGACATCCTCGTCTTTAACTCGGAGAAGAAATTGAGCAAAAGTGAACAGATAAAACAAAAACTAGAAGATGCTGGCATCCGCTATTGGGCAGGTGACAACATTGCAGAAGTCTTGCAAAAAGGCGACAAAGAAGAACTAATTGACGAACTTACATTTAAGTTTGAAAGTGTGCTAGATAGCTTGGTAATTGATCGACATAATGATCCTAATTCACAAGACACGGGCAGACGTCTTGCAAAGATGTACATCAATGAACTAATGCGTGGTCGTTATGATCCTATGCCTAATGCTACAGCATTTCCTAATCATGTAGATGATGGTTACGATGGTATGTTGGTTGTTCGTAGTGAACTTAAAAGTGTGTGTTCACATCATCATCAGCCAGTTACTGGGGTTGCATATATTGGTATTATTGCCGCGGATACACTTATCGGACTTAGCAAGTACACAAGAATTGCACAGTGGTGTGCAAGACGCGGTACACTACAAGAAGAACTGTGCAATGACATTGCCCGTGAGATTATGAACGCAACTGGCAGTAAAAATGTTGGTGTTTATATCCAAGCAACACATGGTTGTTGTGAGAACCGTGGTATTATGGCACATAGTTCGCTTACACAAACAACTGTGTTAAAAGGTTCATTTAAAGATGACCCTGGTACAAAGAAAGAGTTCTTTGACAACATCAAACTACAACAGGAGTTTGCACCACGATGATAGAAGCACCGGTATTTGAAAAAGGTTATCCTTCGCATGAAGCAGTTAACAGAAAGCCAGCAATGAAATTAAGATATTCAGAAGCATTTTACAGTGTTCAAGGTGAAGGCAAGTTTGTAGGAGTACCTAGTGTATTCCTGCGTACATTTGGTTGTAACTTTCGTTGTATGAACTTTGGCTTAGGTAAAGATGAACCCGATCGTTGGACTAAGCATGCAAAAGGTCAGCGATATAATCCAGAAGTTCTTAAATTAATTGAAGACGGTGTTCATAAAAACACAGAAAAATTTGAGGACTTGCCTATTATTCACACAGGCTGTGATACATATGCAAGTATCTATCCTGAATTTAAACACTTTAATAAACAAGCAGAAGTTGACGAAGTAGTTGAACATCTGCTATCACTTACTCCTGAAGGTAAGTGGACAATGAACAATGGTCAAGACATTCACTTGATCATGACAGGTGGCGAACCTTTGCTTGCTTGGCAAAGGCTCTACATTGATTTATTTGAACATCCCCGGATGAAGGATTTAAAAAATGTTACATTTGAAACAAACACTACACAACATCTATACGAAGAGTTCTTCAACTATCTCAACACTCAAGACAGATTTGAAGTTACTTGGAGTTGCTCCCCGAAACTTAGTGTTAGCGGAGAACCTTGGGAAACTGCTATACTCCCTGATGTTGCTAGTCAGTATAGCACAGTTAACGGCAGTGACATTTATCTCAAGTTTGTTGTCGCTAGTCAAGATGACTTTGACGAAGTTACTAGAGCTGTTGATACATATCGTGCAAATGGTGTCGAGTGTCCAGTATATCTTATGCCGCTTGGCGGACGTTCGGAAGAGTACAATCTCAATGTTAAAGAAGTTGCAGAAGCGTGTATGGAAAGAGGATGGCGATTCACTCCCCGACTCCACATTAGCTTATTCGGAAATGCCTGGGGAACTTGATAAAATATATATGAATAAACAACACGAAAAAGCGATGACTGCTCCTATTAATCCTAAGGAACAGCCAGTTGTTGATCCAACTGAAAGACTTAGAGAGAAAGGACTATTATGAACTGGGATAAACTTAAAAAAGCAATAGGTATACAACCTAAAATTACTGAAGAGCCAAAGTCAACCGAAGAAGAACGCAGAGGAATCTTACAACGAGAAAAAGAAGAAGCAACTGCAAAAGGAGAACCTTGGGTTGGTGTATTAGATACCCAAGTAAATCCAGATAATATTAAAAACGGTTTTTTTGAATTAGACTGGAACAATGAGTTTATTGAACAACTTCTTGATGCTGGCTACACAGGTGAAACTAACGAAGATATTGTAAATGGATGGTTCCGTACTATCGCTATGCAGATATTGGGCGAAGAAGGACTTGACACAGCGCGAGAAATGGGTTATATTAATGTTAAGCCTATAGACAAAGATAAATCAGAGGTAAGTTAATGACCTATATACTAGTAGATACTGCAAACACATTCTTTCGTGCAAGACATGTAATTAGAGGAGATGCTGACACAAAACTTGGCATGGCTTTTCATATTACACTTAATAGTATTAAGAAAGCATGGCAAGACTTTGACGGTAGTCATGTTGTGTTTTGTTTAGAAGGCCGTAGTTGGCGCAAAGACTATTATGAGCCTTACAAGCGTAATAGACAAGATGCTCGAGATGCTCTTACTGAACGAGAAGCAGAAGATGATAAAATGTTCTGGGAAGCGTTTGATCATTTTAAAGAGTTTGTTACAGACAAAACTAATTGCACTGTTATGCAACATCCGCAACTAGAAGCAGATGATTTGATTGCAGGTTGGGTGCAAGCACACCCTAATGACGATCATGTTATTATTAGTACAGATGGTGACTTTGCACAGTTGATTGCGCCTAATGTGCGTCAATATAACGGTGTTACTAATACTGTTATTACACACGAAGGTTACTTTACTGATAAAGGTAAGCCTGTTATAGATAAGAAAACTAAAGAGGCTAAGCCTGCACCCGATCCTGCATTTATGTTGTTTGAAAAGTGTATGCGCGGCGACACTAGTGACAATGTGTTTAGTGCATATCCAGGTGTGCGTAAAAAAGGCACAAAGAACAAAGTAGGTTTGCAAGAAGCATTTGCTGATAAAAACACAAAAGGCTACAACTGGAATAACATGATGCTACAGCGTTGGGTTGATCATGAAGGTGTAGAACATCGTGTACTAGATGATTATAACCGTAATGTAACATTATGTGATTTGACTGCACAACCTGCAGATATTAGAGAGATTATTAATAGCACTATCAGAGAACATGCAAAACCTAAAGAAGTTACACAAGTAGGATTACGTCTTATGAAGTTTTGTGCTACATGGGATTTGCAAAGAGTAAGTGAAAATGCTCAGTTATATGCTGAGCCATTACAAGCGAGGTATACAGTATGACATTAAAAGCAAAAGAAATAGTTGGTGGTAAATTTTGGATATTAGAAAATAACGGGGCAAAAGTTGCAACACTTTCTTGGTCAGATGATCGTTATATGGTTAGTGATGCTAAGGGTACAAGATTTTTAAACAAACGACAATTAGAAAAAGACCTAGGTAAAGTAAGTTGGGACAAATTGGAAATTACAGAAGTAGTTCCAAATGAAGTACACGGATTTCCAACTAGTTGTAAACCATTTAACCCTTTGTATGATGTAGTTAAAAAATTACCGCTTTTTACTAAAAGTAACAAAAGTAAAAGTTTATATTGTGCAGGATACTATATTATCCAATTCGATAAAGGTTGGGTAAAGAGCTTTTGTCCTAAGACAATTACAATTGAAAGATATCCTTTTAGAGGTCCCTTTAAAACAATAATTGAAATGAGAACTGAATTGAGTAAAGCCAATGCAAAATGATATTTTAAATACTGTTCCTATTCAACAGTTTCTCAAACAAGTAAAAAGTGCAGATGCTAGTCAATCCAAAGAAGTTAAACTAGATATTCAAACAGCAAAGAGTCTAGCGTTTACACTTGGCATTGTAATGACTAGACTAAGTGAAGACTTAGAAAAACTATTACAAACATCTAATAATACAGACGATGAGACTATCGAAGTAAGATTAGATGGCGGAAATAAGTGGTAGTTTGACCCATAAAAAGAGATAAATATATGCGTAGTTTATTAAAGGAATACGCATATGAGCAGGCCAAAGCCTACGGTTTTATTAGAACATATAGATAAGAAGACCTATAAAAGCGAGCAAATTTTAAGTGCTGAGGCTATTTGGGCTGTGTTTTACAATAATCAACCGTTTAATTTAAAATCGTCAAACAGTTTAACTAATTATCCTGGACCTAAATATAAAAAAGTATCATTTTCAAATCCAGGACATGCAATCAATCTAGCCAAAAAATTAAATGATCTTTTTAATTGTGAAGATTTTACAGTTGTAAAACTAGTTAAAGGCAATGTAGTTCCATTGATTGATTAATGAATTGGAAAGAAACTTACACTAAGATATTTTTAAAAAATGCAAATAAAAGCATTGATGATGCTACTGTAAAGCAGTACATGCCACTTTGGTGGCAAAATACAAGATCAAAAGATACCGGAGGACTGCGTCTTACTGATGCAGGATATGACTTTCTAAAAAACGAACTCGAGTTACAAACTTATCAAGTTCCTTATCCAGCAGATTTTGAATTTACGACTAATGTAATTATATGGATGGATCAATTTATTGATTGCCCGTACTACTTTGATCGAAAAGGAATTATAGTAACTAACGAAAAGAAAGCAATGGAATTACATCTTTTTTCAGGTGATGTTAGAAAATATGGTTTAATAAAGGCTATTAATCGTCAAAAGTAATAGAATATTACTAAATAATCCCATATGTTAACTCATAAACATTTAGTAGTTCGGGCAGAAGTTGACAAGCCCATAGTCAACAAAAACAAAGCTATCAAATTTTTGCGGGCTTTGATTAAAAAAATCAAAATGAAACCAATGTATGGTCCTACTGCAAGTTATTGCAAAATGGTAGGAAACAGAGGTATTACAGCATTTGCAATTATAGAAACTAGTCATATAGCAATGCACATTTGGGACGAATCTTCTCCTGCACTTGTGCAGTTTGATGTATATAGTTGTAGTGATTTTGAGCCAAAGACTGTGTTCGAACACATGGAAATAATGCATCCTAAACATATAGATTATAAGTTCTTAGATAGAGAAGAAAAATTTATTGAAGTTTTGGCAAAATAGTGGTTGACTCTTAGAGTAATTAGTGTTATAGTATATACATACTAAGGCACTGAGGTACAAAAGGAGTACAATATGGAAAATGTAGCAATCCGCACTCTTAGCCCTAACAAGGCTAAAAACAGCATTAAACATGCTATTAAGAAACAACGCCCTATTTTTATTTGGGGTCCACCAGGTATCGGCAAATCCGACATTGTTCATCAAATTGGTGAATACATGAACGCTCATGTAATTGACGTTCGACTATCACTTTGGGAGCCGACTGATATTAAGGGTATCCCGTATTATGCAGCAAATGATAATACGATGAAATGGGCACCACCTGTAGAACTTCCTTCTGCAGAATTTGCTAAAAAACATAAAGCAATTATCTTATTTTTAGACGAAATGAATTCGGCGGCGCCAGCAGTACAAGCGGCCGCTTATCAACTTATTCTTAACCGTAAGGTTGGCACATATGCATTGCCAGACAATGTTTATATTGTTGCCGCAGGTAACCGCGAAGCTGACAAAGGTGTTACATATCGTATGCCTGCTCCGTTAGCCAATCGTTTTGTTCACTTAGAACTTGCAGTCGACTTTGACGACTGGTTCCAGTGGGCAGTGGATAATAAAATCCATAACGATGTTGTAGGTTACTTGACTTTTAGTAAAAAGGACCTTTACGATTTTGATCCTAAATCTCCAAGCAGATCGTTTGCAACTCCCCGTTCATGGTCGTTTGTAAGTGAACTGCTCGAAGATGAGCTTGATGAAGAAACAACAACTGATCTTGTATCAGGTGCTGTAGGCGAAGGCCTTGCAATCAAGTTTGTCGCACACCGCAAGGTTGCGGCTCAAATGCCTAACCCAACTGACATTTTGTCAGGTAAGGTTAAAGAGCTTAAGACCAAAGAAATCAGTGCCATGTATTCCTTAACGGTCTCGCTCTGCTATGAACTTAAAGATGCGTCCGACAAAGGCGATAAGAAATTTGACGACAAAGTCGACAAGTTCTTGCGCTTTATGATGGATAATTTCGAAACTGAATTGGTTGTAATGGGTATCAAATTAGCCCTCACTCAGTATGCCCTACCAATTGATCCAGACGAAGTTGAATGCTTTGATGAGTTTCATGATCGTTTTGGTAAGTATATTACCAAAGCACAACAGGCATAATAATAAGGAGTTTGGACGGTCTCCTCAAAAAAACCGTCCTTTTTACTTGACAAAGTAATGTTTATTAAATATAATATAAGCACAACTAAGGAGAACATGGCATGACTATCGAAACAAAAGGCTTTCAACCAGATCCAGATATTACTCCAGAAGCACTTGCAGAAATGCATAAAGAAGTGTTGGACAAAGTAATTGTAGCTCGAGTGGGTTTACTTCTTAGACATCCATTTTTTGGCAACATGGCTACACGCCTTAAGATCAAAGCATGTGACGATTGGTGCCCAACGGCGGCTACAGATGGTCGTCATTTGTATTTTAATACACAATTTTTTAATGCTCTTTCTAATAAAGAAATTGAGTTTGTAATTGCACACGAAATCTTACATTGTGTATTTGATCACTTAACTCGTCGCGAAGATCGCAATCCGATGCTGTATAATATTGCTTGCGATTACATTGTAAATAATTTACTAGTGCGTGATCGTATTGGTGACAAACCTAAACCTATTGATTGTTTCCAAGATTTTAAATATGATGGTTGGAGCTCTGAAGAAGTATATGACGAATTGTTCAAACAAGCAGAAGAAAATGGTAAAGAATATTTAGAACAACTTGGCGAATTACTAGACGAGCATCTCGATTGGCAAGGTGATCCACAAGACCAAAAAGATAAAAATGGTAAGAAAAAAGGTCCTCCTAAATATTCAAAAGAAGAAATTAAAAAGATTAAAGAAGAAATTAAAGAAAGTATGATGAGTGCAGCACAAGCATCTGGTGCTGGTAATATTCCAGGTGAAATTGCTCGAATGATTAAAGAGCTTACTGAGCCTAAGATGAATTGGCGTGAAATTTTGCGTCAACAGATTCAGTCAACTATCCGCAACGATTATACATTTAGTCGTCCCTCACGCAAGGCTTGGCATACTGGTGCTATTCTTCCAGGTATGAATTTTGATGAAACTATTGATATTGCTATTGGTATTGACATGAGTGGATCAATCGGTGACGATCAGGCACAAGACTTTCTATCAGAAGTCAAAGGCATCATGGACGAATACAAAGACTTTCAAATTAAATTATGGTGCTTTGATACTAAAGTTTACAATGAACAGGACTTTTCAGCAGACGCTGGTGATAGTTTACTCGATTATCAGATCATGGGCGGTGGCGGAACCGACTTTGATTGTAACTGGGAATACATGAAAGAAAACGATATTGTTCCTAAAAAGTTTATCATGTTTACTGATGGTTATCCTTGGGGTAGCTGGGGTGACGATGAATATTGTGACACAGTGTTTATTATTCATTCAAATAGAGAAAAAGATCTTCAAGCACCTTTTGGAACAACTGCACACTATGACAAAAACTCTGCTTAGAAATAAAGAACCAAATAAACTCGAAGTATTTAATTGCAGGGTAACAAGCTCTGCTCCTCTACATTTTGAATATATTAAAATTCCTCTAAAATATAATCTAGAAGAATCTATTTCTAGATGGATTAAAGATCATCTTAAGGGTAGATACTATGTTGGTAGAGCTCTTAATGTTGATGAAAAAAACAGTGTTCAGACTGTTTTAAAAGTAGGATTCGAAGAGCCAAAAGAACTTTCATATTTCACTTTGGCGTGTCCACTTTTAAAGTACAAGTAAATAATTGTCAATAACTAATAGTATAAGGAGTTAATTAACTATGACTAACGAAACCAAAAATGCTGAAGCACCTGCGCAAACTGAAACTGCTGAAGCAAATGGATCTGGTGTAGAACTTACCGTACAAGATCTAGGTAATATTAAACAAATCATTGATGTAGCAAGTCAGCGTGGTGCTTTTAAGCCCAACGAAATGACTATTGTGGGGAATACCTACACTAAATTAGAAGCATTTCTAGGCGCTGTAGCTGCACAACAACAGGCTCAAACAGCAGCCGAAGGAGACAAATAATGGCGTTAAAACATGTCGCTCGTGTTAAGACCAATAAAAGAAAAGTAATTGTTGCTTACAGAACTATTCCTGGTGAACCAGAAAACTGTTTAGTAGTGCAAACAGAAAACTTGATGGCTGAAGAACACGACACACTTATGAAACTAGTAGAAAGTGGTGCCGGTCAAAGCGAAGACGAATTTGCTAATGCAATGGCAAGAGCTTACTTACCAGATGGCAGAAATATGCTTGCCGGATTTCATAAAACAGGAAAACTTCAAAAGGTAGCAACTAATATAATTGAAATGACTCCAGATAACAAAACTGTTATTATGTTAGACGAGTTGAATAGAATTATTGCAGAACAAAAAGGTGTTGCCATTGAAGATCTTGCAATGCAAGGCGCTCCTGCAACTAAAACTACTGAACCTACTACAATGTTAGATGATTCTGTTGATACTATTGCTGAAGTAAATAACATGCCTAGTAATGGTGTTTTAAGTGATGAAGAATTAGCAGCACAATACCGTTCACAAGCAGACACTATGTTTAAAGAAGCTAAAAGACTAAGAGAACAAGCTGAAGAGCTAGTTCCTACTAAGAAGAAAAAGTCTGTAGCCGAAAGTGCCTAAAAGTAAGAAGTTACCGCCAGATATAGTTGATCACTGGCCCGAAGTGTTCAAAGATGTAGACATACAAGTTGTGCCTGTTAAATACTTGCACAGTGTTCGTGTGTTCTTTACCGATGGAAAAGTTTGGGATATAGATGTTGATAAAACTCGTAAAAACAAAGATTCAAAGGATATCGAGCAAGCACTAGAAGAACTGTTTAGTACTTACGAAGATAGTATCGAAAACCTAGATTTTAGACTAGATACAGCTAGGATAAAGGCCGATATACAAGGAAGAACTAGACATTTTATGAAAAGACGAAAGTAAGTTTGTAACGGAATTTGTATAAATACATATAGATATTCCAGGAGTTAATAAACATGGCCCTAAAATTAAGAAGAGGTACTAATGCTGAAAGGTTAACAATTACGCCAGCGATTGGCGAGTTAATCTATACGACAGATACAAAAAGACTTTATGTCGGCGACGGCGCTACAGCAGGCGGAACAGTTGTCACAGGTATCAACGATATTGTTGATGATACTTCGCCACAACTAGGCGGAAATTTAGATTTAAACGGTAACAACATAACCGGAACTGGTAATATCAATATAACAGGCACTGTCACAGCTACTGGAAATATCAACTTAGGTGACGGCGCAGGCGGCGACATTATTAGTGTTGGTGGTAAAGTTAATGGTGATTTAATTCCTGATGCTACACTAGCACACGATATTGGTTCTACAGCATTTAGCTGGAAAGACGGTTATTTTAGTGGGCTTAATGTATCCGGACACATGGATGCAAGCAGTATTAAAGCAGACCTAATTGGTACAGATAGCACTGTTGCTTTTGATGCAAGTACAAATACATTCACAGGAAATTTCAACGGTACACTAAGTGGAACATTTGATGGTGACATTAACGGTTCTATTTTTGGTGATGATTCTACATTAATTGTAGATGCTATTAACAAAAACATCACAGTAAATACTGCAGATCTAGCAACAATTACAACAAGTGGTGTACAACTTGACTATATAGAACCAAATTCAAGAGCTATATTAGGACTTGTAAGACAACAATCTGGTGATTTAAGATTAAGTGCAGGATTTAATCAATCATACGGTCAAATTAAATTTTCTAGAGACGATGACAACGGCAAAAATACTGGTGTTTCGATAAGTGGTGGCGGAAATGGTTTCTATATTGATCCAGAAGGCGACGGCACATATCCTGAAAGCTCAGGCTTTGCTTTACTTAATAATGGTGACTTAGGACTTGGTACTTATACTCCTACAGCAAAATTAGATGTAAGAGGAAGTGCTGTTGTAACTGGTTCGGTAAGTTCGAGCTTCATAGGAAGTTTAGCATCTGATAACAGTACAATGGTAATTGATAATAACGGTACTATTGTTAACTTAGCGTTCACAGGCAATGTTGCAGGAACTCCAAGTGATACAGGAACTGTTGATAGCTGGTTACAAGTAACTGTTAACGGTGCAACCAAATATATTCCACTATACTCATAATCTAATATAAGTATAACATATTGAAAAGGTTCGGTATGAAATACTTTAGTGAAATTACGACTATTCCTGTCTACCCTAACTTACTTTCTGAGATGAATAATATGCTGGCTGATGGCCGCATAGCATTTGACGAACACAATCAAATCTGTATAAACTGTATTCCCGAGCATGATGATATTCATTACGGCACTGGAAGTTTAAATTTTGACTGGAGTCAAAAAAAGACCACAGTTGTAAATGGACAAGAAACAATTTCTGTACCGCGTCGTACAAAAGAACAATGGATATGGGAAGAAGATTTTACAGAAGTATGTAGTGTGTTTAAAGGCACTGGGTTTGAACAAGCGTTTCTCGATCTTAAGAGTGCATACAACATAGGTAGATTAAGACTTATGAAAATGAGTCCTCAAAGAGGTACTACTTGGCATCACGATGAACCTAATCAAAAGCGTTTTCACTATCCTCTATATACCAATCCTGGAAACTTCATGGTCATCAAAGACGAAGTACTACACTTGGAACAAGATAAATGGTACTTAACAAATACAAGTGTTGATCATGCAGCATTTAATGCAAGCAAGGAAGATAGAATACATCTTGTTGCGGTAAAACTTGATATGTTTGATTACTTTGAAAAGTCTTGGAAACCTAACACAGATAAATTCAAATACAGTGGATGGGGATTGTTAAATTTAATTAGAGAAGATGAGACTGTGCTTGACATAGGATGCGGTTATAATGAATTTAAATCACATCTAGGCGACAGAGTGTATGGCATTGATCCTGCTAACGACTGTGCAGACGAACGCACTGCAATAGAATTTTTCAAAACAGATAAACAGTGGGATGTTGTACTGTGCTTAGGCAGTTTAAATTTTGGAATGCCAGCAACCGTAGAATATCAAGTTGAGCGAGCAGTAGAATTATGTAAACCTGGAGGTAGAATCTTTTGGAGACAAAATCCAGGGGACCAAGATCATCCTTGGGACGGTGTAGAAAATATTAAATTCTTTCCGTGGACTATGGATTTAAATTATGAGTGGGCTAAAAAGTTTAGATGTACTGTAGTAGAATGCAAATGGGACTCTAATAACAGAATATATGCAGAATGGAGGAAACATGAAGATATTGATTAGTATAATGTTTATGCTTGTTGCAACGGTTGCACGGGCAGACTACACAATGATAGTACCACAGAAACCAGGTGGTGGTACAAGTGTCTGGGCACAGATTGTTGCCACAGAATGGGAAAAGCATCTAGGAGAAAGAATAGTAATTCAACACATTCCAGGTGCTAGAGATATTCCTGGTTTTAATAAATGGCACAACGAAATGTTAAATGACGACAAAGTAATTATGGTCAGTCATGGTGGCAACGGTGTTTCGTTTTTGCAAGAAGAAGTAGATTATGATTATAGACAATACGCAAGTGTTGGACTAATGAATCTTAACATTATCGCAGCTAAAACCCGCGGTGTAGATTTCACAACTGAAACTGTTAAATTTGCAGCAGGTTCAGGCATGGTGCCAGAAGCATTTGCAATGACAATGTTGCTGTGTGGTCCAGACTTAACCGTTGAACAATACACAACCTGCTTTGGAAACAAAGTGCGTTGGGTAAATGGCATGAGTGGCGGACAAAGGCGCCTTGCATTTAAGAATGGTGAACTTAATGGTACTAGAGAAAATCCTGCAGCATACAAAAAGCATGTTGAATCAAATGAAAATGCAGAACTTTGGTTTCATCATGGTATTCTAAATAGTGAAACAGGAGATCACGGAGACGATCCGAATTATCCTGGTTACCAATTTGAAATACTGTTTGAAAAGCGTTGGGGAGTTAAGCCAAGTGGAGATTTTTATAATGCATACAAACTAGTAAAAAGTTTCCGTGATGGCATGCAAAAAGCTCTTTGGGTAAGTAAAGATAATCCTAATCTAGATAAACTTGTAGCAAGCCTACACGCAATGTCACAGGATCCAGAGAGTGTTGCTATCATTAAAAAAAGTGTAGGTGACTACAACTGGAAAATAGGTGCCAACGGTGATGCTCACAGAGATACACTTATGACACTTGTAACAATAGATGCTCTAGATGACCTAGTAAAGTTTAACACTAATGCATTAGGACTTGATAGTGTATTCAAACCGGAACTAGGACAATAATGTACGCAAAATATCTTACACTTGATTACGATTCGAAAGAACTGCTAGAACTAGCAAATAAAAACTTTCAACCGTGGAGAAAGTTTAAGAATGTATTAGGCGAAGAGAGGGATTACTGGGAACAACCAGTTAATCCTTCTTTACCAATAATCAAAAGAATAAGCGATCAACTTGGTAATGTAACCATACGAAATTGTTTTTTTAATAAAATACCTGTAGGTTTTAGATTGCCGCCGCATGCAGATGTCATCCGTAATACTGCTGTTATTATACCACTAACCGATGATCACGAACCAATATATTTTTGGGACGGGGATAGCGAAGATGCAAAAAGAGTTGCTGTATTTGAATATAAGCAACCTTTATTAGTTAATGTTAAACAACCTCACAGTGTACCTGTACCAAAGCATAACGACAGAATTAGCTTGCAGTTTACTATTGAGGAAATGTTTGAAGATGTCTGTTTATAGTTTTTGTCCTACAGAGATACAAGATGTGTTGTCTAAAGTAAAACTAAAAAACAAAGGCAACAAGCAAGATCTTAACGAAGTATATGAATTATGGTGTCAATGGATACACAAATTTAGTGGCTGTGAAAATAAAATAGAATGGGCTGTTACTAACGGCATACACGATGCTATTATCCAACAGGTAGCACATAAATCAAAATATCATAACAAATTTTATATATTCGATAGCGACTATAAGTTTTATTGGCACATACTACAACCATATAACTTTGAAACTATTAATTGGCAAAGTTTAGATGCTATAGAACCTAACAGTTATATAATTGTCAGTCAGCCCAATCATATCGGACAAATACACGATCAATTTGACAAACTCTTAGAAATATGTAGAGCTAACAATAGTAAAATATTTTTAGATTGTGCTTTCTATGGTAGTAGTTTAGAATCACTAGATACTAGTGATCCTATATATGATGCAGTTGCATTTAGTCTAAGTAAAAACTTTCATCTCGGGGGATTAAGAGCAGGTATTGTATTTGGAGATGATCTTGCAAATACACTTACTGTACCTATTCACGGCAAGGCATTTTCATATAACTATTTTAATAGTCCTAGTGTAGAATGTGCAAAAAAAATACTAGCAGAATTTCCGGCAGACTATATAACACAAATAGCAAAACCTATACAACAAGAATATTGTAAACAGCAAGGATTAGAACCTTGTAAGATATGGATGTTGGCTTACAATAAAACCTCACTTGTATGTATCACAGAAGAAATTAAAAAGGAAGTACAGCATGAGTTACATGTTCTTAGACGAAAATAAACTTGTAGTAATAGATTACATTCCTGGTAGTAGTGGACGATTACTAATGAGATTGATGGCAGAAGTAGACGGAGACAATCTATACACTAATGAAAAAGTATGGTTAGAAGGAAGTCTTTCAGATCATCCTGCAAGTAGAGAAATTGACTTTAATACTCTTCCTAAAAAATATATCGAATGGTATTGGCACAAACAACCCGATTATGATATTAATGTTATATTCGATCAAATAGGTTGTCTTACATATGCAATTAAAGATCGTAAAAACTTCTTTATAGGGTATGATTACGAAATGAAAAACCGTACAGTATATTTTGGTTGCCATAGTTGGGATTATGATGTAGAAGAACTAGATCCTAATATTAGATATATTAGTATAGTGCCTCAAACCGAACGCGGAGAAAGATATCAAAAAGAAAGAGCAAGATTGTGTTGGCCAGATGCTAGTACTCAAAACAACTGGAACCAGTATATAGATGTTTTTAATCGTAAGCCGCACCAAGAAAAATTTGATTTATTAACTCACCTAGTTGACAACGATACACTTAGTATAATAAAATGGTTAAAAGAAACTGTTCCTAATTACAGACAAGATAAAACAGATACAATATCAAATATTTTGGAACAATACTATAAAGGTGTAGTAAACTATGTATGAACATTTTACTAGAGATTTTGGAGGGCGCGGCAGTGCAGCCGAAGTTTGGATTGATAAAGATCGTAAATTGGTTAAAAAATACTACAAAGTAGGAGGGATAGGGCATAGAAGCGAAACTATAGTAGAGAACCGCTACGAGACCTTAAAACAGCTTTATGACGCCGAAATTTACTGGTCTAAGCAGTTTAAACACTGGGCAGTAGAACTATATGAGTATGGAGAAATGGATAATGGATTCTATTTGATACAAGAATATTGTGGGCCTGATTTATTGGTTTATTACAACCAAAAAACCCTACATAAAGAGTTTCCAAATATAATAGAAGAACTACATCAATTTTTTCTAGAATTGCAAGGTAGAAAAGTGTATAAGCACAATCATGCACTAAGTAATATGACTGGTAAAGACGGAAAAATTAAAATGTTTGATTTCAAATATATGGTACCAAGAACACCCGATGGCAGAAAATATGAACACAAGTGTATAAATGATTGGTTAGTAAAAATTGATCCTAACATACCAGCTCTACTAGAACCAACCATATAGTGTTGCAACACTTATAGTGTATGTTTCAACTTTTGGAAGTAAAATAAAACTTACTAGAAAAGCAGCTGGTGGTATTCGAAAATACTTCATTGTACAACCAAATATGCCTGCTAACAAAAACATAACAACATCTTCCCAACCGCCGGTATATGTTAAACAAGCGTATGCACAAAATATTAAAATAAAGCAAGCAATAAAGGCTTGATTAATACCCAACAACCATTTGATAGGTGTAAACAATGGTACAATTAATATAGCAACAAGTATTGTGCCAAGTAGAAAACTCCACAATGTTATATCTGTAAACTGTTTGTCATAAAGAACATCTACAGTACCTACTTCAAATCCCAAGAACATTAATAATCCAATATAGATGGCTGCAAAACTTGCGCCAGGAATACCAAATAATATTGTAGGAATAAGGCTAGTAACTTTTTGTGCGTTGTTTGATCCTTCAGGACCTATAACACCTTTAATGTTTCCATTGCCAAATGTTTCAGTTTTATTTTTAATTTTTGTAAGTGAATATGATACCCAATCGCTTACTGCTCCGCCGATGCCTGGGATAAGTCCTACTACAAAACCCACACCTGTTCCAATACTTGCTTCACGCCAATTTACGAAAAAATCTCGTATACCTTGTGTTATTTGATCTTTAATTTTAAATTCAACAGGTCGTTTGCCCATTCGTATAAGTTCTATACATTCTGGGATAACAAATATGCCTGTTACAATAAAAATAAGTTGTATACCGTTACCAAGATAATCCCAACCAAATGTAAATCGATCTGCATTAGTCATTGGATCTGTTCCTATCAATCCTATAGCGAACGCACTGCTAATAGCAATAATATTTCTAATAATACTTTTACTAGTTAAAAATGCTATACATGTAAGACTCAAACACAATATAATCCAAATACCAAATGTAGTTACATATTGTAAAAAATATGTGTAATATGGTAAGAAACTAAGAACAGCAACACCTACAAGCAATCCGCTAACTGTGCTAGTAAACACTGCGGCACTGACAGCTCTAATGCCTTCTCCTTTTTTAGTCATCGGATAACCGTCCATAACAGTCGCAGCACTGCTATTAGCGCCAGGGATACCTACAAGTATACTGCTTAAACTATCAGCTGTTGTAGACGATGCTATAGTGGCTGTAATGAATGCTAGACTTAGATAAGGATCTATTTGTAATACACTTATAAATCCAAATAGAAAAGTTAGACCTACTGTTGCTCCAACTGCTGGTACGATACCTATGACCATTCCGTATAGTGTTCCTAACAATATACTCAAAAATAACATTAACTTTTCCTTTTAGGTATCTTTGAATCTGCACTAGAAACGCAACTTTTTGTTATACAAGTTTTAGGTGTCTTAAACAGGCTGAAACCTGTTTCAATGTTGCCAAGTGGTGCATCATGACAAGAATAGCTTCTTTTTATGCTACCGTCTGGCTCCCGTATTATTAGTCCGCTAAAACCGGCGTTACACCGCCATCCTTCAAAATTGTTGAAATTAAAGGCATTAAAGCGTTCTGCTTGGTCCATATACCACTTTTTACCTTTAGAGTCTGTCAGCTCTACCTGCATATGCCAAGGCACACTAGCATCATTTCTACCTATAGTATAGTCAGGTATTTCAAAACTAGGTTTAGGTCTGCCTGCCCATTTGCGTTTGTGTTCTGTGTAACTACGCTGTGGCATTCCATTCCACAAGCGGTTCATTTGTTCGTCAGTATATCCGTCAACTACTCTAGACGCGGTAGGATCGGACTGCGGTTTAAGAGTGACGTTAATTCCTTGTTCGTGAAAAAATAAAGCGTTTTCCCAATCTCTCTCAAACCAATCTGGTACCATAACTTGATTGATTGTAACTTGTACATCGTGCTCCTGACAGAAGATCAACTTATCTGCAAAGTCTTGCATCTTCTCTGGTGTGTTTACATGTTCTGTGTGCAGACTTGCTGTAATGCTGGCTCTGTGAAAGGGCTTTACTGTTTCAACATACTTCTCAAACCACGCCATATTGCGTGAACAGTTTGATGTCATATGAACGCTAGTATAATTAGTATTGCTAACATCTTCAGCAAGATGATTAAGGATGTCAAGATAGCCAGGGTGAAAAGTAGGTTCGCCACCACTGAGTGAAAAATGAAAACTGTTAAAACCGTTTTCTCTTGCTTGCCTTTTTATTTCGTCCACTGTTCGTAGACATAGTACAGTTGGTCTATGATCTTTTCTGTCACTGCGAGCGTACGGCCAGCAGTAACTACATTTATAATTACAAAAACGACCGAGCAACCAACTAACAGTAAAAAGATCCCTGTAGAGTAGAGTTCTTTGCCCCACAGAGACAATGTCCTCAAAAGGGATTTTAGTAAAATCATAATTACTCCATTTTAAATCTTCATTCATAATTTAGTTTAACACCTCTGACCTAATATGTCAATCTAATTCGTTAAACCAAGATTCAAATTCTGGTCTAACATCTAGTATGCTTGTACCCCTAATCTTGTCTAGCGCAAGTACATAATCTTTAAACTGTTTTTGTAACACAGGATCTTTTTTACCTTGTGGATATAAATTTGCAGGCAAAACTGTTCGAGGATCTAAATACTTTGGTGTCCAGATTATATCTTGTTGATAATCTATTTTAATATTATTTCTTTTTAACCATCTTTTTGCATGTTCTTTTTGATCGTATGTAATACAATGTCTTAAATCAACAATAGTAGAAGTAATTGTAGTTTTAGATGTACATAAATTTATTATATTTTCTTTTACTTGGTCAAGTGTAATATCTCCACCTCGGCTATATTGATAAACTTTATCTTGCCAACCGTCAACACTTATTAAGAGGCGTGTGTTTGGTATGCGTTTTAATAAATCAAGAACACTGTTGTCTAGTAGTGTTGCATTAGTAATGATTCTTAATCGAATAGCTGGAACATTTGTAGCAATAAAATCAAGAAACGCAATAGCTTCTTCTTGATACAGAGGCTCGCCGCCTGATATTTCTACTGCACTTAGATTTTTCCAAAAGTCTAATTCTATATCGTGCCACCAATCTGTGCCTAGGGTTCCATGTATATTTGCAGCAAAATTATAAATCTTGTTATCTAATATCTTGACTAACTTTTGTTCATCTTTGCGCCAAGAAGTGCTTCTGCCACTATTACACATAATACATTTTAAATTACATTTATTGCTAAAATCTATTTTTAAAAAAAATCCGTTAGTAGTAAGTGAATTTATCTTTTCCCTTTGACTGTTCAGTCCTTGTTTTTCTTCATTAACACAATAGTCACAACTCTTCGGCAACGGTCCTGTGGAAAGTGTGTCGTATCTTTCTTTCCATTCTTTACTTTGCAACAAGTCCCTAAAGTCTCTTGTGTTTCGTAAAAAGTATCTATGGTTATTACCGTCTGTTAGACTACAGCATAATTGTACAACTGCACTGCCATCTGAATCTACATTTCTTAACCATATGTGTTTGGTTCCTGCTGCACAATACATTATATAATACCTTCCTTTTTCCATCCATCATATAGAAACGAGCAATAATTGTTTAAGTCTTCATTCCTGATATTATCTAGTGTTTGATTCCATTTTAAAAATTTATTAATTTGATCAACTTCGCTACTTTGATTGCATTCTTTTATAACTTGTTCTAGATAATGATTATGACTGTAATATGTATCTTTTTTAATTAATTCTTTAGCAAAATTTATTGCTTGCATTTTTACATCTACAGGAGCATGTCGTGCTTGCAGATGTTTCGGGCCTAACAGTGTTCTATATTCTATCCAATTTCCAGATTTACTATCTGCTATTGTTTTGCCCCATTCCCAAAAATCTTTTAAATTTAGTACATTGTATATTTGATATGTTCCATTTACAGCAATATTTAAATTACTTTGTGTTTTTTGTAGTTCTATACATAAATTTATTTTTTCTTGTATTTCATCAAACGAATATTGATAACCTCTCATATAAGTGTACAAACTACCTGTTGCATCTACACTAAAGTTTAATGTTAAATTTTTTAAATGAGAAAGTTCGTTTAATCTGTGTATGTCTAATTTACTACCATTAGTGTTTATACTAACCTTTATACTTTTTACATCTGTATGTTTTTCTAATTTTTTAAAAAAATTAAAAATACTATCGTCTATAAAAGGCTCGCCACCAGTAATCCATATCTGTGTTAAGTGATTTAATCTAGTACCAAATTCAGAAAAGAATTTATCTATATCAACTTGACTCTTGGGAGGAATTTCTTCATTACCTGCGATTAGACCTTGTTTGTTTAATTTTTTTGAATCTGAAATCCATGCATTACTAAAATGCGGACCACACATTCTACATTTAAAATTACATATGTTACTAAAATTAAGATAGATATGATGTATATTGTTAGTTTTTATATCTAAATTATTTTCATATATACCGTGTTTGCCAAGATATTTTTCTTCATTGTTTAACCATTTTTGGCGCTGGCTAGTTAATCCGCTTTGTTCTTTAATAAAACAACTACTACATCCTTCTTGATCCCAAACACCACCTAGCATATCTGTTCTTAATTTTTTAAATTTTTTATTTTGATATGTTTTAGTTGATATATCTCCCATTGATGTCATGCTCATCATACAGCGGGAAATATAATTACCAGGATTAACTGATAAAGTAACAAAGGGCATCGGACAATAGGTTTTATTGTTCATACAACAACTCCGGAACAATTTGTTTTAGATCCTGTTCACGAGAATTATCTAAAGCATTTGTGTATTCTACAAACTGTGGATATCGTTCGCTCCAATCTTCAGACATCATATAATCAATCACACCTTGCACTTTTGGTATATGTGTGTAATTGTTTAGTGTGCTTTTGACTTTTTGTTTTAGATCATTATTCAAAACTCTAATGTTTAAATATTCAGGATGATTTAAGATATTTAGATAAATTTTATGTCCGTAAGGTTCTGCCCAATCTAACAATTCATGCAGTCTTAATATATTATACATTTGCACTGTGCAATGTATTTCAATATAAACATTTTCTAGTTTACGAACAATGTCAAAATTTTCCTGTATCTTGTTCCAATTGCTAGGATACCGGATATATCTATCCAATTCTCCCACAGCATCTATACTGCAATTTAACTGTACTCTTTTAAACTTAGTCCATTTGTCAATTAAATGTTTAGGGACATTGGTAAGATTGGTATTGTATTTTAATTTTATTTTATAAGCAGTGCCCTTATCTATAAAGTAATCAAGTAGTCTATGCTGTTCTTGTATTATAGTAGGTTCACCACCTGTCAAATATATTTCATCAACAGTGTCTGCTATGCTAAAAAGATTTTCCCAAGTTTTTTCATGTTCGGGCCAACTCATTTTACTAAGGCGTTCATATTCACTTGGCTCGAGTGCATCTTCAACCAGTGCCCACTCTTTAACCCATTGATTACTTGCATAGGGATTGCACATTCTACATTTTAGATTGCACAAATTGCCCAAACGCAAGTCCACATATTTAATATCAAAAGGTGCATCTACTGTGTAGTTGTCGTCTTTTTTCCATTTTTCATTCCAGGCTTGCCTTGCACTTTTTACACCTGCATCTTCTTCGCGGAAACAACGGGTACACATTTCAGGCCTTTCGCCTTCCAACATTTGTTTTCGTATCGTATTATAAACTTCACTGTTCCATGCTTCTTGTAAATTGTCTTTGTGCAATTTGTAAGGTGTACCGTCTTCTTTTGTAATAAAGTTTTGACCAGGAGTTGAATTACAACACACACGGAGATTTCCGCTTGCATTTGTAGCAAGATGCATCCATGGCAATATACAAAAAGTTTTACTTGTCATCTATTATCTCTATATTAGGAAACTTTTTCTTTTGTTTTTGTCCTACTTTTATAGGTTTATCGTCTACCATTTCAAACATGTGTTTTTCCAGAGGCAATCCTTTACCAAAACAAACTGCAATACTAGGACTTGTAGTAAAATTTGGATTGTTTATTTCTTTTTTATACTTTTTAAGTTTAGTAGATAAACAATCTTTTACATATCTATCAAACTGTTTTCTTAAACTAGTAGAATTGGGACTGTTAGCTATCATGTCTCTACAATTTAAGGTAGATACATCTAATCCCAATCGTAAACCTTCCGATAAAAGTACACCAGCATGCACTCCAACATTTGCTACACATTCGAACTGGTCATAATATTCGCGATTAATTATAGATAAAAAAACATAAGGTGCGCTTAGTATAGGGTACATATGTTCTGATCCGTCGTGCAATGCAAATACATTTCTAAATAAAAAATCTTTAAACTGTCTTTCATTTTCATTTTTATTTGATAACAACAACCAAAAATGTGAATTGATTCCTCTTTGTATAGGAATATATTCTATAACTTGTTTAAGATAATTTATTTCATCTGCAAAATTATCCTGCTCTGAGAATTTTTTTACACTATATCTGTTTTTCCAAATTTCTAAACTCATTTTACAGGTCTGCCTTTTCTTTCCCAGCGTTCTAATTTTCTATTTAGAAAATGTAATTGTTTTTCATCCCAACGCACAGTGTATCCTAATTTGTTAGCCACACGAGATAATTCTTTTCTTCTACGGACTCTTTCTGCAAAATCAAGACCCGGTACAGTTTTAGACACCCAAGTATCCTGCCCAGTGTATACATCCATATCTGCTAAAGGACTATTAGGTAATACGCCCAGTGTTTGTCCTAAATTAATATCAACAATCTTGCCTCTGTTGTCCTCTGGTATTGTAGTGCTATTTCTATCAGCATAATATTCTAACCATTTAATATTTTCTTGAAATTCTTTTTCTGTCTCCGTAGGATATCCTACAATAAACATTGCAGTAACACTTATATTGTTTTTGATCAATTGATCTATACTAAAATACATATCTTCGTTAGTAAACTGTTTGTCCATATGATTGCGTACTAGTTCACTAGCACTTTCAATACCTATACTAGCCCAACTCATACCTGCTCTAGCCATTAAGTCATAGTCCTCTGCTGGACTTTGTCTTTCACTTCTAATTATAAATTGTCCTCCCCATCTTATCCGATCCTGCTTATTATTATTCTTAGCATGATAATCTGCCATTACTTCACAAAAATCTCTAAATGCTTTCATACTTCCGTTTATTAAACTATCTGAAAAGAAATGAGTTTTAGAACCATATAGTTTTTTATTTCTTATAATTTCTTCAGCAATATTTGCTCCGCTGCGAAATCTAAACTTTTTCCAAAATGCACCTATGTCACAAAAGCTGCATCTACGCACACATCCTCTAGACCCTGTTAATGTGATCTTTTTTATATCACCATAATCTTGTTGATAATCTGAATAATCTGGAAATGGCAAATTGTCTATATCATCAATTTGTTTGTACATAGGACTGTTTATACCAGGATAATTGTAATTGCCTTTTAATAATTCTACTAGTGCAATTTCTCCTTCACCTGAAATGTAACAATCTGCAAAATTTTGTTCTATAATATTTTGTCCAAAAGTTAATTCTCCTCCTAGTGCAACTCCTAGACCTGTTCCTCCTAGAACAATTTTTGATTCAGGTAAAACTTCTCTTAAAACTCTACAAAGTATGTGTGTTGATTTTTGACTATTTTGGCTAAACACACTTATGCCTACCCATTTAGGGTCTAAAGGTGCAATCTTTTCTAAAACATAATCTCTATAATAGTCAAGTATTAAATTGTAAATATCTTTATCTTCTGGGTCGGCGTGTATTCCTGCATGCCAATCAGCAA
>Ga0181607_10001043_pt1 | contig 24826 bp, 12 predicted proteins | sample 041ome_9_FD_132420 | JGI IMG/M metagenome (GOLD analysis project Ga0181607, IMG submission 132420) | Coastal salt marsh microbial communities from the Groves Creek Marsh, Skidaway Island, Georgia - 041413US metaG (megahit assembly) | ecosystem: Environmental > Aquatic > Marine > Intertidal zone...
CTCGTTTAGGGTTTACGTTTAGGGTTGAGAGGTCTGCCGGCCTGCCGCGGCCCTCTCGAGCGCGCGGGACCGGCGTCGGCAGAGCGCGACCGATGGCGCCGTGGTCGTCGTCGAACCACCCGGTCGCGCCGGGCGTGGTGGTGGAACCGCGCGTCGAAGACGCCGAGCGCGCCCTACGCGTGATTGCCGATGCGAGCGACGCCGGGGGGGCGTCGCACGGCGCGGTGAAGGTGGTGATTCCCCCGCGCGACGGCGGCGACGGCGACGGCGACGGCGATAGAGACGACGGCGCGCGCGCGCTCGGGTTCGCGTTGGATGCGCGTACGTGGAGATTCCGCGCGCGCATTCAGGCGGTACGCGCGCTCGGGTCGATCGCACGTGCGTCGGTTGGGGGTGATGAAGAAGAGAGCTTTAGGGATGCGTATGAGTCGTTTGCGGGGGAACGTGCGGCGAGTGGGGACGAGGTGAGGGCGCCGAGAGGCGCGGCGTGGCGTTTGCACATCCTCCGCGGCTGGCGCTTCGACCTGCGTGCGATGTACGACGAGGTCGCTTCGCGAGGTGGATACGACGCGATCGACACAAATCAAGGTTGGCGCGAAGTTGCTGAGCGCTTGGGCGCGCATGGGCGCGGCTGCGCCGCGGGGCATGCGGTGAAAGTGCTCTATCGCGAGTGGCTGCTTGATTTTGAGCGCGTCAAGCGCGCTCGAGACATCGCGAAGAACGCCGCCAAGTTTCACGCATGCGCGCACGAACTCGATCGAGAGGACAAAGATGTTATCGATGCGTTGATTGGTCTCGAGCTTGGGGCGTCTGGTGCGCCTCCACAGAGGCCAAAGTTGGAAAACGTACGTCACGACCGCGCGTTAAACCATATCTTGGGTTGTTGGGTCATCCGTCCCTTTACGCGCGCGCTTGACCCGCGCCTGCGCGCGCGAAAACCCACCGCACGCGCCAATGCGCGTCGACAGTCGTGAAAACTAACCACTCGTGTTCATCACACCCAACAGGGATTGGAAGAAATCGCCCACCAGCTCGCAGAGGTGCACGAAAGCGACGCCAATTGCGCCGTGTGCGGCGCCCCCGGTGACGAGGAGGCGATGATCTTATGCGACGGGTGCGATCGAGGGTACGTGTATCGCTCGCGTTTTCGTCGCGAATGCGTGGTCGGCTTATTGTTTCATTGTTTCCTACGCGTTGCGCGTCAATGCCATCGTCGCGTGCGGCGACAATCCGCGGGTAACCGCGCCGCGCGCCTCGATCGACGACGCCCCGCGGTCCACAGGCGGTCGACGGTTACGGTTTCCGACGTGTCCGCACACGCGGGTGTTTTTAGGGGGTGATGATGATGATGATTGATGACGACGCCGTCGGACGATTTTTTGTATTGCTGACCCGCTTTGCGCCACGTCGCACGCGATGGTTTATATGTACTGACGTTAATGTATTGTCGTTGTCGTATGCTTAGGTCACACATGTACTGCCTGACGCCGAAGATGACGTCGGTGCCGAGCGGGGAGTGGTTTTGTCAAGAGTGCAAAGACGTCGAGGACGAGGTGCGGAGGTTGAGCGCGGATGAAGGGCACGAGTATACGCTCGGGGAGTTTAACGATGCGTGCATAGAATTCGATAAGGCATTCTTTGGCGAAGAAGCAAAACGAACTGGGATTAGTATTCAAGCCATTGAAGAGTGCTTTTGGCGCATGGTGGAAGAACCGACACCGGCGGATGACGTATGCGAGGTGAAATGTGGTTCGTGCATCGACACCACGAAACATGGAAGTGGATTCCCGCGACCTGGAGAGACGCCCAAGGTGAAGATTGAAGGCGCGAGTGCAGAGAAATTGAAGCAATGCACGGAGTCATTGTGGAATTTGAATAATATCGCGCGCGCGAATGGAGACCAAGTCTCAATGTTAGCTGCATTGAAGGAAGATATCGTCGGAGTGACGACGCCATGCCTTGAGATTGGAAGCACGTTTAGCTCAACGACATGGCGTCGTGAGGATCATCAGTTGTACAGCATCACTTACAACCACTGGGGTGCAGCGAAGACGTGGTACACCGTTCCAGCGAGTGCAGCCGAACAATTGGAGAATTGCTTCAAGAATCTAATGCCAGATGTTTTTGAAGACAACCCAGATGCGTTAAAGCGGCTGTTTACGATGCTCTCGCCAAACGCTTTGATGGCTGCCGGCGTACCAGTGTACACGTTGGAACAATATCCGGGTGAGTACGTGGTGACATATCCGGGGGCGTACTACGCAACCTTCAATTGCGGACTCAATTGTACGGAATCCGTCAACTTTGCTCCACCAGATTGGTTGGCATTCGGCCTTGAAAGCGTCGAAAGAAATCGTTTGCATGCCAGTCCTTCGTTGTTTAGCCATGATCAGTTGTTGTGTGACTCTGCGGAAGAGCCAAGTGCAATAACCGCACCGTTTTTGTGGCCAGAGATTGCGAGACTACTTTTGAATGAAACGAACGCCCGAGATGAACTTCTCTCGAGTGGCGTTTCGCGAAGCACGCGTATCGTTGTGGATGAAGAAAACGATGATTCGAGCAACCCTCGTACGGTGAGACCAAAAGATGAGCCATGCGGTCATGGTGAGTGCGTCGTTTGTCGACACATTCTCTATCTTTCTGGCGTTTGCTGTTCTTGTGACCCGTCTCGCAAAGCGTGTTTGAGACACGCCGCTGAGTTGTGCGACTGCAAACTGTCCAATCGAACGATGTTTTACCGTAAAACGCTGGCAGATTTGGAAAAGTTAACCGAAAAGACGGAACGCGCTGTACCATCAAAAGAACTATCCATCATCAAAGCTCAGAATGCGGCATTGAAATCGCCCGTGCAGAACAAGAATCGTCTCAAGAGAGCTCAAGCCTGGGTCAAACGTGTTGGCGAAGAACTTGTCAAGCCACCATTACCGCCATTAGATGACTTGAAAAAGCTCGCCATAGGAGCGGAAGAGTTTATCTGGGGTGGTTCGGATATGCAAGGTGCACGCGAAGCACATGCGCGTGTGATGAACGCTATCGCTTGGCAAACGAGTTTGGCGGCATTGAAACAGCGCCTTACGTCAGGGTCTGGCGCTGAATCTAGTCATGATGATGCCAGCGAGCCACGCATTGGTTTACTTCGTCTTCGCGAGCTCTTAGATGAGCCTCCAGTGCCGATGCCGAAGTCTGAAACTCAGCCTTTACACGAATTACTCGCCACTGGATTGAAACTCGAGGAACGGATAAAGACTGCATTGGACGAGTCACCAAATCCAGCACCGCGTGCGTGCTCAAGTCTCCAATCCGAAGCAAACCGATTCAGTGTGGAAGTTCCTTCCTACAAAAAGCTGAAGGACGTGATTGCTCGCGCCGGAGCTTGGTCTACGAAAGTTCGTCAAGCTCTTCCCGGGCGACGCCAACTTCCGCCTCGAGATGAATTGGCAAGCGCACATGAAATTGAGGAGCTCTTCAAAGAGTCGACAGGATTACCAGTGCAGCAAAACGAACTCATTACTCTGCGCAAATCTTTAGAGGAAATCAACTTTTGGCGTGCCAAGGCGGAGTCTTTATTCGACAATAAGGTTGACATTGACGATGCCGAAGCGCTTTTGAAGGAAGGTCTCAGCTTATCATCGAGGCTGGATGCGGTGGATCAACTTGATGAACAAATAACGCTCGTGAAAGCATGGGCCAAGCGCGCTAGAGAAAGTGACTTTCCCAATGCGCGCGTGCAAGACTTACAGCTCCTTTTACAACAAGGCGAAGGATTCAGCGTCACCATCGAGGAAGTTGATTGGTTGAAGAATCGCATCGTCGTTCGCGAATTAGTTGCCAAACTCAAGGACATGATTTCGTCGAAGAAGCACACCCTTGCTGAGCTCGAGACACTCGTGAAAGACGGTAATGATTTCCTCGATTCCGATGATAAGGAAGTCGCTCCCGACGAGGAAGTGCTTCTGACGCAGTGCGAAACTCACATCAAGGCTGCAAAGAAATGGAACGAAAAGGCTGAATCTATGCGCAAGGCGCTCGGTGGCAAAGATCAAGCTACACTGGACGATGCTTTCTCTCTTATCCGTGAAGGCAATACGATTCCGATCATTCTAGATGGATTTGATGTTCTTTCAGAAGCAGTAACGGTGGCAAAATCGTGGTTGGATCGCGCTCAGCCATGCTTAAAGGGTAAGCAACTCACGCGTCGCGGCGTGTCTAACCCGATTCCTCCGCTTTCTGAGGCTCAAGCTCTTTTGAAGGAATCTAAGAGTCTGAAACTCTTTGTCAAGGAAGTAGAAGCTTTGGAAGAGCGCATTGAGGCTGCTGAAGAGTGGGATGTTGATGCCAAGGACGCCATAAAGCGTTGGCGCGAGGAAGGTGCAGAAGTGACATTGCATGAACTCGAGCTCTCGCACGAAGACTTTGGATTGGAATTACCAGCGATGCGGATGGTGAGACTGCGCGTCAAGGCTTTGGATTGGGAAGAAAAAGTGAAGAAAATCATCGCTCCAAAAGCCAAATTGGTGGAAGATACCGAGTTGGATGAACTACGAGCGGAAATTGATACTCTTGAAGACCTAGATCCCGCGCTTCGTGATGAAATCATCAAGCGGCACAAGATTGTTGATGATTGGCGAAAGAAAGCCGATCGTTTACTTGATCCACCGCCCCTCGAAGATGGCCGTCTTCCGCCAAGCGCGTCACCAGAAGAAATTGATGCACTCATCGCGGAGGGCAAGGCGTTGCCAGCCGATGTTTCAAAGGTGGAAGATTTGGAAGCTTCTTTAGCTGATCATGCAGTATGGGTGGAGTCCGTGCGCAAGTGTCTGAATAGTGTAGCAGATGGTCGACCTCGGCCATCGATCGATGAATTGTTTGAGTTACTAGCTGAAGTTGAAGACTTAACCTTCAAATGCTCTGAGCGACAGGCTTTGACGAATGCGTGCAACGCTGCCAAGGCATGGACGGAGAAGTTGACTGCTTTACTATGGATCAACGAAAGAAATGAATCTGAGACGAACGACAAGACACTGATCGAAATGCTTTCGGCCGTGCTAGACTCCATCAAGGCTGGTATTGAGGATATTACTGGGAATGGCGAGCCGCCTGACACTGAAGAGGGCCAATTCTGTTTGTGCCGCCAAGCTGGTGGTATTCAAATGGTTGGTTGTGACGACTGCGGTGACTGGTTTCACTTGAAATGTATCAATGTTTCTCCTACCATGGCGAAGACGATGCATAATTACATCTGCCCACCTTGCGTGGCGAAGAATGGTAAGGCAAGTGCACTTTCTTTAGAGACGTACCGCTCGGTGCATCGCACAAGCAGGCCAAATGTTATGCTTCTGCGTGAGCTTCTCAATGAGGCTCAACAATTTCCGGGCGAAGTACCTGAAGAAAATATTCTTCATCAGCTCATCAACACACATGACGCTTGGAGACTTGAAGTTCGTAAAGCACTGCATCGTAAAAGCATGAAGGAGGCGCAAGACAATGCTATTACGCAGGCGGCAAAGATTGCTCAAGAAGCTGCCCGAAGAGAAACAGAGGAACGCACGAGAAGAGTCCACGAGGCTGCTTTGATGGCAACACCTGATGATCCAAACCCGCCAGCGACGCTCACACCGTTGCAGCAAGTGATGCTCATGGGGCAAGCAGTGACGTTTGCCGCGACGCAGCGAACGCATGCCCTCAGCATTTCTCCGTGTTCGCCAAAGGTTTCAGAAATCATCACCAAGCAACTCAATCAGCTTCAACAGCTCGCGATGCAACTGGCGATGTGTCAAGCTCAAATTCACATGGCACCAGTGCGCTCTAGGCCTCACATTCTGCACGTGTTAATGATGCAACAGCAACACTTGAACATGACAAAGGAGCACGACGAAGAGTTGGCGAAAGCTGGCGCGAGTGACTGGCTCATGCAAGCAACATTGCAGCTTTCAGGAATCATTCCTCCGGATGCGGCTATTAATGAAGATCCCAAAGCTCGGAAGACTGACAGCAAGCAGTCCGCTGGGAAATCTGGCGCGATGAAAAGTGAAGAACCACAGCAATTAGTCATGCAACCACCTCCGTTGGCTGTTCCACCGCAAATGGGACACGACATGGGCATGGGCATTCCGATGGACATGGGCCTCAATGACGATGTTGATCCAGCTTTGCAAGTTTACGCGGGTATGAAGGGTGCATTGGCCATGGAATTGGAGCCTGTTGAGGAGACGCTTGCATTGATGAGAGAAGTATGCGGACCCGCTTGGCGCGAGCAAGCGACGCGCATCATGACTGTCGCACCGTTCCCGAAATTGATCACTCTTCATGAGTTGAAAGAATCTGCCATGGCTGCAGGTTTATGCCCTGGCGCCGGGATCGATCCCCTTGCTGATCGTGCACATGCTTTGGAAGTTGCTGGACAAATTTGGCTTGAGCGTGCCGCCGCGGTCGTGCAGGATAAAACAATCCCGATCGAAGCGGCGCAAATGCTTCTACAAGAAGGTCGTTCGTTACCGCTGCAGCTCAAAGAAGAATTGGAAGAACTGGGCGAGCGATGTGAGTTGTATTGCGTGTGTAGAAGCGCATACGATGCACTTAGAGCGATGATTTGTTGCGATAGATGTGATGGATGGTTCCACTATGAATGCATTGGCATGCAACCGCCTGCGCCGGGAGAGGAGGACGCAGAAACAGAAAACGTCAAGTTTGCATGCCCTGACTGTTGCACTGCACAAGGCATACCGTACGTCCCGTTTAGACCTTCTCCGAGGACCACGGATGAGGCAGTCGCGGTAGCACCGCAGATAGTTGCGGCACCATCTCCAACTACCGCGGCGGAGGAAACTGAAGCGACCGAAAATGCAAAGAGAAAACGAAAAGAGCCTACTCCTGCACCTGCGAGTAAAGGGTCGAGTCGCAGTAGACGACGGAAATAGAATGAAACGCATAATTTTAGAATGTATTACGAATTTCAAGTTTTTGGATGTTATCGTTAACCCGCTAATTAAACCCGAGATCTCTCTTTGGCAAGCGGCGTCCGACGAGTTTGCTCGCATCGAGCTCGGCGAGCAATAGCTGCTCATCCAGCAACTCTTCACACACACCGTCGTTATCTTCATCGGCACATTCTATGGATGACTTACCCGTCATATGACGTTCAACTAGCATCTCTAAGTACCCTTGCCTAGCATAATTCGGTATGAGTCTCGACATATACACGCTTCGTAAAATCCGTTTCTCTTCATCGCTCAAGTCTCCATGAAATCCCTGGCGGCGCTCTCTATCGGCTACTGCGTGCGACATCACCATGGCTGCCGCAACTGAAATATTCAAACTTTCTGTGAAGCCATACATAGGTACGAACACCGCGCCATCTGCCATCGCCCGAGCTTCATCAGAGATGCCTTCGCGTTCGTTTCCAAAAATAACCGCCGTGGGAATGCTCCAATCGTAATGCGAGAGCGGATACGCGCCCTCGAATTCCGTCGTCAGAATGCGATATCCCTTTTGTTTCGCCGACTTCAACCCATCGGTTGTGTTGGTGAATTTTTCAATATTTTGCCACTTCATTGCTCCGCCGCTCGTGCGTCCGCTCGCCTTGAAACTCAATCCCTCGCTCGAAATAATACTCACGCTCCCGATACCCAACGCCTCTGTCGAACGACACACCGCGAGCATATTCCCTATATCATAAATCCCTTCTAAAATCGGCATCAATGAGAACGTCCGACAATTCAATACATTTTCTAATCTCAACTTTCGATCCTCCGACAACAGCGGGCCAACAATGTCGAGCATGTCTTCGGTGCTACACGCCACGCCTGAGTCAAACGCAAACCCGTCCACATAAGGAAACCTTTCGCGCTCAGACGACTCCGTCACCCCCATCCCACTCTTGCGCACCTTGACCAATCCATGAAATTCAACATCCGGCTGAAACCGTCGCGTCCGTCGACTCTCCTTGGCGCTCATCGTCGTCTTCGCGCCCGACGCCCGACGCCCCGACGTCCTCTGCACCTCATTCACCGCGCGCGGCGCCGTGCGCTTGACGCTCACGTCAATACCCCCGACGTGCGCGGACGTCGGACCGACGACGACGGTGTCGTCATCATCATCACCACCACCACCGCCACCACCACCGCCACCAGCGCGCGACACCGCGACGCGCGCGCACCGACGACGCCGTCGACGATGCGCCGTCGACGGTGCGGCGCGAATCGACACCCCGCGCGCGCACCCACGACGACGACGACGCGACGACGACGACGACGTCAACGTCGACGTCGACGTCGCGCGCGCACGCGCACACGCATGCATGTTCTATCTATCTGCACCGCGCACACCGCGCCGCACACCGCGCGTGTACGAATAACGCGACGCACGCCAGACGACGACGACGCGAGACGCGACCACATCGTTCCGGCGCGAAGGGATGGATCGCGTCGCGTGGCGCGCTCCACGCGACAGATCTCGGACGGTGAAGCGCGAGATGGCGACGTCGAAGGCGATGAGAACGATGCGTGAGGGTGGTGCGATGGGACGCATCGCGCGACGGACGAAGACGACGACGAAGACGACGACGACGACGACGACGACGACGACCGGTCGCGGAAGTCGTCGTGCGTCAGCTGGAGGATTGATGATGGTGTTGTTTTCTGTCGTGGCGCTTGGCATGGGTTTTGTTGTCGAAAGCGCGCACGGGGCGAGGATGTTGACACAAGAACCGACGCGACGGTGGATGAATCATCTTCTCGTGTCGCATCCGGAGATGCAGTGCACGCAAATTCCCATGAAGCCAGTGGTGATTGGCGGCGACGGGGGCGGTATCGGGAAGAGCTTTGAGGATTTCTTGAGGGATTCGAACGCGGTGACGTTTGGGCCTGTGGATGAATTCGGTAATTCGGACGCGGAGCGATTGAGTGGATTGGATGATATCATCGTAGACATCATGGCGTGGGCGAAGAGACCGTTGTATGAACCCGATGAGATGCCCGCGGCGTTGCAAGCGGATGTGGCGAAACATTTATGCGACATGTTTGCCAGGCAAGAAAAGTGGCTTCATCCGGATTTAACGTCGAATTCATTGAGTAAATCAAACGACGTTGGTCGATGGGGATGGAAAGACCCTTTAGCGATGTACTTGTTGCCGATTTGGCGGGATGTTTATGGGTCCTCGGTGACGTATATACACTTGGTGCGCGATCCTCGCACACTTCCGCTTGGCAACTTGCATGATAAAGAACGCGATTTGCAGCGCGCCTATTTCGGTAAAGATCGATGGGAAGCCCTTACAGCAAAGTTTGAGGAGGAATGGTCGCACTTAGAGCAACACTCGCAGATGTCAGGGGTTAAAAAGAGCGACGTTATCGACTTGCTTCGCACCACGGCGTACTGGACTTCAGTGAACTTCGAAATCGGTGCTCTTCTTCAAGGACCGTTGAAAAAGTTTGGCATGATTTTGCGTGCCGAGGACTTAGCACAGCCGGATATGGACCATTTCCGCGTGAGTAAAGAAACCGGCAAGACGCCTGAAAAGTATCAAGCAGCGCAAAAGCCAATACAGGCACTCGCGTCTTTACTTGACCTTCCTCCCAGCATTTTCAACCAGCTCGCGGACTTCACGTACATCCGAGACAACTTGAAACGATTCACAGTGCATCGGTCCAAGTTCACCTATCGCGTGAATTCTCCTATCACCGATGTGCAAACGAGAATTGCCAAAAAGGCGCTCGAATTATATGGGTACGAAACGAGCTCCGCCGTGTTCGTACCAGATCATCCCGACACTGCTGGTGATCATGGCCATCGTGTGACGCCCGAAGGTGAACACATGCATGAAGAACACACATATACTCCGGATGAGTGGACCGCCCCACCCACGAAGGTTCTCGATGCTGACGACCACACCGAACATGTATTGGGCACGCAACTCAAGCCGACCAAGCGCATCGAGCTTGAGCGCCTGAAACACACTCCCGAAGAAACAGAGCAGAGTCGTGAGGTTTTAGCGCATCTGAAACAGGCGCGTGAGAAAAATTTCATCTTAGAAAACGCCAAGGTTGGCGGAAAGTCGCTCAAGGAAATGATTGACAACTTGTAAAACTCACCGCGCGCTGCTCCCGGCTCTTGTAATTTCAGATCCCAGTATATTGTCTCTTTTGTGCCAATCAAACCCGAAACCCATTGAGAACGTTGAATGAATCATCAACGTTCGTTGTGCTTTTCGCGCCCGAGAACGCGACGTGCACGCGCGCACCCGCGGACGACACGGGCATACGAACGCGCGTAGTGACGAGTGTTGTACACGCGCACGTGTTCGCCAGTCTCGAGTGCCGTTATCGACGTCGTCATGGATGAGTTGGCGTACGCGATTGATGAGCTTTGTATTCTTCCCCCAGCGGCGTTGAGCACGATCGGCACGTTGCGTCGCGTGCACCACACGCTGCACGCGCATGGGTGCGCTGGAATATCTACAGAACCTACCACGGATGCTTCAGCGCCAACATCGAGCGCTGATATCGAAAGGCTTCATGAAATATTCGACGCGTGCGTTACACACGGCGCGCCGAGCATCGTCGCGCACTACGTGGACGAAGTGTGCCGAAACGAGAGCTTCGTATCGGATGATGGCGTGGAGGCGTACTTGAGAGATGGTGAATGCGTTCTTGCGTGGGCTATAAATGCGTTGAAGTCTGGTGAAGCGCGATTAGACGGAGCAAGTGGACGACCAAAGGATGCGCAAGTGTTGGCGATTGAAGACGCTATGCGAACGTTTGACGCTTTGCGGCGCGTGACAGAGACCTTAGGAGCGGATGTGAGTGGTAGAACCGCAAGCGATGTAGCGCCGCAGTTTAAACGATTGCAATCTGTGCGCGATGAGGTCGTATGTAGACAGCTCCAAGCAGAGGCACTGCTTTGGGCAGCAAACGAAGGTTTGAGTTCGGGCGCCGTTGGCACCAGATTTGGAGGACCCGCGGCTTGGGCCGGGGCTGTTCAACGTCGAAGAGCGCTTGCTACCGAAAGTGGAGGCAATTCAAATGTGAGCACGTTTCTAGATGATCTCTTAGCCGGCGTTGGAGAGCACAAACCAGCATACCCGTTCAAGACAGTCTCGGAAGCAGCGCGCTGCATCTTTGTTGATGGAAGCGCGTCTCCGACGGCATTGATTGCAAAGCGATGCCTTTTCTTGTACTTTTTACTTGACTCTGGATTGCCGCATGATGGAGCTCCGATGAGGTACGCCACCCGCGCGCACTTCAACCCGAGACTGTTTCAAGAAACTCGAGCCGCGGTGCTACTCGACGACTCAGCAAATGAAGCATCGTTGAATGAAGCGTGCTCTCTTCTTCCGCAAATAGCGCATCCACTCCTTCCAGTGAAGTTCATCGGACACTTAGCAAAGTGTGGGCGTACGGCTACAGCGTTGACAGTTGCTCGAGCCCGAGCGCCGAACGCCGCGCATTTAGGTGCGCAAGATATTGAAACCATTTCCCTCGATGTGTCGATTCGTCTTGCATGCGGCCTCGTTGCTGAAGGCTTTCTCGCTGTACGAGACGCGTTCAAGACGCTACCAGATTTGTACAAGTCAAGTGCTGGTAAGTTTTTGATAACTTTACTTGTGGATCATGGAGTTGAAAACTTGTGCCTGGATGCGATCTTATCACTTCCATTTTATGGAGACATGGAAAACGTTCTGTTGAATCTTCTATGGGAGCGCCGCGACACCATTCCAGTTGAGACGGGGGTGTATTATCTTTTACACCGAGGTAGAGCGCTGGAATCTGCGGCCTTTTACAAGCGAGCAAAAGATGATGGTCGATTATCGGGTGAAAGAGCAAACAAACTCATCGAAATGTTGCGCGAAAGAATTCGGGACCTTCCGGTGTCGCAAAAAGCTGTCGTTCTTCCTTCAGCTGATGCTCAATTCGAGCCTAAAAAAATCGCACGAGAAGTCGTTGTAGCGAAACCCAGCGAAAGTGATCTGGCGCGAACGCCGTACGCGTTGCTTGAGGATAATATTCTCCTATTTGAAGCCATCATAAAAGGCAAGAATGACGCCGAAGGTGGAGCGTTGCTGCCATTCTTGAAGCCTCCGATTGAGCTTACTCAGAGTTTGCAAACTTCGACACTTGCGCAAGCGACTGCTGCATTAGCCTCCGCTTCCATAATTAGTAGCCCAGGAAGACCATCAACTTGGGTGAGACCTTACGAGTCCAAGGATGCTGCTGAAAATCGAAGTCCAATGCAGTCAACTGCCCCGATTGCAAGGATTGTAGAGCCACAGTTATTCTCACCATTTGGTCGAAAGCCGACCGTTTCGGCACATGTGCCCGATAATGACACGCAAAGTGTTTCAAAAAGCCTGCTTTTTGGAGCGCAGCGCCCTTTGAAAACGGGCGGCTCGAGTTCATTTCCGGCGTTTATGACGCCAAAGAAAAACACGCCAGCGAGTCAGCTTCCCGGAAGCTCAAAAGAATGAGTCTAGCAGCGTAAACTTTAGAGATGTAGATAAAATTATTAGCGAATCCATTAAAAAGTACAAAGATTACAGTTCTAACAATGTTGATAAATATACTCACGAAAAGATCACTTCGTGAAGATGCAGTGAATTACTTCCATAGACGCCAGAACGCAAGCTCGTTACGGTGGTTTTCAGGTCCGAATGCAAACATGGCGGCTGGGAAGAATAAAACTGCCCAAAAAAAGCTACAAATAATGGTCCAACACACGAGAAACGAAAACTTGATGAAGAATGTAAGAATGCACAATGCGAGGAAACATCCAGAGAAGCACGTGGTCACCGCGCCTGCGAGGACAGAAACGCCAAGTTGCGAAATCCCGTCTTGCATTCGTATGTCTCGTTTATTGGACGGAGAAGCGGTGTAAGCGTTCGCCAAGTGAACGACATAATCGCATGCAAAGCCTACAACAATAACTGAAGCGATGGACTCCGCACTTCCCAGGGACCAACCCATCATTGCACCAACACCAAGACCCAAAACTGAAGTCAAGATGCCACCGATCGTACACGTGCATGTGATGGCTATCAACCAATTGCGAGTTGAAAGTAACAACACGGCAAACACCATCGGAAACGTTATTTGAAACCCGCGATAGACGTTTTGTAACAACGTACTTGCCGTGATGGAAAATAACCAAAAGATATTTCCAGAAGTTGCCTTGACTGAGCCAAGAGAGTCAGGCGCACCAACGGAATGAAGGCTGGCGTACGTTGTCCATACACTCTGAACTTCCGCAAAGTCTTTAGGAGACTGAGGCAAACTCACCGATGACGTTGCTTGTATACGTATGTATTTTGGCGCGATACCGGTATCGCAATCATTGGTGAAGAAACCAACGTGCGAAGGGTATCGAGTCGTTGCAACCTTGTGATATTCGCAAAGCTGTTGGTTGAACGCATTGCCAACGATTGGATTTGTCTTCGGATGATACTGCGTAGTACCATTCGTGTTGAGCCAATAATAGAATCCTTCGACAATTTGCCCCGAGCTGTCGGTTTCTGCAAGGATATTTAAAAGGTCAAACCCAGTGCCCACGAGAAGATTATTTCCACACGCGCTCACCAAACAACTTGCAGTCTTCAGTTCTTCATAAGTATCCATGATCCATGCTTGCGCAGCTGCAGTTGAAGGATCGAAGTCATCTGCGTAGTACAACTTACCGAGATCGCCGGGATCCCACTTATTCACGCCGGACCTGTCCAATCCGCCCAATCCCCAGACGAGGCTCACTTTGATACTTGAAGTGTCACCGATACCATTGAAGACGTTCTTCGCGGATAAATCTTTGTATGCAGTATACATGTGATTCGTAGGAAACCACTCTTCTGGCTCGGTCGGCAAGTCGAGACGCGTCCAGTAGTACACCCCAACAGAAAAAATAGCGCTAAAAGTGACAAGAATGACATACTTCATCTTGGTCTTCATAATTGACGTGTACGGGCCTCGGAAGAACCGTTCTATTCTTCTCCCTCGTGTCTTGTTCTCCACTGTTGTTACTTTTAATTCAAGGCCTGGATCGCGGTAAGGTTCTATCGAAAGCCAAAACATGGCTCGCCAGCACTCTCGCCAACTTCTACGCGCAAACGAGCGCTCATAAATCACGATGAATGGTGGCAATACGAGCAGGTTAATCAAGAATAGTGTCACCAGAACGATAGCCGCAAATATACCAAATGAGATTAGCGGCAGCAAGGGCGTGAAGGCTGTAGCCAAAAACGCCGCGGCAGTGGTGAAGCTTGTGACAAAAATGGCATGCATCGAGCGCCGCATTGTATGCTTCAGTCTGGGAAGTAACGTCGCTGGCTCTCCAGCTTCGCGCAACTCATCTCCAGACTGCGCGTATGCATCTACGAACACAAACACATCGTCTGCACCAATGCCCAAAATCACAAACATGACCAGGATGTTGATCCACTGGAAAAATTCCACGCGAAACACAACTCTAAAGAAAAAGTAACCTACTGGAACGGCAAATATGGTCTCCAACATCGACACTGATGCGATGAGCATCGAACGCGTGTGCACTGAGGTATAAATATATACCGACACAATGCACAAGATTGTCCAACTAAAATCTTTTGACGACAAAGAGCTCCACTCATCACGTTGTAATCCTAGTGACCACCACATCACTTTCAATGCCCCATCTGCCGTCGACTCGATCGACTTCGTTTGATACGCGCTACGTATAAACGTCTCCTTCATCCCAAATCTAGTAAGCAATTTTTCGTTCATCTCACTAAATACTCTGTCGCCGAGTAATAATTGAACCTCGCGGTGACTTTCTGGATTTTTGTACCCGTCCAACGGCACGCCGAGCATGTAAAACGACTGCACGTGATGTGCTTTCGGTTGAGCCGTGGTAAAGTCACTATCAAAAAGCAATGCAGTCGAAGCGTCTGACTGGATCTCCATAGAAATCATCGAATCTATATTTGCTTGTGAATCCACATAAACACCGTTGGCTCCGCTTTTTGCCGTAATCGTCGTAGTAGTAATATTCGTCGTCGTATCCAACGTCGCCGTAATATCATAAAATATCGTCAGCAAGCTATTCACCGTTGCCGTAATGTCACAATTCGTTTCCGACCCTGATTGCAAGATGCACACCATGCCAAATTCTTCATGCTCCAAAAGCGTGCGTTCTATTTCTAGCATTGCCTTTATTTTTGCCGGAGTCAACGCGTTTGAGTTCCCATCAATTGCTTCATAGACGAAATGTAACACTTGATCATCCGACTTCACCGAGCGCGTGGGAATAACTAAATGTTTTGCAGCCTTAGTTTCAGCCGCATCCAACATGTACGCACCGCTCACCGTTTCATCCGTCCCCACGAGCCAGTCGTACGTGCTGCTCTCGTTCATCTTAAACTGCAACACCGCGCTCACCGTCATCACCATCAACAGCGCCCAAACGACGTAAAACATCAATCTCGGTTTCGCATAGCACACCTCCGCATACGCACTTAACGGATCCCGCCACCACGGTCTCGACGCGCCGCCGCCTTTGTCATCCTCGCGCGTCTCGCGCTCCGCGCCAGCGCCGACTTCCGCACGTTCCCCGGCACCCACGACGCCATCCACCCTCCTCGCACCGCCGCGATGTCGCTCAAACGAATCATCCATACCGCGCACGAGCTCCCGCGCCGCGCCAACCCCCGACATCGCGCGCGTTCACCCGCACGCGCGCACTCACGCACACCACGCTCGCGGCACCACGCTCGCGGCACCTCGCTCGACGACCACGCGCGACGACGACGACGACGCAACGACGACGACGCAACGACGACGACGCAACGACGACGACGACGCAACGACGACGACGACGCAACGACCGACGACGCGACGACGACGACGCGACGACGACGACTGCGGAACGTCACGCGTGGATAAAAATATTCCCATCGCCTGTTCGGGTGGTTCGGGCGGTCGGTGCGCGGGCAGCCTAAACCCTATACCCTAACTTTTTTTAGGTCTTTAACGGACCGAGGCGTGCGGGACGACCAGTGCAGGCGACGCCGACGCCCGAGGCGGTGCGGCGGCAATCGACGACGACGAGGACGACGACGAGGAGGAGGACGAGGAGGATGTATGTGCGTCACGTCGTGTGGTGACGACGACGACATCGACATCAAGACGACGACGACGACGACGACGACGACGGCGACGGTGGTGGCGCAACGAGAATCAGAATGCACAGAGACGAGATTGGGGAGACGGCGATGACGCGAGCGGTGGCGAGATTATTCACGGATGAGGACGAAGAGGCGGAGGAGGACAATGGACGTAGACGTGTGTATGACGATCGTGGTGCTGGTAGCGAAGGGTCGAGTGCGGATGAAGGGGAATACGACGACGACGGACCGCGCGCGGGGGACGTGGTCGCATTCTTTGCGCCGCCGAGCGCCGGGACGGCGTTGGTACGACGACGACGCACGGGTGAATTACGGGCGTATAGCGCTCGGGGTGTGCATGGGGAAGTTGTTCGCGGTAATGCTCGACCGGTGATACGAGACTCGAAGGATGTGCCCGTGTTTTTACCGTCACCGTCACCGCCGTTGAAGGATCGAGACGACGAGGACGAGGACGAGGACGAGGACGCGCGGCTGGGTGTCGGAGATGCGTCGACGCAGCTCGAAGTATTGCGGTTTGGCAAGTACTATGGTTTTCGCTCGCACGCGGCGGGAGGGAAATTACTCCAAGCTCGACGACGATTGGATAGCAGACTTTGTTTCTTCAATTTTAACTTTGGCGTGTGCGAACAGTGGGCTCTCGTGGGTGTCGAACACGCGGCGCGGTTTGGACGCGTGTTGACGTTTCGAAATAGACGCTTGCAAGCGGTGACGATGCATGTCATCGTGAAGAATGTTTCCAGAAACCTCCTGCCCATGTACGCCACGGAAACAGTAGACAATTATGAGGATGAGCTCGAGCACATCGAGCGCGCGACGTCAACGCCGCGTCGGCAACGCACGATGCGACGTCTCGCGCCGCCGCCTGGCGAATCGCCGCCAGTCGCACCGAGTACGTCGTCCATGTACGACGTCATGTCGACACATCTCATCAGTGAGTGGTCCGAAAAGCTAAGCGCGGAGGTTCAAGTCAGGCGAAGTGTTGAAAATGAGCTCGGAGCGTTGAGGGACGATTTACAGCGCGTGTACGAAGGAACGATGATTGAAGTGCAGTCAATGCAAACTACACTGAACGATTTCAAGGCAAAAAGCGCGGTGCACATGAATGCTCAAGGTAAAGCGAGCGTGCGTGCCGTTCAAGAAAAAGCAGTGCAACGAATATCAAAGTCATCCGCGAGAATGCAACGAAATTTTAGCTTTAGGCACTGGAAAGCGTACGCGCAACGGGCGCGCATGGAGCGCATGTCTGTCGTTCGTTTTATGATTCGCAAGGATGGTCGTCAAATCAATTTAGTTTTCGCGGCATGGAAACGCATGGCACAGTACTTAGCAAGTATTCGGAGGAAAGACGTGTACGCGCGTGCACGGAATAGAACCCGTCGCCTGAATCGCTGCTTTCTTATTTGGCGCAAGACTGCGTCTCGATACAAGGCTGCGTGCCGAATAGCCGAACGAGCGCACAAACTCGGCGTTGCTGAAAAGGAACGCGAGCTAAAGCTGAAAATTTTCTGCACGTGGCGCCTGGTGACGAAAACGGATTTTCACGTCATGGCTTTCAGGGAACGAGTCGTGGGAAGAATTCGCAATCAACTGGTTGTCAAGGCTTTCCACTCGTGGCGACGCATCGCGCGCGTCCAACGCGTGCACGAGCTCGCCGTGAACAGATTTTTCAGCAAGACAGATCGTCGCATAGTTCACAAGTATTTTCATACGTGGATCAATACTGTTCACAACACAAAGGTTTTAACGCGTCGGCTGCTGCGCGTTTTCAAGATCTGGGATAACCGCACAGCGTATGCTGCGTTGAACACGTGGCGCAAAATGGTGCGCGAGTGTCGCTCTCAGAAAACAAGACTGATTTCGATTATTTCTCGAATGCGTAATGTGAAAGTACGGAGCGCGTGGGATAAATGGGTTCAAGCAACAGCTCAATCCCGCCACATGGTTTTTTCTGATGCGTCGGTGCGGCATATATTAGGGAGACTCACCGTGCGCAGACTCTTCGTCAATTGGAAAATGCTCTCTCAAGCGGAACGCGAGGAGGACAAAAGACGTATTATGAGCTATCGCTTCACCGTCTTGAATCGCGCTTTCATTCGCTGGAAAGTTGTGCTGCGCATGAAGGAGGACATGAAGCGAATGATTACCACTAAACGAGTAACCAACAACCTCTTTCTGGACTGGCATTGGTCTGTTTACGGCGAAGAGTTTACGCGAATCTTCGCAAAAGCTGGCATAGAAATCCGTGATGATTTTTCAGGTAGCACAAGCGAATACCATTCACCCGAGGAAAATTCGCCGTCAAAACTACTGTGGTCACCTCCCAAACCGCGTAGAATACTCGAATGAAAGATTACGTCAACATGCTCCGCGACGACGTCGAATCCGCCTCGGGCGATTGCGATGAACGCGTAGGCTGTAATAATATCATGCATGCGCGATGTAGTACACTTGGTTGCCCAATAACGTGCCTTAAACTGTCCCAGTCGATACGAGCGACGCCGCGCGGCACGCGACGGAGGACGCGTCATTCGAAATTTTAATTTTCAAAATAAATCGAATCGCGTCGTCACACCGCGACGCGCCAACGCCGCCGACATGTTCGGGCGCATCAATTCGCCCATGGGGATGTTCGCGGATGCCAAGGCGAGCGCGTACGACGAACGCGCCTTGAAAGCGTTCGAGAGCGAACGGCGACGCGCGGAGCGGAAAGGCGGTGCGAAACGTCAGAAGACATCATCGTCGTCGACGGCGACCGGGAACGACGCCGAGAAGGAGAACGCGCAGGCGAACGAGACGATGACGGACGAAGAAACGTACGAGGCCATGCAGGCGCGGTGGGAGCTCATCGATGCGGCGAGGCGGGAGAATAACTACGCGACGAATGATTTATTTTATCGAGGCTTGCCGCGCCCGAGCGAGACGGCGGCGGCGCGCGCGAAACGATTGGAGGCGTTGACGCGCGTTCTCGAGGACAAAGCTCGACTGGAGTGGCATCCGACGGGTGCCAGGTTCCGTGCGTTTTTGTACGGGACGAGGTTCAAGACGCACTTTGATCACACGTTGCAGGAGGCGATGAAGGCGCACGGGACCGTCATGGCAGTGAGCAAACCGTTCGCGTCCAAGGACGAGGAGACACTGTTCGAGATCGACGTGATGAGAGCCATCTTGCACCCGCCATCGTTGTCGCAGCGCATGGTAGAAGGCTTCGGATACATGTATTGCTCGTTCGCCGATTCGTGGTTCAGATGGCAACGCGAGTTGGAGTTCTTGTGCGTAAAGGCGCGCGCGTTGTTCCTCGCCGAAAAGTTGAGCGCCGAGAAGATGGACATTCTGGTGAATATGTTCGAGCGATTGAACAACGTGTGGTTCGTCTGCGGTGACGGCGAGAACATCTGGCGTGGATGTTTGAACGCGCTGCAAGGTCCCGAAAAGTTCCAATTCGTGTGCCAAGAAAAAGACGAAGATGTTGAATACTCGATTGACGGAGCCAGCTATTGGCACATTTGCCCGTCCTTCGTGAAAGAGATACACGGCGACGCAGAAAGCGCGGAATACAAGCAGTACGTCAGCGAATTGAGGGCGCGGAAAGAGGAGAAGGTAAAGGAAAGAAAACGAAAGGAAGAGCAAAAGTTGGAAAAGGAAAGAAAACGAAAGGAAGAGCTAGCCGAGCAGGAGCGACAAAGGAAGCAGGCTATCGAGGCTTTCAAACAGAAGGACAAACAGAAGGACGATATGAAAAAGAAAGATTACGCGGATTGGGTGTTCAGAGTCACGGGTCGACAACCGGTCGGGTACGAAGCGCCGGCTTCGACGTAGTGGGTTGTAAGACGAACAGATGAGAAAACGCGCGCGGTTTGTCGCTGAGATTGATGATTGATGTTACATGCGCGCGGCGTTCGGCATAGCCAGAAATGTATGAAAGGCTGCGCGACGACGACGGCGAGCAACACGTAGTTTTGTGACATACTCTGCGAATAACCGCTGTGTCTAGCCGTACACCGCGACGTCGAGAATCGGCGCCGACACGATGTGGTTCGCCGAGCTCGTGGAACGCAACGCCACCCAGATAAACGCCGAATCGCCCGCCTACAGCAACCCGCTCCACCACGCGTGCGTCGCCAGCGCCTCGGGCGTAAACAAACAGCTCTTGGATGAAAAAACTTCGCGAATCGAAGCCGTGAGCACGTACGTCCAGAACACCATGAGTGGAATGTATAAATCCGGCGCCGGATTTGATATCGTTCCGCCGTGTCTTGTACGCCGTGCCTCCCGCCACACTCTCAGACATCTAACGCTTCTTCTTGCCGATGTCGTCGCCGAAAGGTTTTTCATTCGCCAACATGCTCATCATCAACCAAAGCGGTACTATTAAGTACGGAGCATAAATTCCGATCAATGCAACTCGTTGCTTTTCGCTCTTAAACGTCTCATCTTCCCATATGTACTGCAGAATTGGTACCAACGTCGTCGCCGTGTGCGCCCCGTACGCGATGCAATATCCACGAATCCAATTCTTCCTCCCCATGAGCGCCTTCACCGCGACGAAAAAGAACGGCAATTGAAACAACAACTCGCACGCCACGAGTCCTCGCAACCACGACGGTTGGTTCGCCATGAGCACGTCGTTATTCGTCGCGATGTGCCACTCCAGCGCTTTGCGCGCAAACGCGGGCACGAGCGCGCGCGGGAGCACGACTTGCGAGTCAATCATCATCGTCGCCGGAATGTGCGTTATAAAGTACGCGAGAAATATCGCGCGCGTTCGTTCGCCGATCGCCATCTTCGCGTGGCGTCAATGAGTGCCGGTGTGACACCTGCGCCACGTCATCGGTGACGCGCCTCACTCGCACGCGCGCCTCGCTTTCGAACGTAGTGATTGCACGCCATCGCGCACAATGTCCGCGGTGTCGCTAAACGTACACACGAATGGGTTCCTACCTGTGCGCGCGTCCATCGCGCGCGCGAGCCCGGCGCGAGGGCTCGCGACGGCGTCGACGATGACGAAGATGGTGCCGAGAGCAGCGGTCACCGCGAACGCGAACGAGGATGCGAGCGAAGGAAAGATTGAGAAACCGGCGAGAACGATGACGAGACGACCGTTGATTGTGCTCCCGGGCATTGCGGCAAGCGTGGTTGCGGGACGTGCGAATGCGGATGGAGAGTTTGCGAGCGACGCGGCGATGGCGTTGTTGAACCGTACGGGTGAAGTGGCGTTTACGGATGAGGAATGGCAAAAGAAGCTCGATCCGTTCACGTACAAGGTGTTGCGTAAGGAAGCGACGGAACGACCATTCTCTTCACCATTGAATACGGAAAAACGCGTGGGACGATTTGTGTGTGCGGGCTGTGGGAGCCCGTTGTTTGACTCGTCGACAAAGTATGACTCGGGTACGGGATGGCCGAGTTTCTTCCAGCCGCTTCCGCAAGCCGTGACGGAGGTGCCGGATTATTCCATCGTGTTCTTACCGAGAACCGAGGTACGATGCAAGACATGCCAAGGACACTTGGGGCACGTCTTTGAAGACGGACCAAAACCAACCGGTTTGCGTTATTGCATGAACGGCGCAGCCATGGCGTTTGAGCCAGCCGCTGAAGCGGCATAGAATAAAGCATTGCATATTTTACATTGAAGTCTTTTCGTCTAAAGTACATTTGTTCTTGTCTACCCATTTAAACCAATCTCTCCACACGCCACTAACCGATAAAGTGTGACGGTTACCGAGCACGACGAGGCCGCGTTTGGCACGCGTAATACCAACATTTAATCTTCTTGGATCGGCGACGAATCCAATCTCCCCGCGTGTGTTACTTCGAACCGTGCACAAAATAATCATTTCTTTTTCACGACCTTGAAATCCATCGACAGAGCGAATTTCAAGCTCATCCATTTTATCCTCTTCACTGTAGTCCAAGTAATTTCGTTTTTGATCGCCGCGCGATGATGGAAACACCTTTGCATACTCCTCTTGCAATAAGCGGACTTGTGCGGCGTATGGCGAGATTATGCCTATATCGCCAAGACCGGCTAGGTCATTTGAATCGATGAGTTTCTTGACAATCGCAATCGCAGCTTCTGCTTCTTGTGCGTTGTACAAACTGTTGCCATCTGGCGCTCGACTTTCTGACGCGGCAATTTCGACAAACGCCACCGGAACATCTTTCTCGGGCCAGTTTAAACAAGACACGAGAGGACGATCTTTTGATGTCGGCACGGAACCAACTCGTCCTTCATAAAACGCTAACGACGGAAACTCGGCGATTTTAGGATGCATGCGATATTGCTGATCAAGCAAACACACCTCGACTCCGAGCCTCTCCATGCGCTCAAATAATGAAACTTGAAGACCAGCATCCGACGCCGCACGAGAGACCACCGTGGGAGGGAGCTGCTTAGAGTCTCCTACCAGTACGGCCGTTAATGCCTTCGTTACAGGAATCAATGCCCCTGGCTCGGTGCATTGCGTCGCCTCATCGACAACGGCGACAGGAAATACAAGCTCCGAGAGTAATTCGTCGCCGGCACCGACAGTTGTCGCGCAAACGACATCAACTGATTTTAAAATACTCTTTGCCGCCGTAAGTTCGAGCTGCGTCGCCTGTTTGCGAAGGCGCGCGAATTCTTTGCCCGATTTTCCGCGAATCGATTCGCGAATACTCGCCGCTTGACGTCCCAAAGGATGCAACGCTATTTGAGCATCTAGCGTCAGTTGCTGCAACCAGGGTTGCACCTTTGCAGGTGCACCCAATCGAACAATTCTCAAAGGTTTACCATTGACGATAAAAGATTCTTTGGCCAAGCCTTCAAGAATATTGTCAACCGCAACGTTCGATGCCGCAGAAGCGAGCACAGTTGGTCCATTCCTACGTCTGCCTTGAGCATCTGCCAAATGCACGGCGGCTCCAATGTAAGCAATCAAAGTTCGCGTCTTACCAGTTCCAGGAGGTCCTTGCCAAATGGAAAGCGTTTGACTCAGCGCACTCTTCACCGCGACGCGCTGGCTCGGATTTAATGGATCTCGTACCTCCTTTATCGCCGCTTGAAGGCTCGTCTTGTTTGTCTTTCCTGCCCATGCTGGCGGCGTGTTGGCCAACTCTTCGAGCGTGCCGTTTTCATCAGGCACCCCGAGAAGTGAGCGTTGCAACGTCGCATATGCCGTAGTGCTTTTCCGTTCACCACGCACCATAGACACTCCAGGCATGCCTCCAGGCTCGGAAAACGCAACAAGCGCTTCGAGTGAGCGGTCGTGTGCCACTGTATTTGCGGTTAAATCGAGTCTCCACCTCGAGCCATCTTCAATCAAACGGGCGAGATCATCTTCGTGCACGGAAAGCGTGAGAAAATGCATCGATCTGAGGGCAATCACACCTGTGATTCCATTTGTGGCATCGTGAATAGTACCTTCGCTCAGTGTCACCATGTCACCGGTCGTGAAGCGATGATACGGCAATTCTTGCCCGAGCGGCGAGTATTCAGGACCTTTTGTCAGAGGTATAGTCAAACGCACGAGCGCATCTCGCTGAAGCACGCCCTCGTATCTAGCTCGCATACCCAAGATGGCGTAACCTTCTTCGATGAGCTTATCGAGCGTCCATGTGTTCAAACGCTTTTCAGCGAGTTCCATTTCCTCTTCGAGTTCACATTTCAACGCCTTGGCGAATCGCTCTCGATGCGCGGCGTAGCCGAGACGCAATGCCGCACGATTCGAACCGCGCCCCCGTGTCGTGCTTGAAGATCTTCCGCCCATACCTGGAGCCCCCGGATCGAGCAAGTGCGCATAACTCGCGCCGCCGCCGCCGTTCCCAGTCGCGCCCAAACGTGCCCATAGTTTCTCTCGCTCTTCTGCAGCCTTTGTAGGGTCTCTCGACGCCGATTTCGTGTACTTGACCGTCGCGCTCGCCTCGTCAGGTTCACTTCCGAGATCACGAACCGAACGTCGCTTCACCACCACACCCGCTCTCGCTCGCGCGCCTTCTCCGAGCCCGCGCTGTTCGTCCCGGCGCGACGTCGGCGTCGGCTGTGCAGTCTTCCCTTTCGACGACCCCGAAGCCTTCTTACCGCTTGCACCACCACCACCACTCTTAGCATTTTCCTCCCTCCGCCGTTCACGCGCCGCGCGTCGTTCATCCCCTCTCGCGCTCCCGAACGCCCCGACGACGACGACGACGCTGGTGCATCGTTTTCCTCCCAGCCTCCTCCCCGTCGTCCTCCTCGTCCTCGTCGTCAGCGACGCCCACCGCGTGGTCACACCGCGCGACGACACCGCGGTCGTCGCCATCCCCATCCCCATCCCCATCCCCATCCCCATCGCCGCCGCCGCCGTCGCCGTCGCCATCGCCATCGCACGACGACCGCGCACTGCCGCGCGCCCGTCACCCACATCGCGTTCAAACTCGATTTAACCGTCGTTTACCCGCGCACGCGCGTGGGGGTCAGTCTTAATGGATAGTCTAGTTTTTCAAGACCATTTCACTAGTTTTAACAAGACTAGCCATTAAGACAAACCCCGTGCAAAATGTCTTAATGACTAGTCTTTTTCGCGCGCCGGTTGGGCGTCGGCGACGTGAAAGACTAGTCATTAAGACATTTTGCACGGGGTTTGTCTTAATGGGTAGTCTTGTTTTGACTAACAAGACTAGTCATTAAGACATTTTGCACGGGGTTTGTCTTAATGGGTAGTCTTGTTTTGA
>Ga0181607_10001047_pt1 | contig 24800 bp, 21 predicted proteins | sample 041ome_9_FD_132420 | JGI IMG/M metagenome (GOLD analysis project Ga0181607, IMG submission 132420) | Coastal salt marsh microbial communities from the Groves Creek Marsh, Skidaway Island, Georgia - 041413US metaG (megahit assembly) | ecosystem: Environmental > Aquatic > Marine > Intertidal zone...
GGGCGAGCGAATCCACGACGGAGGGTCGCTTGTAATGGATGCATGAGTCGCTCCTTTCGGATTCGGTCTGAAAACACGTCACCTGCCACCGAAGGCCTGTGTGAGTGAACAGATGTGCAAAGTCTGTGCCGAAACCTCGTGAGTCTGCGGACGTGGGGCCTGAGAGCAGCCGCATGATCACGAAACGCCCTGAGAACACAGGTTTTGCGACCAAAAACGTGTGAGGAAGCGATCAAACCCAGCGATGCAGGCCTGTCAGCTTGGCAGTCGGCTGGGACCGGTTGGGCAGGTCGCGTGTGTCGTAGGGAACAGTCGGTACCGCTGATGACCGTGGCTGCTTTTCACTAGTGTTTTCTCTGCCGTCGAACCGGGAAGCGGACCGATATGCATCGGTGTGGTCGTGAAAGCGTGCGGCCTGTGTTCGTGTATTGAGTTCCTGCTGCGAGCCGCCATGCGTTTCTCCCTCATCGACCGCGTCACCGCTATCGAGCCCGGCAAGAGCATCACGGCCGTGAAGGGTGTGTCGCTTTCCGAGGAGTATCTGGCGGATCATTTCCCCAGATTCCCGGTTTTGCCGGGCGTGCTCATGCTCGAGGCGATGACTCAGGCCTCTGCGTGGACGATTCGTCTAGGAGAGGATTTCGCCCACTCCGTGGTCGTGCTCAGAGAGGCACGAAATGTGAAGTATGGCGATTTTGCCCAGCCAGGCAGCATGCTGACGGTGACCGCTGAGGTGACCTCGCAGGACGAAAAGTACACCAAGATCAAAGCGTCGGGACTCGTGGGGGGGCAGCCAAGCCTTAAGGCACGCCTGGTGTTGGAGCGATACAACATGGCTGACCGTACCAGCCACGGTGATGCGATCGATGCCCGCGTGCGTGCGAAAATGCGTCGTTTGTGGAGCCTGCTGGCACCACCGGTGCGGCGGGGTGACCGTCAGCAGCCAGTTCCGGCTCGCTATGTGTCCTCGACAAATGGGCACGCGTCGGCCTCGGCGACCATGCCAACGGCCGACTGAGATGCAGGTGAGACCCCCGAAATCTGCGGATTTGGGGGTCTTTTCGGGTTTCATTCTCCGCAGATCGACCCTATAAATCGGCCTTCAGGGTTTACCAAACCCGTACTGTTTTCCCTTCCTCTGTAAGGTGCCATTCGATGCCGTCGCGTGATGAAATCTTCGAAAAGGTCAGAGCCGCTCTCGTGGACGCCCTCGGCGTCGACGATGAGGACGTGACGCCTGAGGCCACCATGGTGGGAGACCTGGGCGCCGAGTCGATCGACTTCCTGGACATCGTGTTCCGCCTTGAGAAGGCCTTCAGCATCAAGATTCCTCGTGGTGAGCTGTTCCCAGAGGACGTGCTCTCGAGCAGCGAGTTCGTCGCCGATGGCAAGGTGAATGAGGCCGGCATTGCCGAGCTGAAGTCACGGATGCCGTTCGCCGATCTCTCGAAGTTTGAGGCGAATCCCAGCGTGCAGAACTTTGCCAACACGCTGACGGTCGAAGACATGGTGCGATACGTCGAGTCAAAGGTCGCCGGCTGAGTCAGGCTGGCGTGAGAGCAACCGCCCACAGCAGGAGTTTGCATGCGCTGGTTCTGGATCGACCGCTTTGAAGAGTTTGTCCGAGGAACCCAGGCGGTCGCGATCAAGAACGTATCGCTCGCCGAGGAGCATCTGCACGACCACTTCCCCGGTCTGCCGCTGATGCCCAACTCACTTGTTGTTGAGGGCATGGCTCAGACCGCGGGTCTGCTGGTGGCGGATGCGATTGACTTTAATCGACGCGTTGTGCTGGCGAAGGTGGCGGCTGCCACCTTTCATTTCGACGCCGAGCCAGGTGACACCCTGCGGTTTGAGGCGGGGGTGCTCGATCTGAAGCCAGCCGGTTCGCTGACAAAAGTGACCAGCAGGATCGGCGATCAGGTGCAAGGCGAGGCGGAACTCTTCTTCGCGCACCTGGAGCCTGGGGAGGGTGTGCCCACGCTCTTCTCGCCGGAAGAACTGCTCACCTGGCTGGACCACCTCAAGATCTTTGAAGTGGGAAAGGATCAGGAAGGGAAGCCGCTGCAACGCCGTGACTGGTAGCAGCGGTTGCCGACTGGCTGAGCTGACGGCATTTGGGCAAGATGAACGAGGCAGCGATCCGGCTGCCATCCCACCGCTGCAGAGGCCGTTCCGCTGGTGGGGAAGACGAGACGGAGTCAACGAGGCTCCGCGTGACGGCACTCCAGTGGGATGGATGGATTGACAATGGGCAGCAGCAGACGACGTGTCGTGGTGACGGGCATGGGCTGCATCACGCCCCTGGGCACGCGGGTAGACACGCTCTGGGATCACCTTAAGAAGGGCGATTCCGGTGTGGGCCACACCACCATCTTCGACGCCTCGAACTTTCCCACGAAAATCGCAGCCGAGGTTCGCGACTGGGATATCACGGACGAGGGCTACAACGCAGAAGACTGGAAATACTGCGGTCGCCACACCAAGTTTGCCGCGGGCGCGGCGATGCGGGCGATGACCGACGCCGGGCTCGCAGACGGCCTTGAGGACCCCACTCGGCTCGGCGTCTACCTGGGCAGTGGTGAAGGGCAGCAAGACTTCAACTCGTTCACCGCCATGATGATGGAGGCGATCGACGGGGAGACGCTCGACATCGGCCGCTTCACCAAGCTCGGCCTGGAGAGACTGCATCCGCTTGCTGAGATTGAGCAAGAACCAAACATGCCTGCCGGGCATCTTGCGGGGGTGTTCAACGCGCAAGGCCCGAATGTCAACTGCTTAACTGCCTGTGCCGCATCGAGCCAGGCGATCGGAGAAGCCACAGAACTGATCCGTCGTGGCGAAACGGATGTGATGCTCTCCGGTGGCACGCACAGCATGATCCACCCGTTTGGAGTGACGGGCTTCAATCTGCTCACTGCCCTGTCGACACGAAACGATGAGCCGGCCCGAGCGAGTCGGCCTTTCGACCGCGACCGGGATGGCTTCGTGCTCGGCGAAGGCTCCGCAATGGTTGTGCTTGAAGAGCTTGAGCATGCCCGCAAGCGTGGAGCCACGATCTACGGCGAGCTCCTCGGCTACGGCTCAACAGCTGACGCTTTCAGGATCACCGACACGCATCCTGAGGGGCGAGGTGCTTCCGCCTGCATCCGCATGGCGTTGGAAGATGCAGGCCTTGGTCTCGGTGATATCCACTACGTCAACGCCCACGGCACAAGCACGAGCGTGAACGACCGGGTGGAATCGTTGGCCATCAAGCAGGTCTTTGGCCCGCAGGCCTACAAGATCCCTGTCTCCAGCACGAAGAGCATGATGGGGCATCTGATCGCAGCCGCTGGCGCTACCGAACTGATCGTCTGCCTGCTCGCGATCCGCGATCAGATCCTGCCGCCAACGATCAACTACGAGACACCCGATCCTGACTGCGACCTCGACTACATCCCCAATGCGTCCCGCGAGGCACCTTGTCAGCGGGCCCTCTCCAACAGCTTCGGGTTCGGTGGCCAGAATATCTCGCTGATTGTTGGCCGCTACGACGGCTAGGCAAGCCGCATGCTCGTTGATCCACCGCAGCACCACGACGTGAGGCGGAATACGTGGAGGCGGAGGGGTCGGCGGGTGCTCGAGGAGCGTTTGAGTTTTTCGCCCTGTGTTGATTGCGTGACGCCACGGGAGTGCGTGGCGAAAAATCACAGCGGCGCGACATCTGCCGCCCCGCAGGCGGGGCATACCCCGCTCCTCACTCCGCCAGTTCTGCAATCCCCACCGGTTTTCTCAACCCGCAGGGGCGGCACGACCGATACCACCGGTGGTCTCGGAAGAACTGGTCCGACGGCCCATTGCTGCCGGTCGCCGCTTCCGTCAGGAGGGGATCTCACTATGAAACACATGCTCACTTTGAGCCTCGCTGCCGTGGTCCTCGCGACGGGAAGCGGCTGTTCGCTGATCGATCGGTTGTTCCTGCTCAACGCAGACGGCCCCTATGCGTCCCAGCCGGGCGGCCCGCACGCCGTAATGGCGGAGGCTGAAAGCGGGGACACCGGCGTTCAGCAGGTGGGGTACTTGCAGAGCTGCACGGATGACTGTGCAGATGGCGGCTGCCGTGATGGCGCGTGCCGGAACAATGGCGGTGGCATTGCCGGCTACTTCGGCGATGGTGGCATGGCCTGCCGTGACGGCGCCTGCGGCAACATGGGCTGTCGCAACGGTATCTGCGTGCATGGTGGCTGCTACGGTCGGGCGTGCCACGATGGCTCATGCCAGGCATGCCGTCAGCACTGCGGCCGCTACGGCGGGCTGGCTCGGCATCGGCTCACGCCTGGTGAACGGTGTGCCCACGGTGGCTGTCAGCAGATAGGACCAGCCGGTCCTCCGACTGGCGCTGTGGCCTACCCGTACTACACGACCCGCGGTCCTCGCGACTTCCTGGCGAAGTGCCCACCGTCGATCGGACCCTGAGCCACACAAGATGAACGATTTTTTGCAGCCGGCGCACGAAAGTGTGCCGGCTGTTTTCGTTTCATGGGTGGGTCCCAAAGCGAAGGCTTCGCTAGCTCGAGGCCTGCCGGCGACCAACGATCGCGACGCCGACGAGCATGCCGAGGCCAGCCAGGTCGACAAACGAGAAGCCTGTGCCCGCAATGCTCAGGCTGTCGGGCGCAAGTGCACAGGCAGCCGCTGCGAAGCAGACCAGACGCAGAGGCCATGTGAGGCGGGCATTCAGGTAGCCGGCCATCCCAGCGGCCAACGCCACGATGCCGATCACCGCCGCCGCGACGGCGCCGAGCACCTGAATCGGAGCCGCCGTACCACCGTCGTGATTCATCAGGCAGAGCGCTGGGCGGTAGACGAACATATACGGCAGCGTGAAGCCGACCAACGCGAACCGGAATGCTGCCAGGCTGGCTCGCATTACGTCGGCTCCCGCGATCGACGCGGTGGCGTAAGCGGCCAAGGCAACCGGCGGGGTGACCATCGCCATCATGCCGAAATAGAAGATGAATAGGTGGGCGGCCAGGATCGGCACGCCGAGCGCGGGATCCGTAAAGACCGGTCCGATGATGGTCGCCAACAGCAGGTAGGAGACCGCGCTCGGCAGTCCCATCCCGAGCACAAGCGAGCAGCCCATGATCGCCAGCAACGCCAGAAACAGGCTGTTGCCAGCCAGCGGAATGATGGCTGCGGGCACGCCTGTGCCGATGCCGGTGCGGGACACCAGGCCAATGATGATTCCCACGCAGGCTGCCGCAGCCACCAGTGGCACGCCACCAATGGCCGTCGTCTTCACGAGCGTGATGATCCGGCCGCCCCACAGCGGTACGCACAGGCTGACCACCATCAACACAACGAGGAGGCCTGCGAGACCCGCGATTGGAGCCTCTCCCCAGCCCACCTGGTTGGGCCAAAGAAATGCCGCCAATGCTGAGAGGCCTGCCCACGTTGCCGCGGCAGCCACTCGTGAGAGCCACGAGCCACCAGTCCGCGGGTTGATGAGGATCATCAGCATCGCAAAGCAGGTCGCCATGCTCACTGCGCGAAACGGCGAGAAGCCCATGAACAGCAGCACCATCAGGCCGCCAAGAGCGCCCACGAATGTCAGCCCTTCGAGGCTGAACACGGCTGCCTGCTCGGCCGGGAACGCGTCTGCTACGGCGGTGTCTCGCTCGACCGCATCGGTGGCAGTGCTGTCGGTCGAAGAGCTGGAGGCCTCGTCAATCCGACGCGCGTAGAAGTGCACCAGTAAAAAGATCGAGAGGTAGTAGAGGATCGCGGGCACGATCGCGGCCTGCACAATCTCGAGAAACCGCACCGGTGGGTCGCGGTTAATGATCTCGAGCATCATGTAGGCCCCGGCTCCCATGACCGGCGGCACCAATGCTCCGCCAGACGAGGCCGCCGCCTCGATTCCTGCAGCGATCGCGGGTGAGAAGCCGATGCCCCGCATCAGGGGAATCGTAAACGTGCCGGTGGTGGCTGCATTGGCCACAGCACTTCCGGAGAGGGAACCCATTAGGCCGCTGGCTAGCACGGCGACCTTGGCCGGCCCGCCGGCTCGTTTGCCAAACAGTCGCTGAGCCACCCCGATCACCCAGCCTGTGGCACCGGCGGCTTCGAGCACCGCACCGAAGAGCACAAACAGAAACACGTAGCGAAACATGACGCCCATCGCGGTGCCAAACACGCCTTCGCTACGCAGCCAGCTCTGGCCGATGATCGCTTGGAGGTCTTGTCCACGGTGCGGGAAGAGCCAGTCTGGCAGGCTCCTCGCCACACTCTCGTGGGCGTAGAGCAGGAACAGCATCGCCAGGATCGGCAGAGACCAGCCAACCGAACGGCGCGCTGCCTCGAGCACGAGCAGCATGCCAAGGCCGCCGACGATGAGGTCTGGTGTGGTGTAGAGCGCCGCTCGCTGACCAAGCGTCTCTGACTGCAGAACGAGATAGCCGCAGCAGAGGGCCGACAGGACTGCCAGCACGATGTTCACCGCAGCAGCGACGCGACCTGCCGGTACCGCGGCGCCAAGAAAGCAGAGTACAAGTCCGAACCCGCCAAACACGGCAAGCTCACCCAGTGGCGGGAGCATCGGAATGCTCACCTCCACGAGGACGTACACCGCCAACGCCGTCGCGATCAGCAGCCTGCTGAGCTGATGGGGGCCAAGGGGCTTCGTGGCTTTATGGCCAGCGGCCTCAGGACCGGTGCCCTCTGTCATCGATGATCACTCCGCAGGCCAGAGGCCAGCTTCCTTGTAGAAGCGGATCGCGCCAGGATGGAACGGTGTGCCGTTGTTGCGGACAGCATTCTTCTCGTTGATCGCCCGGGCTGCACGATGACGCTCGGCGATCTTCGCCCGGTTCTCCCAGACGAGCTTCGTGAACTGGTAGACAAGGTCTTCGTCGACACTCTCGTCAGTGATCAGATGAGCCGAGCCGACGTTGAGGCCGGTGAAGTCTTCATCGAGCCCGTCGTAGGTGCCGCCGGGAACCGTTGCGGCCTCGAAGAACGGATAGTCAGCAATCAGCGCCGCGTGGGCGGCCTCTTCGAAAGGCACCAGCCGCACAGGATTCGCCTGGGCAATCTGCGAAAGGGCAGGGCTGGGGATGCCTCCACCGACCATCGCGGCATCGACCGAGCCGTCGCCAAGGAGGTCAACTGCTGCCTGCTGGCTTCCGTAGCGGGCATCCACATCGTCGAGCGACAGGCCGTGGGCAGCCAGGATCGGCCTCACGAAGTATTCAAAGCCGGCGCCTTCTGGGCCGAGGTAGACACGCTTGCCCTTGAGGTCGGCGATCGACTGGATGTCGGACGTGGCCGGCACCACAAACTGGGCTACGTTGGGGAACAAGGTCATCACGCTCTGCGTGGCATGCTTCTCTTCCCAGCCCTCCTCGCCACGAACCGCGAAGTAAGTGATTGACGAGTTGGACATTGCAAACTGCAGTTTGCCTTGGGAGAGGAGGCGGATGTTCTCCATCGAGCCACCGGTGCTCTCAGCTGTCACCCGCCAGCCGAGGTCGCCCTGGGCCTCATTCACCACATCGCTAACCGCGCTGCCCACCGTGTAGAAGACGCCGCCGATCGGTGCCGTTCCCACGCTGATGAACTCCCGCTTGCCTTCACCACCGTTGCAGCCAGTCAGCGAGGCCAGGCACACCGCCATGACGGCGAGCCAGGAGCACGCGGGCCATGACAACGGAGAGAAAGAGAAAGCACGAGCGAGGGGGGCGACTGCAGGCATGGAAGATCTCCCGTGGATGCCGATCCCGGTGGTGGGGAATCACTGAAATGTGGTCCACAGCCTACGTCCCGCCGATCGGATTCGCCACGGTGCCCCTTCCGCATGGCGATACGGCTGCGGTTGCGGCTCTCAGCCGGCGGTCATCCGCGGGGCCCTGGGGGCGTCGTCTGGCAGCGTTGGAATCCGCCAGATCACCACCAGGCCAATGCTGACGAGCACCAGCAGTACGAGCCGGAGCCAGTCAGGCAGGCTGCTGAGCACGAAGCTCACCGTGACCACGGCAGCCACCATGGCCACAGCTCGATACTTCAGCGACTTGCGGATGCCACGGTAGTGGTGCCAGTCGTCGAGCGTCGGTCCAAACGACTTGGAGCGGTGCAGCCAGGCGTGGAGCCGAGGAGAGCCTTTGTAGAAGCAGTAGCTGGCCAGCAGCAGGAACGGGGTGGTGGGCAGTAGAGGTAGAACGGCCCCCACCACGGCGAGGGCGACGCAGCACCAGCCGCCGACAACGAAGAAAAAACTCTTGATCGGTTCGGTCGTGGGCTTGAAATCCATGTGAGGTGCCGGCCCAAGGGGCCCTGCGAGGCATGCGAACTGCGACGTACCAAGAGCATACGTTTCCGCTTTCGCCACGTCGCGGTCAGCCTGTGGCTCAGGCGGTTCCCCAGACGCCTGAAAAAGCGTATGCTCCCGCACGAAACGGCATTTTCAAAGATCCACGATCCTCACCCCTTCGGAGAAGAAATCCATGCCCCTGGTCCCGATGCGAACCCTGCTCGATCACGCTGCCGAGAATGGCTACGGCATTGCTGCCTTCAACGTGAACGACATGGAGCAGATCCAGGCGATCATGGAAGCTGCCAAGGAGACTGAAAGCCCGGTCATCGTGCAGGCTTCTCGAGGCGCGCGGAAGTTCAGCCAGGATGCCTACCTGCGGCACCTGATGCTCGCCGCTGCCGAACTCTACCCGTGGATTCCGATCGCCATGCACCAGGACCATGGCAACTCACCTGACACCTGCCAGAGTGCGATCGACAACGGCTTCACCAGCGTGATGATGGACGGATCACTGCAGGAAGATGGCAAGACGCCTGCTGACTTTGAATACAACGCTCGCGTCACCAAGCAGGTGGTCGACAGCGCCCACGCTCAGGGCGTGTCGGTTGAGGGTGAGCTGGGCTGCCTCGGTTCTCTCGAGAGCGGCACCGGCGAAGCGGAAGACGGCCACGGTGCCACCGGTACCCTGTCGCACGACCAGCTGCTGACGGATCCTGATGAAGCGGCCCGCTTCGTCGAAGCCACGGGTGTCGACGCACTCGCGGTGGCGATCGGAACCAGTCACGGTGCCTACAAGTTCACCCGCAAGCCTGACGGCGAAGTGCTCGCCATGGGACGGATTGAGGAGATCCACAAGCGGCTACCTAACTGCCACCTTGTGATGCACGGTTCCTCGAGCGTGCCACAGGAACTGCAGGACATCATCAACGAGTTCGGTGGCCAGATGCCGCAGACCTGGGGCGTGCCGGTTGAGGAGATTCAGCGGGGCATCAAGCATGGTGTCCGCAAGATCAACGTCGACACCGACAACCGGATGGCGATCACCGGTGCGATTCGAAAGGTGCTCAGCCAGCATCCGGAGAAGTTCGACCCTCGTGACTACCTCAAGCCCGCTCGTGAAGCGATGCAGAAGGTCTGTGCCGAGCGGATGGTGCAGTTTGGCCAGGCGGGCAACGCTCGCAAGGTGCCCGTGGTCACGCTCGAAGAGATGGCAGCTCGGTACAAAGCCGGAAACTGAGCGGGGGTTGGCACCCGCCAGTGACGGCAGCGTCGTGATGGCAACGATGTGAATGGTGTTCGCAGGATCTTCTGGGTAGTCGTTCGGCTGTTGCTTCGGCTGCGGTATCGGGTGACGACTGATGGTTGTGAGCAGCTCGAGGGCCTCCGCGGGCCAGTTCTCGTGCTTCCCAACCATCCGGCTTATATCGATCCGCCGACGGTCCTCTCACACACCGCGTCGGGCCTCTTCCAGAAGGGGCTCCGACAGCCGTTGCGGCCATTGGTGTTCTCGGGCACTTACCGGGTGGCTCCACTCCTGCCTCTGATGAAGTTGGTGCGCGCGTTTGAGGTGCCAGACCTCAGCTCTGCGAGCCGTGAGGCTGCCTCGCGGACCACGCAGCTGATCGACGCGGTGGTTGAGCGGGTGCAAGCGGGCGAGAGCTTTGTGATCTACCCCTCGGGCCGCCTGCAACGCGGCAATCATGAGGTGGTGGGGTCAGCTCGCTTGGTGCATGAGCTCGTCAGCCGCTGCCCAGAACTGACGGTTGTGCTGGTTCGTACACGCGGGCTGTGGGGCAGCCTGTTTAGTTGCGCGGCGGAAGGAAAGCCACCCGATCTTGTGCGGTGTGGACTGCAGGCTGCCGCCTGGGTGCTCGCAGGACTGTTCTTCTTTCTGCCGAAGCGAAAGGTGCACCTGCATGCTGAGGTGATGCCGCGAGAGCAGATGCCCCTGGAGTCACGGGAGGCGTTTAATCGCTTTCTTGAGAACTGGTACGACTCCGACGGCGGTCAGGAGCCAATCTTCGTCCGTTACAACGCGTTGTTTGGGCCGAGCGAGGGACACTACCGGCCGGCTGCCACGCCGCGAATCGATGCCGACGCACTCAGCGAAAAGACCATCGGGCAGGTCAACGAACTGGTGGCCTCGTTCCTCAAGCGAGACCTTGAGGCGAGTGAAAACACGGTCGACACCACGCTTGAGAATCTCGGGCTCGACAGCCTCGACCGCATGGAACTCGCGCTGCGGATCGAGCAGCAGTTTGGCTTCCACAGCAGTACGGTGGTGAGCACGCTCGGAGAGCTCTGGGCGCTTGCTGATGGGAAGCTCTCCGATGGCGAGGGAGGGCTGCCGCCGCTCGACATTCCGTCCTCCTGGTTTGCGGCCGCCCGGCAGCCGGTTTCTGCAGACCCGTCCTCCCCTGAGAGTCGCTGGCTACTCGCGTCCACCGTTGCGGAGGCGTTTGTCAGAAGGGCGCTTGAGCGACCAGACGAGGTGGTCGCGGCAGATGGCGTGTCGGGCGCGATCACCTACAGACGGATGCTCGTCGGGGCAGTCTTGATGGCACGGCGATTCGCCAGGCTGCCTCAGGAGCACGTGGGGGTGATGATGCCGGCCACGGTGGCGGCGGACATCGTCTTCTTCGCCTTGCACCTCGCAGGCAAGACACCCGTGATGCTCAACTGGACCACCGGTCCGGCGAATCTGGCACATGCGATTGAGTCGACCGATACCCGCCGCATCATCACGTCGAAGCGACTCGTTGATCGGCTTGGGATCGAGGTGGAGGGAGGGGAATATCTCTTTCTCGAGGACCTCCGAGGTGAGATCGGCAAGGTGGAAGCAGTAACGACGATGCTTGTCGCCCGCTTCGCCCCGCAGCGGCTGCTCCGCACCATGCCCCAGCAGCAGGAAGACGACCCAGCGGTGTTTCTCTTCACCTCGGGGTCAGAGAGTGCGCCGAAGACGGTGCCGCTCACGCATCGCAACCTGCTCACCAACATTCTCGATGGCATCGATGTCCTCAGGCCAGATGCCGACGACACGCTGCTCGGCTTCCTGCCGCCGTTTCATTCGTTTGGGCTGACGGGCAATGTGCTGTTACCCGCACTCACCGGCATTCGCTGTGTGCGGCATGCTGACCCGACCGATGCTCGTGGGCTCGTGCAGGTGATCCGGGACTACAAGCCAACGATGGTGTTCACCACGCCAACCTTTCTCAGTTACATCATGGCGGCATCGGCTGGCGATGAACTGGTGAGCCTGAGAAAGATCATTACGGGGGCCGAGGCCTGTCCGGAATCGGTGTATGAGACCTGCCAGCAGAAGGCATCGGATGCATTGATTCTCGAAGGCTACGGGATCACAGAGTGTTCTCCTGTGGTGGCCGCCAACCGGCTGGCGAAGATCAAACAGGGCACGATCGGCCTGCCTGTGCGGAATGTCGAGTCGCGGATCGTACATCACGAGACCCATGAACCCGTTGATGAGGGGGAGACGGGCATGCTGTTGGTGCGTGGCCCGTCGATCTTCGCTGGCTATCACCGCTACGAGGGCCCAAGTCCGTTTGTGGAGTTTGATGGACAGTCGTGGTATCGCACCGGTGATCTGGTCGCTGTCGATGAGGACGGCTACCTGCACTTCCGAGGCCGGCTCAAGCGATTCCTCAAGGCTGGCGGTGAGATGATCTCACTTCCGGCACTCGAGGCACCCTTCCAAAAGCGGTATCCGGCCGATGAGAACGGACCACGCGTGGCGGTGGAGGGGATCGAGACCCCCGACGGACGACAGGTGGTGCTGTTCACGACCTTTGACCTGTCTCTCAGAGAGGCCTCGGAAATGCTGCTCGCAGATGGTCTGCGGGGGGTGATGCGGCTGGATGCCGTGCAGCGCCTCGACGCGATCCCCGTGCTCGGCACAGGCAAGACCGACTATGTCAGTCTGCGGAAGCTGGTTGAGGCGTCGGTGGCCGGGTAAGCCAGGCGATCTCCCGGGAAACTCGCGTTGCGTGTACTGGCGGGGCGTCCTATCGTCCCCCGACCCCATGCAGGACTGTGGAAGATGCTGCGCATGTGATGGCAGCGACATCGTCTGGTGGCGACATTGTCTGGTGGATTGATCGATGCAGATGCCGAAACGGGTTTCCAAGAGCGGTGAGAGCGTGGCTGCCCTCGGGGATCGGGAACTGCTCGCCCAAGGCCGGGCGATTCTCGAAGCTGAGGGGCAGGCGGTGCTGGCAGCTTCGGAATCGTTGGGTATTTCGTTCTGCAAGGCGGTGCGACTGATTTATGAGTGCAGTGGATCGGTGGTTGTGACGGGGATCGGTAAGGCAGGGCTGATCGCACGCAAGATCACTGCCACGCTCGCCTCTACGGGATCTCCCTCGCACTTTCTTCACCCAGCCGAAGCGATGCATGGTGATCTTGGCATGCTCCGTGGTGACGATCTTGTGCTGGCTCTCTCGCAGTCGGGAGAGAGCGAAGAGATCACGCGGCTGCTGCCCCATCTGGCGGCTCTCGATGTGCCGATTGTGGCCATCACCGGAAACCCCTCGAGCAGTCTTGGCAAGGCGGCACGCGTGGTGGTGTCCAGCGGCAAGGTTCGCGAAGCCTGCACCCTGGGGCTGGCGCCGAGCACCAGCACGGCTGTGATGCTCGCTCTCGGAGATGCGCTCGCTCTGGCAGCCAGTTCACTGCGTCAGTTCACCAGCGATGACTTTGCCCAACGGCATCCTGGCGGCAGCCTGGGGCGGAAACTGGCCACCGTTGATGAGGTGATGCAGCCTCTCGACGGCTGTCGCGTGGCCAGGCTGGGAGAGACCGTCCGCGATGTGTTTGGCAGAACGCTTCCTGCACGACGCACCGGAGCGGTGATGATTCTTGACGACTCTGGAAGCCTGGCCGGCATCTTCACCGACAGTGATCTCGCTCGGCTCTTTGAGCGGCGAAACGATGCCGCTCTCGATAGCCCTATCGAAGAGGTGATGACGCGACAGCCTCGCACGGCGGCTGCGGGCCTGCGGTTGTCCGACGCGGTCACCCTGCTTGAACAGTATCGGCTGAGTGAACTGCCGGTGGTCGATGCCGAGGGCCGTCCCCTCGGTCTGCTCGACATTGTCGATCTCGTCGGTCTCGTTCCGCCGGAGCTGCTCCCTGAAAGCCTCGGCGACCGCCAGGTCCGCCGGGCGGCCTAACCGCGTGCCACTGCAGAAACACAACGCTCAGCAATGACTTCATCAACGACGGCTGTGCCAGACGACCTCTCCTCCACCACGCAGCTGGATCAACTCGAAGAGCGGCTGCGGGCGGTTCGCATCCTGCTGCTCGATGTGGATGGTGTGCTCACCGACGGCATGGTGACGTGGGATAACAACGGCATTGAGCAGAAGTCCTTTCACATCCGTGATGGCCTCGGCATCAAGCTCTGGGCCAAGAGTGGCGGCCTCGTAGGGATTGTCACCGGCCGGTCGAGTCACGTGGTGGCTGTGCGTGCGGGTGAGCTGGGTGTCGGCATCGTTCGGCAGGGTGTTGGTGACAAGCGAGCCGCGGTGGAAGCGATTCTTCAGGAGTACGGGCTCGGTTGGCACGAGGCGGCGTTTGTGGGTGACGATTTGCCCGATCTTGCCTGTGTGATGTCGTGTGGTGTCGGCGTGGCCGTGGCGGATGCCTGCGATGATCTGCGTGAAGCAGCGGATATCGTGACAAACACGCGTGGCGGCCGTGGTGCCGTTCGCGAACTCGTGGAGCAGCTGCTGCGGGCCCAGGGAGTCTGGGAGTCAGCAGTGCGTCGTTTCCAGACAGGACAGGCATCGTAGGAGCGTTGGCAGTCGAGGCCGGTTTCCATCGCACGTCACTTACGTTTCATTCACAACACGCGTCTGCCACCCGGGATTGGCCATCATGGAACACAGAGTCGGACGTACGCTCCGCGTGTTCCTGATCGCGCTGGCTGCGACCGGGTTCTATCGGCTGACGATAGTGCCACTGGTGGAGCATTCGACAGCAACCGAGGTGGCGCTCGAGCCGACTGCCGAAGAGGCGGCTGCCATCCGTGCCCGCGCGATGAGCCGGCTGGCAAGCCTTGGCAACATTTTCCCCGAGGGTTCGTGGGAGCGGGATGAGCCGATCGTGTTGGAGAGCAGTCGGATGCGGCTGCTGTTCAAGGAGTATCACTCCCTGCCGGATGGTCGAGTAAATCTCGTCCCCTGCACGCTCGTGCTGCTTCCCGAGCCTCCGATGGCTGACGAGCCGGCTGGCCGCACGGTGATCGTGCGGGCACCCCAGGGGGCGGTGCTTGAGTTTGACGAACCGATCGATCTTCGCCAGGGACGGCTTGCCAAGCTGGTTGGTGGCAACCTGCGGGGCGAGGTGAGCGTGCGTGGCACCGCGACGGCAGCTGATGGTGAAGATGAAATTGAGATCCTCACCCGTGATCTCGAACTTGCCGACAACCGTCTGCAGACGATCGAGGCGGTGCAGTTTCGCTACGGTCGCAGCCGCGGGAGTGGCCGGGGCTTCATTGCACGCCTGCTTGCCAAGCCGGGAGAGGTGAACGAACGCGGGCCAGCGCTCGACGGTGTGGAGTCGATGCGTCTTGAGCGAGACGTTCAGATTCGCCTCGAAGGTCTGGCGGGTGGTTTTCTGCCGGGGAGTGATCCGGCCGATGCCAGTTCTGAATCACCGGTGATGGTCCGCAGTCGCGGGAGCCTGGAGTTCGCGATGGTGAGCCGCCTGATCACGCTCACCGATAGCGTCGATGTGTCGCGAACCCTACAGGACGGCAGCATCGAACAGCTGGCGTGTGATCGGCTCTCGATTCTACTGGCAGGTGAGGGGAGTCCTGAAGATGCTGAAGGCGTCAACACAGGAGGCCTGCAACCGGTCGAGCTTGAGGCCCGCGGGACTCCCGTGGTAGCTCGCAGCACCTCAGGCGGACTTGAGGCACGAGCTGAACGACTCGGCTATGAGATGGCGAGTCGTCGGATTCTCCTCGATGGCGAACAGCCTGTGCTCTTGCTCAGCTCCGATGCAGAGCTCGAGGCCCGGTCAGTCGACTATGTGCCGGGGCCACCTGGTTCGCCGGGCGCGCTGATGGCTGTGGGACCAGGCTGGTTTGAATCGAAGCCGACGGCAGCGCACGGCCCGGTGCGGGTGGCCTGGAAGAAGTGGCTGCGGGTTCGGCCGGATGGTGATGGCCATGTGGCATCGGTGGCAGGGGACGCGAAGGCGAGTTTTGATGGCCAGGGGAGTCTGGCAGCCTCGGAGATCCACCTCTGGCTGGAGATGGATCAGAACGCGTCTGCACCGCCAGTGCCTGCTGGTCCTGGTGGAGTGAGCCTGGCCGGCGTGAAGCCGTCACGAATGCTCGCTCGGGGCATCGTGGAGACCGATGCCTCACAGCTGGCAGCACGCAGTGATCGGCTGGAGATCTGGTTTCGGTATCCAGAGCCTGTCGCTCCTGTTCGTCCTGCCACCCCGGCCAATGCAGCAGCGGCAGCGGCCCCACGCCAGCCGCCTCCACCGCAGGCTCCTCTCCAGCCGCCCCCGGCGGCACCCCTCGCTGCGGCTGCCGAAGTGAGCCCAGACCGTGGCCGGATTGTCGCCACCGGAGCGCTGATGCGAGGGCTTGTCGACATGAAACCCTCTGGGCCGGAGGTTGCCGAGATCTCACTCGAGGACGCCGTTCAGCTGATCGAGGAGCCGCTGCACGGTGAGTCGGAGCCGCCGCTGGTGATTGTGGGAGATCAGCTGCAGGTGGTCCGTCCGACCGGCTTTGACGCACGAGCGACTGTTGCTGGACGGCCTGCCCGAATTACCGGCCAGGGAATGGAGCTTGAGGGACCGCTGGTTGAGGTCGACCGCGGCCGAAATCGGATGACGGTTGATGGGGCAGGGCGGATGCGACTGCCAGTGGCAGACGGCGGGCTTGGACTGGAAGCGTTGGCCACGGGAAGCGTGCCGGCTTCTGCCGCAGCAGTTCCGCCAGGGGTGGGAGCTCAGTCGCTTGACGTGACCTGGCAGGGGCGGATGGACTTCGATGGGCTGACGGCTCGCTTCATCGATCGCGTGGTGACCTCCAGTGGCGAAGGCACGCTGGAGGCAGGCTCGCTCGATGTTGTGCTCAACCGGCCTTTTGACTTTGCCGCGATGACTGCTGGGGGCAGCACGGGAGAGGCGGATGTGGCTCGCATCGCCTGTGGCAGTGGCGTCAAGATCCACAATGTCAGCCACACCGATACAGGCTCGAGGTCGGTGGAACGCCTCTACGTGCGTGATCTGCTCATCGACCGCACGACCGGGCAGGTGGTGGGCAATGGCCCTGGACGTCTGGAGAACGTGAGGCTTGGTCAGGCTCCCGGGTTTGCGACACCGTCTGAACTCACAGCCACTGCCAGCGTCCCGCCCTCTCCTCGTCCGGACGAACTGACCTACCTCTCGGTTGACTTTCAGCGTGGGCTCGCCGGCAATCTCGGTCAGCGGACGCTTGAGTTTCAGCAACGCGTTGAGGCCATCTTTGGGCCGGTGACCAGCTGGGATCAGACGCTTGATGTTCACGACGCCCGAGGACTGCCCCCGCGGACGGTCCGCATCTCCAGCGACGTCCTCAGTGTGGGGCAGACGCCACCACTGCCTGGTGTGCGTCAGGCGAGTCTGGAAATGTCTGCGCTTGGCAACATTCTTGTCGAAGGGGATACCTTCACTGGTCGCAGTTCACGGCTGAGCTGGAGTGAGGCCAAAGACCTGATCGTGTTTGAAGGTGACGGCCGCAGCGACGCAGAGCTCTACCGGCAGGAGCGCGTGGGCGCTCCCACATCAACCGCGTCGGCCGGCAAAATCTCCTATTGGCGAAGCCTCAATCGTGTTGACGTCCACGATGCTCGCTACCTCGATCTCGACCAGATCAACGCGTCTGCTGCGGGGTTCAAGCCGCCCGGCCAGTAGCAGTACTCATTGCTCGCTTGCAGAAGCAGCGTCTTTGTCCTTCTTCTTTTTCTTCTCTTCCTCAGGGAAGGATACGTTGCCGTCGTAGTCGATGACGACAAACTTCAGCTGCATCTTTTTGATCAACGCCCGCCGCTCCTCAACAGTCTTCGCGTTCTTGAGTGCTTTCGGGAACCGCGACACCATCACGCCCCAGTTCGGTTCGCTCCAGGTCCCTTTGACGACGGCTGCGTAGAAGTAGTCGTCACTCTGCTTCCAGCCGAACTCTTTCTCCAAAGCCTCAAATGCGAGCTCGGGAATGCCGACCTGGGAGGCAATGGCTGAGTAGAAAGTGTCTGGATCGTCGTACTCTTCGAGCGGCTTGACGCCCTCGATCTCGATGCCATAGAGCTTCTCAAAGAAGGCCACTTTTGTGGGGTCATCGTCGGGCTTCGGCGTGTCGCCGGCGTTGTCGGCGGCAGTTGCCAGCAGCGAGCTGAGCGAGAGTGCGAGCAGGCCAGCCAGGGCGAAGCGGGTTGTCATCAGAAAATCTCCCGGGGCGTACAATCCCTTGCAGCGTACCCAGTCTATCGGTGCGGTTCAGAGCGAATTGCTGGTGAGTCCACACGAGGGTGGTCTGCTCGGGCCTGCCCAGCTCTTGCCAATGGTGTGCTGAGGGTGGGGGCATGGAGAGGCACAAGGAGCCGACTGGACGGGAATGCCGCCTTCCGGACAGGATTGAGGGGCTCTTGTTCGGCTTGCGGCATACGACTCCGGCCGAGTACTACCATCGCTATGACACACGACACGCTCTGGGCACCCTGGCGACTGGCTTACGTCAAAGGTGACGCGGCAGCCGAGCCACCGGTGGAGCCGACTGTTTGGCGTTCCGGGGCTGAGCGGAGCTGCTTTCTCTGTCGAGCGGCCACTGCGGAAGGCCATGAGCAGGCTCTTGGGGTGTTGGAGCGGACCGCCACAAGCGTGGTGCTGATCAACCGCTTCCCGTATGCCAGCGGCCATCTGCTCGTGGCCCCGCTCGATCATCGGGCAACACTCGAAGACCTCCGCGATGAGCAGCTGCTCGACCTGCAGCGGTGTCTGACGAAGTGGTGCGGCCTGGCTCGGCAGTCGCTTCAGTGCCAGGGCTTCAACATCGGCCTCAACCTCGGCAAGGTGGCGGGTGCCGGTGTGCCAGGGCATCTCCACTGGCATCTGCTGCCACGCTGGGATGGTGATGTGAACTTCATGCCCGCTGTGGCGGGCACGCAGGTGATCCCGCAGGCCCTCAGCAGTCTCTGGGAACAGCTTCGTGAGGCACGCGACCGAGAGGAAGTGGCCGATGCTTGAATGGCGTGAGCGGGAGGCCACGCTGCTGGCTCCGTGGGCGATGCATGCGGCGGAGTCGGCCGGCCGGGTGCATCCTGAGTCGATGCATCCGCATCGCAGCCCCTACCAGCGGGATCGCGACCGGATCGTGCATGCGGCGGCCTTTCGCCGGCTGGCCCACAAGACGCAGGTGTTTACTGGCTACCACGGCGACTACCATCGCAGTCGACTGACCCACACGCTTGAGGTCACGAGCATCGCCCGGACGATGGCCCGCGGGCTGGCGCTCAACGAAGATCTCGTCGAGACCCTTGCGATGGGGCATGACATCGGTCATCCGCCCTTGGGGCATGCCGGTGAAGACACGCTCGATGCCCTGCTTTGCGATGAGGGTGGCTTCAGTCACAATGCTCAGGCCCTCCGCATCATGGAACTCCTGGAAAACCGCTATCCGGAGTTTCCCGGGCTAAATCTCTCGCGGGAGGTGCTCGCAGCGCAGATGACCCGCTGCGAGAAGTCGAAGCAGCATGGCCGCCTTCTCGAGGCTCAGGTGGTCGATGCGGCGGACTCGATCGCCTACGACACCCACGATGCGGATGATGCGATCGAACTAGGGCTCGTGAAGCTGGAAGATCTGCTGGAACTTCCGATCGTGAAGTCGGCGGCGGAGCGGGTGCGAGGTCGCTTCGGTGATCTCGGGGCGGATCAGTTGCGGCGTGCTGTGCTGCATGATCTTGTGAACGTGCAGGTGGTGGAGCTGATCGAGCGGACGCAGCGGCATCTTCATGAGCAGACAATCGGCTCAACGGCCGATGTCCTCGCCACGAGCACACTTGTCACGCATTCGGCGGAGATGACCGCAGGAAAGCGGGAGCTGGAGAGCTTCCTGTTTCAACGCGTCTATCGCAGTCCTGCGGTGATGGCCGTTCGAGAACCGGCCCAGGAGCGGCTCTCGCAGCTTTTTTTCTGGCTTGTTGAGCATCCAGACGCAATGCCTGCCCGCTTCCTCGTCCGGGCACGGCACCACGGGGTGCGACGCACTGTGGCGGATTACATCGCCGGCATGACCGATCGCTTTCTTGAACTCGAGCACGCCCGTCGCTGCGGCTGAGAGCCCGCGTTTCTGCCGTGAATCGCGGTGCAGCTGGGCTGGTCGTCGGCTGCTCGCGAGTGGCCCGCGGGGCTGCTACACTCTGGCCGCACTGTGTATTGAAGACTTTGAAGACGATCGCTTCCTATGAATCGCACGCCGCTGGCCCTAATTATTCTGCGGGCCGTGTTTGTGATGGTGTCTGTGGGCATTGCCGCACTCATCATCAACACGGACTACGCCAAAGCATCCGCTCCGTGGGTTCCGTGGGCGGTGTTTGGAGGCGGTCTGGCTTTGCCGCTGTTGGTCATCACCGGTGATGCCCTGATCCGCCAGAAAAATCTGACGGTGATCACGGCGGTCTACTTCGGAGTGATTGTCGGGATCCTGCTGACTTACGCGATGCTGCTGGCCATGGGGCCGATGCTTCCGACAAATCCTGCGGCACCGATCAACGTCTGGCTGCCATCCGTGCTGGGGGCTGCCATGTGCTACATCTGCACGAGTTTGCTGCTCCAGACGCAGAACGAGTTTCGCTTTCTGATTCCGTACGTCGAGTTTGCTCGCGACGTCAAAGGCCTGCGGCCCAACGTGCTCGATACGTCGGTGATTATCGACGGTCGCATCGCAGATCTCGCGGCGTCCGGCATCTTCGAGAGTCGTTTTGTGGTGCCCGGCTTTGTGGTGGATGAACTTCGTGCGGCGTCAGACACCCATGATCGCGCCCGCCGTCTCCGCGCTCGACGTGGGCTCGACGTGCTCGATCGCATGCGGTCCTGTCAAGGCATCGACATCGAGGTCTTGTCGATGGCCGAACCGGTTGTTGACGACTCCACCGAGGACTCGCGGATCCTCGCTCTCTCACGTCAGCTTGACGGTCGAGTGATCACCAACGATCCCGCCCTTGTGAAGATGGCGGCTGTGCGAAGCGTGCCGAGTGTCAACATTAACGATGTCGCGGTGTCGCTGAAGCCGGTGTTTGTGCCGGGAGATGCCTTCGAGCTTCGTGTGGTCAAAGCCGGAGAGGAACCCGGGCAGGGCGTTGGCTATCTCGAAGACGGGACCATGGTGGTGGTCGAGGGGGCCCGCGACAAAGTCGGTCGCACGATTCATGTGTCGGTTACCAGCACGCTCCAGAGATCTGGTGGGCGGCTGATCTTTGCCAAGCCGGACTAAGTTTGCCACGCCGAACTCAGGCTGCCTGGCGCAGCCAGCGGCATGAGTCACCAATATGTGTGAAACCCTTTTCTTCCTGAGGAGATGACATGGCTGCCTTCTGGAATGCGTCGATCTGGACAGTTCGAGAAACATATGGACTGCGTGCCGTTGCCGGCTGCTGTGCGGTGATGGCGGCCATCATGCTGGCCGCGTCCTGCTCAGCAGCGGACTCGCAAGGGAAGCCGGTCTACGACGATCCGGCTGCGACCGATGCAGATTTTCCAGTGCAGGGTGAGTATGCCGGTGAGGTCGAGGTAGACGGGCAGCGGTTCTCCTACGGTGTGCAACTGGTTGCGGAAGGCAACGGCTCCTTCATGGCTGTTGGCTATCCCGGTGGGCTGCCCGGTGCCGGGGCTGACATGTCGCGAAAGTTCACCGGCAAGGGCGTTCGTGTTGGAGAAGGCAAGGACGCGGTTGTGAAGATTGAGGGCGTCGACGCCGACGGCGTGGCCTATCGCGGCGAGGTGCGTGACGGAGCCATCGTTGTGCTCGATGGGAGTCGCGAACTTGCTCGGCTTCCCAAGGTGGAGCGGAAGAGTCCGACGCTTGGCAAGGCGGCCCCTGAAGGTGCGTTGGTTGTCTTTGACGGAAAGAGCCTCGACGGCGTGGAAGGTGGCCGGATGACCGACGGCGGCCTGCTGATGCAGGGCGTAAAGTCGAAGGCAACCTTCGGCGACGCGACGCTCCATATCGAGTTTCGCCTGCCGTATCAGCCGCAGGACCGCGGCCAGGCTCGTGGAAACAGCGGTGCATACATCCAGGGCTGCTATGAGGTACAGATGCTCGACAGCTTTGGCCTGGAAGGACTCGACAACGAGTGCGGAGGTATCTACAAGGCCGCTCGGCCTGATGTGAATATGTGCCTGCCACCACTGTCGTGGCAGACCTACGACATCAACTTCACCGCTCCTCGGTTTGAAGATGGGAAAAAGGTGGCCAACGCCAAGATGACGGTGCGGCACAACGGCGTGGTGATCCATGAGAATCTGGAGATTCCAGAGGGAACTCCTGGTGGATCGAATGGCGAGGGCCAGGCAGGTCCTCTCTACCTGCAGGACCATGGCAATCCTGTGCGGTATCGCAACATCTGGATCGTGCCGAAGTCGTGAGCGGCCTGGAAGTAGGTCGCGACGAGCGGGCTGTCTGCACCGGCTGCCCGCTCGTCTGCGACGATATCCTGCTCGCTGATGTTGTAGCTACGCCGGCCACGCAGACAGCAGCGGATCGACCGTCTGCCTGCGAGCAGGCGTGCGAACGAGGGATGAATTGGCTCGCCGAGGCGCTCAGACACGACGATGCCTGTGAAGCCAGCGTCGATGCCCAGCCTGCGGGCCGTGACACGGCCATTGCGACGGCAGCCCTGCGGCTGAACGACTGCCGCCGAGTGCTCGTCACCGGCTGCTGGGACGCGACCCTCGAAACGGTTGCAGCCGCGGCCACGCTTGCGGAATGTCTTGGGGCTGCATGGGACCCGGCCGCCGCACAGTCGGCAATCGCCACTGGGCCGACGGCCACGCAGACGGGGCGAATCACCGCAGACTTTGAAGAACTTCGTGACAGGGCGGACTGCGTGCTGGTGTGGTCTGCAGATCCCGCGGGGACGCACCCGCGGTTTCGCGAGCGGTTTCTTACACCGTTGGCGAGTGGACGTGAACGCCGTGTGTTTGAGCTGCACGGGGCTCTGGAGAGGCTCTCTGGGCAGGGGACTGTCGAGATTGAGCTTCCAGAAGCCCAGGCGGCTGAGGCGGCGGTGTGTCTGCAGCTGTTGCTCCAGGAGCAGTTCGGCCCGTCCCGACCGGCTGTGTCATCGTCCGTGAGATCGTCGACTGAGCTGTTTACGGCTATGGCAGAAGTCGCTGCTGCCTGCCTAGAAGCGGAGTGCATCGGTGTGGTCACGGCCGATTCATCCGGCGAATCGTCAGGAGTTGCGGCAGCGGCGATCTCTCAACTCGTTGCCTGGCTTGCCCATAAGAAACCCGCGTTTGAAGTGCCGCTCTCCTCAGGTGGGAGCGGTGCTGGGCCGAGCGGGGCCGCGGCGGTGAGTACCTGGCGGTTCGGAGGAGCGGGGGCCGTGGCCGTTGCAGATCGGGAGGGGCGTCGGCTCGCGGCCGCCGAAGCGGATGCCAATCGTCTCCTGTCACGCGGTGAGGTCGATGGTGTCGTGGTGGTGGGGCGCGTACCAGACACGATCGCGGCATCGCTCGCCGCGTTCGACGGACTGAAGGTGTCGGTGAGTGATCAGCCTCCTCCCTCGGTGGCCCCCCAGATTTGGCTCAATGCTGCTCCCACGTCGTTGGCGAGTGACGGCCAGGTGCTGCGGGATGATGGACGGCTCGTGGAGTTGAAGGCGGTGCGGCCTATCGCGACGCCGTCGGCAGCGGAGCTGCTCAATCGGATTCTCGCTGAGCTCAGAGCGAAGGAGACGCGATGAGCAACAGTGTTTCCGAGACACTCCTCCTCCGCGGAGGCCGGCTGCATGACCCAGCGCATGGCATCGATGGGCAGATCGCGGATCTGTGGGTGCGTGACGGACGCATTGTTGAGCCGCAGCCGCGGGCGGATCGTGAGGTGTCGCTTGCTGGTCGGGTGGTGATGCCGGGTGGGATCGATCTCCATTCGCATGTGGCTGGTCCCAAGGTTGCCACCGGCCGTCGTATGCAGCGGCCAGCCGAACCTGGCATGCCTGAGGCCGTTCCAACGATTCACGCGACTGGCCGGCTCTACGCAGCCTTGGGCTATACGACGGTCTTTGATGCGGCGATTGCCACGTCTGCCGCAGGCCTGGCCCACATGGAACTCGCCGAACTCCCAGTCCTCGATAAGGGGATTTATCTGCTCGCTGCAGATGATGATGAGGTGGTGCAGGCTCTCGCTCGAGGCACAGCCGACGAGGTTGCTCGTTGTGTTGGTGACCGCGTGAAGGCTTCGCGGGCCTGGGCTGTGAAAGTGGCCAACCCTGGCGGGAACCGATTTTGGAAGGCCGGGCGGCGTGGTGATCAGCGTGATCTCCACGAGCCTCTCCCGGGCTTGGATCTCTCCGGTCGCGAGATGCTCGCTCGCCTTGCCCAGGCCGTCAGCGATCTTGGGCTGCCACACCGCCTGCATGTCCACACGATCAACCTTGGACTTCCCGGAAACTGGCGGACAACCCTTGAAACAATGAAGGCCTTCGATGGGCTGCCCGCCCACCTGGCCCACATCCAGTTTCATAGCTACCTCGGCGGAGATGCGGATGAGACCACCTTTGGCTCCGGAGTCGAGCCGCTGGTGACATGGTTCAACGAACACCCCGAGCTCTCGCTCGACGTCGGCCAGGTGCTCTTCGGCTCAACGATGGCCATGACGGGCGATGCCCTCGCTGCTGAACATCTCGCCTCGGTCACAGGTGTGCCCTGGTCGGCGCATGACGGTTTTCTTGAAGGTGGCTGTGGCATTCTGCCGGTCACCTATCGAGAGAAGAGTCTGGTACACGCGTGGCAATGGGCGGTGGGGCTGGAGTGGTTTCTCACGGTCGCCGATCCATGGCGGATCGCCCTCTCCACCGATCACCCCAACGGCGCACACTTCACCGCCTATCCCACGCTGATGCGGCTCCTCGGTGACGAAGCGTTTCGTCGCGAAGCTTTCGCACGTCTCCACCCCACTGTTCGCCGCAACAGCCCGCTGGCTCATCTGACACGCGAGTACACGCTCAACGAACTGGCGATCATCACACGAGCTGCCCCCGCGCGGCTCGCTGGCCTGCCGCAGAAGGGGCATCTGGGAGTTGGGGCAGACGCTGACATTACGGTCTACCGGCCCAACGCCGATCTCTCAGCAATGTTTGCCATGCCGGCTCAGGTCTACAAAGCAGGCCTGCTTGTCGCCGAGGACGGCCACCTCCGTCAGGCATCACCAGGCCACGTCCTGGCAGCCATGTAGGGCCGCTCGGGGAGCGTCCAATGCCACTCCACC
>Ga0181607_10001048_pt1 | contig 24779 bp, 20 predicted proteins | sample 041ome_9_FD_132420 | JGI IMG/M metagenome (GOLD analysis project Ga0181607, IMG submission 132420) | Coastal salt marsh microbial communities from the Groves Creek Marsh, Skidaway Island, Georgia - 041413US metaG (megahit assembly) | ecosystem: Environmental > Aquatic > Marine > Intertidal zone...
AATGGGAGCTCGCCTGACCATGAAGTTCATGAAGTTCACTTTGCCCGCATGGGTTGCCGCAGGCCTTGTGGCCGCTGCCCCCGCCCCCGCCGCTGAGCTTGGGGATTACATTCAGCTGGTACAAGCGGAGGCGCCTGCACCTGTTGATTCAGTTGTTCCACCCGTCACATTGATGCCTCGCGAAGGGGTGCCAGATGAAGACGTCTACCAGCTGCGAGCTGCTGCTCCTCAAGAGGCCGCGTTCGAGCAAGGGGCAAACCGCTACCTCGAGACTGATTTCCTCTTAGATCGAGGCATTGAGACCTACGGTTTTATTGATGTTGGCATCGGTGCAAATGCATGGGGAGCTGACTGGAATGGTCCTGTCACGTTTAATGATCGTGCCTGGCAGGGACAGATGAACCAGCTCTACCTCATTAATGAACGGGTTCTGAAAGAAGACAGCCTCAGTTGGGGTGGTCGAGTGGATCTGCTTTACGGTACCGATTTTCTCTACACGGTTGCCGGTGGACTGGACAGCGATTGGAACTCAGGACGCTACTACGGCTTGGCAATGCCACAGCTGTATGGTGAGCTTGGTACCCAATCGCTGAACGTCAAGTTTGGTCACTTCTATACGCTGATTGGCTACGAAGTGGTGCCAGCAATCGGTAACTTCTTCTACACCCATGCTTATACCATGCAGTACGGTGAGCCTTTCACCCACACTGGCGTGCTGGGCACTTGGGTGCCGAACGATCAGTTGACGATTATCGGCGGTGTGACCAACGGGTGGGATAACTGGGACACCCCACTGCCGAACCCAAATGCTGGTCCAGGTCAGAATAGCAATGCTGGGTTCTTAGGAGCCATTACGTTCTCCAGTGCTGATGGAAGTCAGGCACTGACTCTTGCCAACTCGAGCGGCAACGAAGCGAACGGTGGAGTAGATCCGATTACCGGTGAGGACCAGATCGGCAATCGTACCGTCACAAGTGTTGTGTACACCAACGAGTTTACCGACAAACTGACGTACGTTTACCAGAGTGACTTCGGTTATGCAGGATATGCGGTGGATCCTAACGCGTACGCTCCTGTAGGTAATCAGCCCGGGTCAGCATACTGGTACGGTGTGAACCAGTACATGTTCTACAACTTCACCGACAATCTTATCGGTGGTGTGCGACTCGAATGGTTCCGTGATAACAACGGATATCGGGTCGTGTCAGGTCTGCGTGATGGATCGCCGGGAGTGGGCGGTTACACTGGCAACCTGTGGAACCTGACCTGGGGTCTTAACTACCTGGTCGGAGACAACCTGATCATCCGCCCGGAACTGCGGTACGACTGGTTCTCAGCCGACCAAGGTTGGATTGATGAGGGCAACGGTGGTCCTGGCACCATGCCCTATGGTCGTCTGAACGACAAGAACGATCAGTTCTACGGCGGCTGCGACGTGGTCTGGCAGTTCTAAAGACTGCTGAAACCTCGTCTCTGACAACAACAGCGCTGCCCGCCGGTTTCGGCGGGCAGCGTTTTTTTATGCGAGTGGCACACTGAGGCATCGGCCCAAAAGTGCCGGAAAACCTTGCGCAAGCCGCACGGTTTTACATCCCATGTCGCCATGGCTAGGTTATGCGGGCTCGCGGAAATCGAATCCTTTCGGCACCCCCGGAGGCCCGATGACTCCGAACGGATTCACAACAAGGCAGGGAGGCCACAGCATGGCGTCTGGTATTCGCAGGGCTCTCACTCGTTCGTTCTCAGCATGCCGCGGCGGCTCGTTTGTGATAGCCGCCGCTCTCGTCTGCAGCAGTTTCGCCGTTGCCGCTGGCCCGCAGTGGCACACGTCCTTTGAGGAAGCGGTCACGATCTGTCAGACGAGTGATCTGCCGATTGTCGCTTTCTTCACGGGGAGTGACTGGTGCCCGCACTGCAAGACGCTGGAAAAGAAGGTCCTTCACACAAAGGCATTTGCCGAGTGGGCCGAAGGACGCGTCGTGTTGCTGGAGATCGACATGCCTCAAGACGGGCTGAGTCGCGAAGAGCGAGCCGAGCGTTCGCGGATCTGTAAGGCCTATGGCGTTCGCTCGTTTCCCAGCGTGCTCCTGATTGGCCCCGATGGCTCGGTGCTGCACCGGCAGGCGGGCTACTCCGGCCAGTCTGCGCCGCACTGGATCGGCATGTTTGCCGAGCATCTTCCTGGCACCGCTGAGACGGTTGCGGGAAAGCCTGATGCATCGTCAACGCGTCGTTAAGGCATTCGCGACCGGCCCGTTCAGATGCTGACGTCAGGCGTGCTGTTCGGGCGAGCCGTTGGGAAGGTTGTCATCAAACGCTTCGCCGTCTGGAGCTTCGAGCGACTCCGTGCGAAAGCGTGACGCTTCGACGTTGAGTTCGCGGATCGCTCGCCGCAAGGCATCGAGTGAGCCTGCGAAGATGGTCATCGATGCCGATGACGCGCCCGCCCCCTCGGTGAGCGTCTCGATGGTATCCCGAATCTGCCGCGCGCCTTGGGACTGCGCCTGCATTCCTTCGTGCACATGCTCCAAGGCCTGTGTCACGGTCTGCACGGGCTCAATCACACGGCCAAGCTGCTCGCTGACATCAGCAACCTCACCGATTCGCTGGCCCACTTCGCCACGGAACCGATCCATTTCCATCGTGCCACTGGAGACCGCGGCCTGCATGTCGCGGACCATCCGCTCGATATCTTTGGTGGCCAGAGCTGTTTGGTCGGCGAGTCGGCGGATTTCTTGGGCCACAATTCGGAACCCCCGACCACTCTCGCCCGCCTTCTCCGCCTCAATCGTGGCATTCACAGAAAGCAGGTTTGTCTGATCGGCCACCTTCGCGATCGTGGTCACGACGGAGGTGATGCCGGCTGCACGCTGGCTGATCGTGGAGAGCTTGCGAGTGAAGGCGTTCATCGCCTCGTCGAGTTTCTGCATCGACTCGGTCATTGACGCGAGCCCATCGCGGCCTGCGTCGGCCACACCGGCAGCTTCACGGGCCACCTGCGTCACTCGGCTGGTGCTCTCAAGCAGCTGCTCACTGGTGGCAGAGATCTGACTCACCGCCGCCGACACCTCTGAGGCACTCTCACTGAAGCTCCGCACGCTACGGTCTTGCCGGGTGAGTGCCTCGGCGGCATCTGCCTCTACGCTGGAAAGCCGCTCGCCCGCGGACTGAATGCGACCGATGAGTCCGCCGAGTCCACGTGTCATCGTGTCGAGCGCGTCGAGCAGCCGGTCAATCTCAAGCGTGCTCGACGGTGCGACCGTTGCCGTCAGGTCACCTGCCGCAATCGATTCGGCAACCTCGACTGCCAGTCGTACCGGACTGGTAATAGACCGTGCGAGCCACAGCGAAGCGAGCATGCCGGGAATCCCAATCACGACCGCCGAGGCAACCGCTGCAGCTGCCTGCCAGATCAACACATCTCGGCTTGCCTCGGTCGAAACCGACACGAGCACCGCACCGCCCGCTCGCCCATCAGCTCGTCGCACGGGGGAAGCCACGCGGTAACTCAGCCCGGTAAACCGTCCCGCTGGCCGACCACTGCCAATAGCGTCTTGGAGCAGGGCGGCATCTGCCTCGTCGAGGGGAGCCCCGCGATCACTGGCCATCCCGCCGCCATCGACCCGTCGACTGACTTTGGCTGCCAGTTGCTCGTCAAAGATCTGCACCTCTTCCACCTGCCCTCCGGCGAGCTCCGAGACGAGGCGGGCCAGGCCGAGGTTCTCGTCGAGTCGCTCGAGGAAGAAGGCCTCAATGCCAACCTGCACAATCCGTGGCTTGTCGATACCACCGACACCGACGTACTTGAAGATACGGTCGTCGATCTCGCGCTTACGGGCTTCCTGGACAACCGCTGCGGCTTCTTGCTCAATCAGACGGTAGAAGACATGCGCCTGCGGCTGCGTTTCGGAGTCGTTGAGAAAACGAAAGTCACCGATGTCGGCTGTTGTCAGGTAGGCCAATCCTTCCTCGTCGGTGGCCAGGATTTCGATGCCAAATCGGCCGGCGGTCTCCTTGAGGGCCTGCTCGATCCGCTCTGGCGGCATGCCAGCTTCTTCACCGAGGGCAACGAGATGCGCGGCGAGGGTAGCCTCCACCTTCATCTGCTCGGCGATCTCCTCTTCGACCAAACTCGGCACGTCTTCTGCAAATGCCGTGGCTCTGGCGAGAAGGTCAGCGATCTCGTCACCACCCACCCGTGCCTGCTCGAGCACGGCCTGACGGCCGGCGTAGGTCTGCAGGAGGGTTGTGACCACCACTGCCGCAAGAACCAGCAGTGTGGTGGTCAGTGCGATTTTGGAGCGGAGCGACATGCGGGGGGCATCTCCGGCGGGTGGACTCTCGGCACACGCCAAGACTCAGGCAAACCTAGCCCGGGGGGCGTGCCGCCGCCACTCCACCACACCGAATGTCTAGGGCTCAATCACGGCCAGGGGAGCGATCGGAACCAACGGAGCAAGGTCGAGCTGTGGGGAGTCGCTCTCTGCGGCGGCCGGCACAGGGGGCGTGTGGGCCACCGCTGGCCGACGGATCGCACCGGCCACCAGGCAGCCGAAGATCGGCAGCAGTACCCAGACAGGCGCGATCACCCAGGGGAGCCAAACGGCCGGTCCTTCGCCACCCTGAGGCGTGTGGTGGCCGCTCACGAACGGTCGCCCCCGGGGCATGCTCTCAGCAGATGGTGTGGCAGGCGGCATGACGCTCCTCGCTAGTAATCGACAGAAGGGGAGTACCGCGGAGCAGGCCGGCGGATCAAGCCCAACCGTCGCCACTGTATCGGGCCACGAAAGAGCTGTAACAGGCCGTGAAGAGAGCGCCGCGAAGAGAGCGGAGTGGCCGAGGCGGGGCTCGAACCCGCACACCCCTTACGGGATACGGGATTTTAAGTCCCGTGCGTCTGCCAGTTTCGCCACTCGGCCGGAGGGGATCCTTGCGACGAGTTGTACGACCCGCCGTTGGCCGACTGCAATGCCTGCTTGGAAATGCAGCCGCCTCCCCGAGGCAGGTGCGACCTGCTACAAACCCTTGGACGGAATAAGAGCGTCCCTCGGCAGTTCTTTGCCAGCGAGCCCCGCAGAGCCCCCAGCCCAAGGATTCCCAGCGTGCACGCGTCGACTGCCCAGACTGCCCCGCCACCGGGTATGGATGGATTTCTGGGGTCGCGGGCGTCGCTGGGAACAGACCTGGTTTTTGTCGCCCTATTCGCAGTGTTGCCACTGCTGGCCTTTGGTGTGCAGCTGGCGCGTCGGCGTCAGTATCGCTGGCATAAGGCGATGCAGCTCGGAATCGCCTCCGCTCTGCTCGCAGCGATCATCGTCTTTGAAATCGACATGCGGTTCGTCAGCGGCTGGAAGCCGCGGGCGGTGACGAGCCCCTGGTGGCCAGGCGGCGTCTGGACCGCCCTGAGCATCCATCTGTTCTTTGCCATCTCGACCGTGCTGCTCTGGATCTGGGTGGTCTGGGAGGCGTTGCGACGTTTTCCGACCCCACCAGCACCTGCGGCACACAGCCGTCGCCATCGCGTCATGGGGCGTCTGGCCGCTGCCGATCTGCTGCTGACGTCACTGACCGGCTGGATCTTCTACTGGTTTGCCTTCGTGGCCAGCTGACGCTCAGGCTCCGTCGGCCTGGGAAGCCAGCGACACAGGGCGTAGCCGCCGAAGTAGAGCAGGCACAGCGGCACCGCCAGGAAGAGCATGCTGTAAGGGTCGGCCGGCGTCAGGATTGCTGAGACGACAAAGATGCCGACGACGGCTGTTCGCCACTGTGACGCGTAGGCGGACGCATCGAAGACGCCAATCCGCTCCATGAAGAGCATCACCAGCGGCAGCTGGAATCCAATGCCAAAGCCGATCGGCAGAAGCAGCACAAAGCTCAGCCACTCGGTGATGCGAGGGTCCGGGTCGAGCCCCAGCCACTCATTGAATGCCAGCAGGTAAGCAAGCACGAAGTCGAACACGAAGAAGAAGGCGAGAGCGACACCTGCCAGGAAGAGTCCCGTGCTAAACGGCAGGAAGACATGCACATACCGCTTCTCGTGCGGATAGAGTCCGGCCGCAACAAAGCTCCAGAGCTGGTAGAAGATCCACGGACTCGACAGCACCACGCCGACAACGATGGCAGCCTTCACGTAAATCGCGAACGCCTCTTGAGCGCTGAGCGTGGTGATGGTGACTCGCGAGTCGCGTTCGAGAGGCTGCCAGAGCACCACGGGAACAAGCGTGTCGAGCGGAAAGGTCCCCTCTGTGCTCCCCACCTCGTCGGCCGACCGGCCGAGCCGATCGACATGCATTTCCCGGACTTCAAACGACATCCCACGTCGCGTGACCGCATCGGTCATTTCTTCGACGGTGTATGGGATGCCTGCCGAATCGGGCGTGCGGGGCTGCCACTCCTCGACCACACGCTGTGACTGACTGATGTAGTAGTCGCCGAGCGCCCGGCGAAGCGGCTGCTCGATCAGGTGCACCACGTCGCGGCCGAGCAGAAACCCGATCACCACACCAATGAGCAGGCCGATCGAGGCCCGAATCAGACACGACCGCAACTCTTCGAGGTGTTCCCCGAAGGTCATCGTCGAGCTTTGGAAGAGATCTTCGTCGTGCGTGCGGGCCATTGGTCGTCCAAGAGCGAGGCAGAGTCCGTCAGCGGACCTCCTTCGATTTATACTCCAAAGATCAATCCATTCAGCCCCACTGCCCCTCAGCCCCGGGAAGCAGGCCCGTGAGCGAGTTGCGTTTCTCCCTGATCGACCGGCGTGGCTGTTGCTGTTGGTGGCAGCGGAGCAGGGCAGGCCTGTTGGCGATGGCAGTGGCAGCGATCGTGGGAAGCCCCGCGACGACGAAGGTTGCAGCTGAGCCGCTGTTTCCACCGGCCGTGCTGCCGGTGAGCCTCTACGCCGCGGTCGCCGAAGCCTGCCGGCAGGTGGAGGCTGCTGACACGCCTGCCACAGTGGCGGTCGCGCACGCCACGCTCGACCGCCTCAGCGAGCGACAGCAGCAGGCGACACGGGCCTGGCTCCTGCCAGCGGAAAACTGTTCGGAACTGCTCGGCCGTCTTGGTGATCTCTGCGACACCCCTGACGGCGTGCTGATCCCGTTCGAGCGGCTGACTAGGCGGCTCCGCTGGCAGCTGGTGACGACGTGCAGTGCTGACGACAGCCTATCGGAGGCGTCGCAGCGGCAGCTCCGTGCAGCGATTGAGAGCCGTGAGACGTCTCGGCTCTGGCAGCTGGCTCGCGACACTGCAGACAGCGTGATGCTCTGTGAGACGTTGCTGGCTGCGGGGGATCTGGCAGCCGAGAATGGCTGGGAGACTGCCGCGATCAATGCCTGGCAGGACGCTGCCACGTTTGCCAGGCGACTGCCTGGAGACCGCATCTGCCGCGAGGTTGCCGCTCGAGAGAGGCTGCGGCCGTGTGAACGGCTGGATGGGCGAGATGTGGTGTTGCCGAGGTCGCCGTGTGACCGCCTCCTGTTTGAGCCGATGTGGACGCAGCGGCTTCCCTTCGATCAGGCCTCAGACACGCCAGCAGCGGTGGCCGTCGCCAGCTTTGCTTCGCGGACCGCAGGTCCGCTGCTCTGCTGGCACGCCAATGGTGGTCTCCACGCCCGCGGACTTCACACTGGCGAGCCACCCTGGCAGGACACAGCAGAGAGGCTGTTTCCTCCGCGTGGTGACACCCTTGTCAGCACGCCGTCGTGGGCACCGAGCGTTTTCGAGGGCAGGCTGCTGTCGGTGCTCATGCCCACGGCCGCTGCTGGCAGCACTCTACCAGCTGCGGGGAGCGTGCCGCCGCCGCAGCTGATCTGCCTCGATCTCACCGATGCGGCACAAGGCCGTATGCTCTGGAGCCTGCCACTTCCGGATGCAGCCAGGTTCGTCACTCGACCGGTCTGTGCCCGCCGTTCAACAGGCGAAGCGATCGCCTGGATGATGCTCGGTGCGTCGGGCTCAGAACTCGCTGCGGTCCGTCTTCACGACGGCGAGCTGTTGTGGCGTCGGCCACTCGGTCTGCCGCTTGCGGATCGTCGCTCCGCGGATGACGAGCCCGACTCGGCGTCCGTGCCAGCAGCATCGATTGTGGTGTGCGAAGATCTGGTGATCGCGACGCTCAGCGATGGCAGCGTGTGGGCGGTCAATCACGACGGTGAACTCGTGTGGGGCCGTGAGCCTGTTGAGGTCGGTGACGTTACAGCAGCATCGCGGGGCTTCGGGCAGGCCAGCGTGTGCTGCGACGCGCTGGTACTGCGTGGGCCGAGCGACCACGATCTGACAGCTCTCGACCTCCGCAGCGGCTCCGTACGTTGGCAGTTCACCGCGGCCGCCGCGGTGACTCTGCTCGGTTCGACGGGCGGCCGAGTGTTCGCCTCGCACCCGACAGCAGATGATCCCCACCCGGCGACGACGCTGGTCATGCTGAGCTGCGACGATGGTGGCGTGCAGACGGTCGAGGCGTCGCTGCCACATCCTTGGGGGGAGCCGCTGCTCGCAGGGGACGCGGTGTTTTGGCCGGTCCAGCGATCGACGACTGAGTCTGCGATCCTCGTGCTTGCCGCAGGTACACTCAGCGAGTGCGAATCGCCGATGGTGTTGGAGAGCGACGTACAGGCTCCATGTCTCGCGGCGGGTCGAGGCCGACTGATCGTGTCTGGTCGCTCCTCAATCCAGGTGTTTGGCACGCCGGCTGACGACTGACTACTCACCCGCCAGGTTTGCGACGCATGACAGGCTCTTCTCCACGCCCAGAACCAGCGACTCAGCAGGTCGCTGCGCTTGGTGAGGCGGTGCTGCAGGCCGTTGCCGCTCGTGTGGTGGGTCAGCATGAGACGGTGCATCGCATGCTCGTGAGCGTGCTCTGCGGCGGCCACTGTCTGCTCGAGGGGGTGCCGGGGGTTGCCAAGACGCTGATGGTGAAGTCGCTCGCCGAGGCGCTTGGGCTCTCCTTTGGTCGCATCCAGTTCACGCCCGATCTAATGCCTGCCGACATCACCGGCACCGACGTCTTGGAAGAAAATCCAGCCGACGGCTCGCGGCACACCCGATTCCTGCCCGGCCCTCTGTTTACGGAGATGCTGCTCGCGGATGAGATCAATCGCACGCCTCCGAAGACACAGGCGGCCCTGCTTGAAGCGATGCAAGAGGGACATGTCACGGTGGGTGGTCAGCGACACCTGCTGCCCACTCCCTTCGTCACGCTGGCCACGCAGAACCCGATCGACCAGGAAGGCACCTATCCGCTTCCTGAAGGACAGCGTGACCGCTTTCTGCTGATGATCGATGTGGGCTATCCGTCCCGCTCCGAAGAGATGGATGTGGTCCGGCAGACAACCGGTGCTCCACCGCCAGCGGTGGCTGCGGTCACCACCCGCGAGGCGTTGCTTGCTGCGATGGAGGTCGTGCGAGCCGTGCCGATGGCTGAGCATGTGTTGGCTGCGTGCGTCGATCTGGCTCGGCAAAGCCGTCCCGAGGATGATCAGACGCCGCCTTGGCTCCCGAGGCTGATTCGCTGGGGCGGTGGTCCACGTGCGAGTCAGGCCTTGGCGATGGCGGCGAAGGCAACTGCCGCGCTTGCAGGACGGCCGGCAGCCGAGCTGAGCGATGTGCGTCGTCTGGCACCCGCGGTGCTGCGTCACCGCCTTGTGCTGACGTTTGAAGCGGAGTCGGAAGGCGTCACCGCCGAGGCCATTGTTGAACGGCTTGTCGCCGAGTGTCTGGCGTAAGGTTCGAATCACGACTCTGGCAGAGGGTGTTCCTCGGTGATCAGAACCGCCGTCTTTGCCACTCTGAGCTTTGCCAGTCCGTGGATGCTGGTGTTTCTCGCTGGGGTTCTTCTTCCCTGGATCGTGAGACGCCGCTCGCAGCTCGTCTCCCACCGTGTCGGCTTCGCCACCACCGCGTTTGTGCTCACCGCTGCCCGTCGGCAGAAGCGTTGGCAGAAGCCCGTTCGCTGGGCCTTGCCGCTGGTCCGCTCGCTGGTGGTTGCAGCTGTGGCGATCGCTGCGGCGGAGCCTTTCTGGGGAGGGCCGGTTTCCTCTTCGTCGACGACTGCCGATCGGGTGCTGTTTGTTGACAACGCTCCCGCAGGTCGGGCGTCAGAGGCGGTGCTCTCAGCGATCGCATCGCTCACCGATCCGCAGGCCTTTCCGCAGGCCCGCTGGAGCGTTACCAGACTCACCGCTGACGACGCGTCGGCTGCGGCGGTTTCCCCTGAGGCTGGCGTGGTGATGCTCGCCGACGGGGCGAGGCCATCAGCTGCGTTTCGGCGGCGGCTGGCGACCTGGGTGCGAGGCGGAGGACGGCTGGTGGTGCTGCTCGGGCCTCAGACGGTGGGGCCGCAGCAGGGTGCCCCCGATCGGTGGCTTGAGGAGCTCGCCGGCGTGCAGATTGGGACTGCCCTCGCACACGAGCCGGAGGGTGTCAGGGCTGTCGTTGCAACAGTTGAGCCTGCCGCTTCGTTGGCTGGAGTCTCGGTCCGTCGGCATGTCACCCTCCGCATGCTGCAGCCTGCCTCGACGTCGGGAGGAAGCCTTCTCAGCCGCCCCACCACGTTGCTGGAAACGACAGGGTCTGCCGAGCCGCTTCTGATCGCCAGGCGTGTGGGCCGTGGGCAGGTGCTCGTCTCTGCGATCCCGCTGAGCACGCCGGCACGCACTGCGAACAACGTCGACACGATGCCTGCTGGCTGGAGTGATCTGGCAGCCTGGCCGGTGTTTCCTGCGGTTGTGGAAGAGGTGCTCGAGTTCGAGGTCAGCAGCGAACAGGCTTCCGGGCGACGGGGCCCTGCCGCCTGGTCATTCTTTGGGCGTGTGCAGCTGAGTCTCGCCGGTTTCTGCGTCCTGGTGGCGCTGCTGGCCACGGCGGTGGAAGCCGTGCTTGTTGGCTCCCGGCAACCGCGGAGAGAGCCCGGGCCGGGGAGGGCTGTCGCATGACAACCTGTGTTGCACCCGCCTGTGTGCTGCTTGCGAGTTGGCAGTTTTCATGGCTCGCAGCAGAGTGGCTGTGTCTGCTGATGGCGAGTCTGGTCGCCCTGGTGCTCACGCTGGTCATCGCTGATCGCCGGGCTCGTGTGGTCAGACTGATGCTCACCGGGCTGTTGCTGCTGATGCTCAGTGGCCTTCGGCTGAGTGCGCCGCAGAGAGGTAGCCATCAGGAAGAGCCTTCTGCAGGTGCAGCGGTCGCCGGCCTGCAGCTTGTCGACGTGGTGATGCCGGAACTGGCGCTGGTCGGTGATCAGGTTTCAGTTGACGTGGTGGTGCACGGGGGCAGTCAGCCGAATGCGGCGTCGCTGGACGCCAGCGTTGAACTTGTTGATGCCGATGGGGTTGTCGTTGACCGCGGTGTGCTCAAGGCGGCAGACGCTCTGTCGTCATCACCGCATGACAAGCTGACGCACTTCACGGCCACACTTTCCTGGCAGCCGACGATGGCCGGCATCCGGCGGTTCACCGCGAGGCTCTTGGCCAACAACACGCCGCCACTCGCGGCTGAGCTGCCGCAAGAACTGCCGGCGGTCTGTAACGTTGTCGATCGGTCGCTGCGGGTGTTGTTGATAGACGGTGGGCCACGCTGGGAGACGCGGCATCTGGTGCGGCTGCTGCAGGCAACGCCCGGCGTGGAGGTGGAACAGGTGCTCCTGGATGTGGAGTCGGTGGCCTCACTGCCAACCACGCGATCGGCGGCGGCGGCGTTTGATCTGGTGGTGCTGGGTGTTTTTGATCCTCGGGATCTCGCCGCGTCGCAGAGTGCTGCGATCTGCACGGCTGTTGAGCAGGACGGGCTCGGGGTTCTCTGGATGCTTGACGGACGCAGCGATCTTGCCGCCCTTGCCGCCTCTCCGCTGGGGCAGCTGCTGCCATGCAGACCTGACCTGACCGACCCACCACGTCGGCCCCCGGAAGGCTATCGAGTCGAGGCCACACCGGCGGCGGCTGGGTTTCGCTGGATCGCTCCGTTGCTGCATGCGATCGAAGCCTCGCAGGCCGAGGTCTTCTTTCCCGCTGCCGTCATGCCCCGTCACGGTACGACGCTGATGCCGCTGGTGTGCCGGCAGGGCTCGGATGCTGCAGCGGTTTCTTCACGATCAGGCGGACGATCAGTTCGTCCGGGGGTTCTCGTTGATCACACCTCTTCCGGCCGCGTGTTGGCCATGCTCGTCGAGACCTGGCGGTGGCGTGCGGCAGGCCAGTCCAACGAGATCGATCGCTTTTGGCAGGCGGCTACCCGCTACGTCGCTCAGCCACGGCTGCAGCAGCGTGTTGGGCCGACCCTGGTCCAGGCCACACGAGAGGCCGAACTCATCCGGCAGCGTCAACGCCGCAGACTCCTCGCTACGAAGGAGTCGGACGTCTCTGCCCACCCTCGCTCATGGGGACAGCCGGACTGGAATCATCCGGTGCTGATCACGATAGTGATGCTCGTGGCTGTGGCAGGATGGCTGTGGGCTGATCGCAGCATCGTCGCTGAGGATTCGCAGCACGAAGGTCGTTCCAATGCCGAGTGAGTCAGGCTCCAGACCGCGTTTCCTGCGTCGGCTCGACCGACTAGGAGCCTCCCTCGCGCTGGCCAGCGTGCTGACAGCCGTTGGCAGCTTCGCTGCGGTGCTCGCCATCGCAACGGCCGCCATCGCTTTGATCGATTCCGTGCTCGTGACCGTGCCGCCAGCCTGGGGTGGAGCCGCAGGGCTGCTTCTGGCGGCAGCGGCAGGCTGCTGGGTGTGGCACCAATACCCGATGCCGTCGACGGTCGCTCGCCGGCTGCTCACCTGTCGCCGGCTTGAGCAGGGAATGCCGGCACTTGGCGAGCGACTCTCACGATCGGTCGGTCTGTTGCCGGCAGATCCACGAGCCTCCTCCAGCCGCCATCTGGAGACGGTTCACGAGAGTCTCCGGCAGGCGGCGCTCGCCGATGCGGAGGCCGCGCTGGCTGCGGTCCCGTGCAACAGCTGGCTGTGGCGACAGACGGAAACGCAGCTGGCGGTGGTGAGCCTGCTACTCGCGAGTGTTGGCTGGGCCGGGCTTTGCTGGTCGTGGGCACAAGGACCAGATGCCTGGCGGGCCTCACTGGCGGCGCAGTATTGGGAGCCAACTGCTCCCGATGTGATCGTCCCAGGCGCTGCAGGAAGTTCTCCACGCCCGATGCCATTATCGACAAGCGAGGCGATGAGGCAGGTGTACGAGCAGACGCTCGCTGCCAACGACGCCTGGCAGAAGCTCTTGAGTGAGGAGCATGCCTCGTCATCAGTGGAGCATGCAGCGGCGGTGAACCAGCTTCGGCGTGTCGCGGCAGAGGCGGTGGCGTGGGCTGCCGAGACCGATGAGGATGCGGTGGTGCTGCGGCACTTTGCGAACGGCCTCGCCCGGGTCGTGGAACATGCCGCGAACGATCAGCCACCAGCTGTGCTGGTCGACGAACTCGCTGCGATGCTGGCCGCTGCCAACGCGGCAGCGGGGATCGCCGAAGCTGCCGAGGCGACGCGGGTGGCAGGGCGTGCTCTGCAGGCTCGCGCGGCATCGTCTGCCGGACGCGTTGCCGATGAACTGCCGTTGGCGGGCCGGGAGTGGCGGCGAGCAACTGGGCGTGACCTCCAGACCATGGCCGTCGGTGTGTCTGCAGACATCCAACAGCTCCAGGATGCATCGCTGCTGACCGAGGAGTCACTGCCGGTGTCGGTCGGTCAGACGGTTGCCGACATGCTCGCGTACAACCGGCTCTTTACGGCGGCTCGTGAACTCAGCCGATGGCAGCGCGGCCTCGCTGCCACCGCAGGCAGGCTCGGCATGCCGCCACTCGAGAGGACGCCTCCACACGATGTTGCGGCAGTGGCACGACGTCGTTTAATCGCATTCGACGTGACGCGTGCTGATGGCCTCGCTGCTGGTGATGTTGGGCAGGTGGACTCAGTGGCCACCGAGCAAACGCCTCGTGACGCAACCGGTGAGAAGACGTCGGTGGTGGCCATCGTCAGTGACGCTGTCTCGCCGAGTGAAGGTGGTGACGCTGTGGCGGTGTCGACACCGACAGTCTCAGGTGGCGAGCCTGGTGGTGGATCTGGATCTGCCGCGGCGACGTCTTCTGACATCCAAGGCCGCCCTCGCACTCCACCGACGAATGTCTGGATTCCCGCGCCAGCGGACCCACCTCAGACCACACCCGTTCCAGCGAGTCCGCCAGAGCCTGCTGTGAGTCCGGAGTACTTCCGCAAACTGCTCGGTGGTTTCTTTGGCCAGGCCACCAGCAGCCTGCGGCGTCATCAGCGTGGCTTGACGACAGCGTTGGCCGCTCTCTCGCTCACCGTAGCGGTGGGCGAGAGTGAAGCGTCTGCTGATCCTCCCGATAGCGCGACGGCGTCTGCAGCGGTCGAGCGTGGTCTGGCCTGGCTGGTTGCTGCCCAGCAGCCTGATGGCTCATGGGGCTCAGAGCGTTTTCGTGGCAGTGTCGCGGTCACGGCCCATGGTGTGCTGGCGCTGGCGTCGACCGGAAGCACAGGCCTGGCGGGGCCGCATGCCGATGCGGTCGAGCGAGGGATCGCTTTTCTGCTGGCCCATGCCTCGAGTGACGGACTGATTGCGGCCAATGAGTCGTCGGCTCATGGACCGATGTATGGCCATGCCTATGCGGTACAGGCGTTGGCGGAACTGGCTGGAGAGTCGGGGCAGGCGGAACTCATAGCCACCCTTCGACGGGGCTGTCGGCTGATTGAGCAGACCCAAAATGAGGCGGGCGGCTGGCGGTATCAGCCGCGTCGCGCCGATGCCGACATTTCCGTCACAGCCGCCATGGTGGTCGCCCTGGAAGCAGCGTCGGCTGCAGGTGTGGCCGTCTCCGAGACAACGGTTGAGCGAGCGGTGGCCTACCTGCTCATGCTGCAAAACCCAGATGGTGGCTTTCGCTATCACACCTCCGAAGGCGTCAGTGCACCACCACGGACGGCAGCGGCCTTGGTGGCCCTCGCTCTCACCGCACCGGAAGAGGCAGAGCCGCTGGCCGCCGGACGGGCCTGGCTTCGTGAGCATCCAAGCTTGCCCGATCCCAGTGATGGCTATGCCGCCTACGGCACGCTCGCGAGTTCGATTGCTGCCTGGCAGGCAGGCCCTGAAGTGTGGGCTTCATGGTATGCCGCCACTGCGGGGAGCCTGCTGGACCTCCAGCGTGGTGATGGAGCCTGGCCTGATCCATCCTGTGCGGAGTATGGAACGGCAGCAGCGATCCTCTCACTGACCACAGCGAATGGTCTGCTCCCTGGCTGGAAGCGGGGCGAGACGCCATGAAACGGCAAGGCATGCAGGTGGCACGACTGATGGGCTGGCTGCTGGTGTGGCCTCTGCTCATGGTGATGGCAGGAGCAGAGGCCGCCGACACGGCTCCCGCCGCCAGGACCGGACGGTTGCAGCTCCAGCAGGGCAGTGTTGATGGGGCGACCCCCCTTTCGCTCAAGGCGACAGGTAGCCTGTGGCAGTCACCGCAGGGGGTGTTGCAGGTGGCCGAGGAAAATCTTCTGAGCTGGCGAGCATGTCCTGCAGGGCCGGTTGGCAGTGTTCTCCAGTTGCAGCGAGGAGAACGGATCGCAGGGCGGTTGCTGGCCTGGAATGAGGCCGAGGTGGTGCTCGCTAGCCCACTGTTTGGGCGTGTCACCCTGCCGGCTTCGGTGGTACTGGGGTGGCAGGCGACCGCAGGCTGGAGGACGACAGCGGCAGGTGATGGACCGCTTGAGATTGTCCTCACCAATGGCGACACGCTCGTTGCCTCCACGCTCACGCTTTCAGACACGTCGGCAACCGCTGAAATCACACTCGCTCTCTCGTCAGCCGAGGCCGCGCTAGAGCCTGCCATCACCGTTGCCGTCGACCGCCATCGTCTCGCCCGCATCTGGCGGCCCCCGTTGCCAGCTTCACAGCCTCAGCCAAACGCTGCCGAACCAGGAGCCGTGGTGGGGTTTCAAGATGGCACCCGCCTGTGTGTGACGCAGCTGGAAGTGGACGACCAGCAGTGTGTGACCCTCTGGCCAGTCTTCTCGCATGGCAGGCCGCTGCCCCCACTGAGCTGCTCGCAGGAGTCACTGACGGGGCTTGTGGCGGTTGGGCCTCACTGTCTGCCGCTGGCATGGCATCCGCCACAGCAGGTGCTACAGACGCCGCAGCGAGGCCCTGCCTGGCCGCTGACAACGACATCCACACTCACCGGCGGCCCGCTCACCGCTCGTGGGCTGCGGGCCTTTACCGGCCTCGGTCTGCATGCACCCGCCCGAGTGACCTACCGCCTGCCGGATCTCCCCGAGCGTGTGCAGCCGGAGGTTTCAACGACTGACGATCCTGCCTGCTGGCGACTGCTGGCGATGGTGGCTGTTGATGACACCGCAGGGGAGGGAGGGAGCGTGGTGGTCCGCATTCGCGTTGGTGCCGAGGCGACTGCTCGCCGCCTGGTCTACGAGAGCCCGGTGCTCCGAGGTGGTGAGCCACCCTGTGAGATCGATGTGACCCTGCAGGACGGAAAGAGCATTGCCCGCTGGCTCGAACTCGATGTCGACCCAGCGGGCGATGGCGAGGTGCTTGACCGAACAGTCTGGCTTGAGCCGCGACTCGTTAGGCGCCGTACTTCCCAAAGCGGCCTGCGTGTGCCATTGCCTGCAGCATCAGGTGCTTTGCTGGAAACATTCCCAGCCCGCCGCTGAGACAGTCACGCTCGCCGAAGCGTTCGCAGGCGTCGGTTCGGCAGCTCTCAGCGGTGAGCAGGGTGGGCACCGGATGCCAGGAGTGGCTGCCGAGTTTTGAAGGTGTGGAGTGATCCCCGGTCACGATCAACACATCTGGCCCCAGGGCAGTGATGCGGGGCACCGCTGCATCGAGTTCTTCAGTGCGAGCCACCTTCGCGGCAAAGTTGCCGTCCTCACCTGTAGAGTCTGTGTACTTGAAGTGCAGGAAGAAGAAGTCGTAGTCGTTCCAGCATGAGGCGAGCGTGTCGATCTGCTCATCGAGCGTCTTTGCTTCGCCGACGAGCGTCATGCCGACCAGACGGGCGAGTCCCTTGTACATCGGGTAGACCGCAATCGCGGCCGCCTTGAGGCCATACAGATCCTGATAGCTCGGCAGGGCGGGTCGGTCGGCAAAGCCACGCAGGGTCAGTCCATTCGCCTTTGGTTCATCGGCGAGGATCTCACGAGCCTGTCGGACAAACTCCTTGGCCACCTCGGCCGTGCGGGCCGCGGCCGGATCGAGCGGCTGTGGATCGAGCGGCGTCACGCCGACAGCCTGCGGGTCGGTATCGGCCACCCGGCCGTCGAGCCCTTCACCACGGAAGACCACCACGAAGCGGTGCTCCTTGACCGGTTTCACAAACGTCTCCACGCCCGGGATCGACACCTTCTGGAGTTTCTCCACGACCAGGAAACTCTCCTCGGAGGGAATCCGGCCGGCACGACGGTCGGTGATCAGGCCGTCGGGGCCGAGCGAGCAGAAGTTGCCGCGGGCTGCGACATCGTGAGGCCCGAGTTCAAAGCCGATGCCGGTTGCTTCCAGTGCGCCTCGGCCGATCTTGAACTCCAGTGGGTCGTATCCAAACAGCCCAAGGTGTCCGGGGCCGGAGCCGGGGGTGATGCCAGGCAGCACGGGCACACTCGAACCGAGCACACCTTGCTTGGCGAGGGCATCGAGATTCGGCGTGTTGGCTGTCTCCAGTTCGGTCAGCCCGCCGGGCTGCTGAGGAAGCCCACCAAGGCCGTCGGCCACGAGCATCACGATCTTGGAGTCGTTCTTCTCCACCAGTTCCCGCACCAGATCGTGTTCGTTCAATGCTCAACTCCTCAGAAGGGCTTTTGACCGCTCGGTCAACAGATTCGGTATCGTCATCCACTCGTCGGAGTGTTGCCCTGCTTCCCCTCCGACGTCAATCGTGACCCACGGAATCCTCATCAGATGCCGTCTTGGCCACAGGATCGCCTGCCGCCGTTCCACACGCCTTCCCCGCACGCCCCGATGAGTGTCCTCCGCCCAAAACCTCCTGAAGACCCGATCACGTTCACGCTCGGCTCGCTCGCGAAGGCTGTCACCGGCCCGCTGTCAGCGGTCGAGACAGCGGTTGAGAACGTGTCCCGGGCGTCGCTGGCCGCATCGCTGGGGGCTGGTCCGCTACTCGATCACTACATGACCGATCGGCCCGCAAGCGAGCTGTTTGCGGCGCTTGCCACAGCGAGACAGCTGCGGGAAGCCGTCGACGCGGTGGTGCTGGTGAGCGAATCTTCGCTTGGGCATGCGGTGCACGGGCTGGTCGCGACCTGCTGTCATCCGTTCCACAATCATCTTTCGCGGGGGGAGCGGGGAGGACGACCACGGCTGCTGTGCGATGTTGGCCAGTTTGAGCCAGACCGCACAGCCGGGCTGATCGACCTCATCGATGCCGCTCGCGGCCACGATCTCCTCGACCGCTGGGGACTCGTGCGACTGCAGGTCAACGCTCCTGCCAGCGGCGATGCCACCCGCGCCGCCTGGTATGCCGCAGCCTTCGCCGACCATGCAGCGCAGCAGCGAGCCGATGGAGCATCACGTCTGGAGATGAGCGTGCCTGACGGGGCTGACGCAGACGTGTTTGTGGCACCGCTGCTGATCGCAGCATCCCTTGCGGGCATTGACGTGGTCCGCTTTCTCACGGGGGGCGTTGCCATGACGAAGCGGTTTCTTGAGTCGCCTGCCGAGAGCAATCCGCCGCTGCTGCTCGCCGCAGCAATGCGGGTATGCCTGACTGCGACGGAGCCCGCCAGCCTGATGCTGAGCACGGAACACGCACCGTCTGCCCAGGCCTTTGCCCGCTGGTGGGCGACGCAGACCCACCTGGTCACGCAGGCCTGCCTATCAAACAGGACGGGGAGTCCGCGAGAAGAGCGGCCCTGCCTGCTCCGCGTCGGAGAGCCGAGACGATCAGCACCGCTCAGAGGCCACGCCACGTCGTGCACCTCGCAGCCTTTTGCCAGTGTCTGTCAGGAGGCCATGGATGATGCGGTGATGATCGTCCTGCCACGGCTTGATGAGCACACCCTCGGCCAGTTGATAGCAATGCGGCTTCTGGCGATCCGGGCGCTCGACTGCCTGTCGGTAGCCTCGGACGCATCGCCAACTGCCTGATCGCAGGGGAGCGAGGCGTCAGGTCAGAAGCCTGCCGTCGTGTACTCGTCCGCTGTGAGGGAGAGCGGCAAGGGTCCCTTGCGCGGTTCTGACGGACGGTGTCCCGACTTGTCCGGTGCCGACTTGCCCGGTCCTGACTTGCAATGTGACGGCCAATGCCCAACCATGCCTGGCATCATCACAGCTGTCTTGCACTGGAGCATCGAGATGCCGATCACACTCACCTGGACTGGCCACGCCACCTGGCTCATCGACACGTCTGCCGGACGAATTGTGGTCGACCCCTTCTTCGACGACTGTCCCACCGCCAGCATGAAGGCGGCCGACGTGGAGTGTCAGGCGATCCTGATCACGCATGCCCACTTCGATCATGTGGCTGACGCAGCAGCCATCGCCAAACAGAACCGGGCCAGCGTGGTCTGCAACTTTGAGATCTCACAGTGGCTTGGCAAGCAGGGGGTCGGCAATGTGCATCCGTGCAACCACGGTGGACGCGTTGCGATCCCTGGGGGCACTTCCAAGATGGAGATCGCCTTCCACTCCTCGGGCCTGCCAGACGGCAGCTATGGCGGAAACCCCGCCGGCTTTCTGCTGGAGATCGACGGAGTGCGGCTCTACGTGGCCGGTGACACCTCGGTCTTTTCTGACATGGAGCGGATCGGCCGCGTCGGCCTCGATGCCGCGATCCTGCCGATTGGTGATGTGTTCACGATGGGGCCTGAAGACTCGGTGGAAGCGACCCGTCTCCTGAATCCGAAGGTGGTGCTGCCCTGCCACTACGGCACCTGGCCTCCGATTGAGCAGGATCCGCAGGCCTGGGCAACGATGATTCGTGAGGGCAGCGATGCCGAACCGAGGGTGCTCGCGGTGGGTGAGTCGACGACGATTGGCTAAGGCGGCGATCGGCCGAGAGTCTGCCTGCCGTTGGCCGGAACGGTCTGCCAGGCTGTGGGTGTCGCTTCAGGCCGCTGGCGGTGTCACCTTCACCTCGATGGTGTCGTCCACCACCCGGACCTCGAAGACATCCACGCGCAGGTTTGGGTTGTCACACCAGGCACCGTCCTCCAGCCGAAACCGCCAGGCATGCCAGGGGCATGTGACGACGCCATCGACCATGGGGCCACTGCCAAGTGAGGCGCCCATGTGGGGGCAGAGGTCATCGATGGCGTGATACCGCTGGCCGTCGTTGAAAACCGCCACCAGCCGGCCTGCGACTTCGCAGATCTTGCTGCCGCCAACAGAAATCTCACCGACACGGGCAACGGGTAGGAAGTCAGCTTCACTCATCAATCGTGGGGCACTCGAGGAATCAGTATGAACGTCGGAGAGGAGAACAAGGGCTGGTAGTATACGCCCCATGGATTGCATGCGGCCCCGCCTTCTCGCCCTCGACATCGACGGCACGATCACCAACTCACAGCACGATGTCTCGTCGCGGACTGTCGCAGCGATCGGCAAGGCTCGTGCTGCCGGCATGGAGGTGGTCTTGGCCACCGGTCGTCGCTACCGCGATGCCCTCGCCATTGCCCAGCGTGTTGGCGTCACGCACCCGTTGGTGACGACGGCTGGTGCCTTGATCAAAGAGCCGCAGCTGCATGTCACACAGTATCGGGCAGCTTTTCTGCCGGGAGTGCTTGAAGGGGTCTTGCAGCTGATCGATGCAGCCGGCCATGAGGCGGTGGTCTACACCGACAGCTTTGCGGAAGGGTTCGACTTCCACTGCCGAGGACTTGAGTGCGGTGGCGATGGACTCCGTAGCTACCTCGCCCGCAATCGCTCGTTGGCTCGGGTCACCCCGAGCCTGCATCAGCAGCCACCGCGGGAGAGCTTTGCCGCCTTCTGCATGGGCAGCCAACGGGAGATGCTCACGCTGGAAACCGCTCTGCGGGAGGCCTTCCCAGCAGAGACGAGTGTGCATGTGATCCGCAGTCCGAAGTATCGCGGCTATCTCTGCGAAATCGCGCCCGCTGGCGTCACAAAGTGGTCGGGTATCTGCCAACTCGCCCACAGCTTGGGGGTGGCCAGCGAAGAGATCTGTGCGGTGGGTGACGACCTCAACGACCTCCCGATGATCTGTGCCGCAGGGCTTGGTGTGGCGATGGGAAATGCGGATCCGCGTGTGCAGGCGGCGGCCGACCGCGTAACCGGCAGCAACGATGCCGACGGACTGGCAACGCTGATCGATCAGCTTCTCGCCGAGGCGTGAGGCTGGGGCTTACGGCACCACTTGAACGAGTCGTGCCTGGGAAGAAGACGCCTGAGAAGAAGGCGCCCAGGCTGCGTCAGCTGCCTGGTTTTCCAGGTGGTCTCTGGAGTGACCGGGTTTGCTGCGGTCGCGGTGTTTCCCTACTCTCCCTCCGCCATGGACTACCGCATCCAAAAGCCTCAGCTCCGCTGCGCGACGACCGATCGCCCCCTGACGGCCGGAGATGCGTTCTATTCCGCGCTGATCCGCGAAGACGGCAAGATTGTGCGGCGTGATGTGGCCGCCGATGCCTGGGAAGGGCAGCCGGAAGCAAGCCTGGCTTGGTGGCGATCGGTGGTGCCGGCAGAGGATGCCAAGCCCACCTTGGCCCCGGTTGACGTACTTCTCGATCTCCTCGAACAGCTTGAAGACGACCTCAGTGATGCGCCGCTTCGCTACCTGCTCGCGCTCGTGCTGGTGCGGCGGCGGGTGCTGAAGATCGTCGATGGCAGCGATGACACCGCCTCCGACACTGCCTCCGAACATGCCCCGATTCTTTCGGTGAGCTGCCGTCGTCGTGGCACCGACTACCAGATTCGCATTGCCACTCCCGAGGCCTCCGAAAAGGACGGCCTCGAGCAACGCCTCACAGGCTTGCTCTGGGCAGGGGAGGCTGCCTGACATGTGGCGACGCCGAAACCATTTCCTCTGGAAACGAGGGATGCGAGCCAACCCGGTTCACAGCCAAAAAGCGTGGGGATCGAGGCCACTGGCGACCCCGGCACGGCCATGGTCGACGGGTCTGTTGCTGGCCACACTGGTGATGGCGATCGCCACCAGCGGCGCCTCATGTCCACAGTTTCTCAAGGGCTACCAGTACGGCACCCTGCCGCTGCCGCGGACGCTGCCGGCGAACCCCACGCTCGAGCAGATCATCCAGGTGGTGCACGACAACACCAGCCGCGTGCGGACCTACATGGCACCACAGGCCACCCTTAGCGTGCCAGGTGTTCCCAAACTCTCCGCCCAGGTTGCCTGCGAGCCGCCACGTCGCTTCCGGCTGCGTGCCCAGACCGCGGTGACTGGCAGCGAACTCGACATCGGCAGTAACGATGAACTGTTCTGGCTCTGGATCCGGCGGCATGAGCCTCCGGTGCTGCTGTTTTGCCGACACGACCAGTACACCGAGTCGTCTGCCCGTCGCCTGCTCCCACTGAAGGCTGACTGGATGCCCGAGCTGCTCGGGCTGGTCTCCTTTCGGCCTGATGATCGGCACGAAGGCCCCTTTCCCATGGCCGATGGCCGGATCGAGATCCGCAGCCGGATCGCATCGCCTGAGGGAGACCTGATGCGGTCTACCCTGCTCGATGGCACGACGGGGCTCGTCTTGGAGCAGCATCTCTTCAGCCCGACAGGGGAGAGACTCGCCAGTGTTCGCACCAGCAAACACCGGGTCGACCAGAACAGTGGGGCAGCCTTGCCTCGCAGCGTGGAGGTCTCGTGGCCTGCCTCAGGCATCGACTTCACTCTCGATATTGCCAGTCTCTCGACAAACACGCCCTCAGGTGATCCGGGCCTGCTCTGGCAGATGCCCGCCTACGAAGGGTACGAGCCGGTTGACCTGGCGGATCCCTCGGTGGTCATTGGCCCGCCGGGTGTTGCCGAAGGAGGGCAGGGCATGCCGCCTCCGGTGAGAGCCGTGCCTAGCTACTAAGCCGTGCCTAGCTACGAACAGGTGTGTTGCGAGCGACCGCCGCACGCGTGGTGCCGGCACCGAAAAGGCTGACGCTGAAAAGCCCGCATGTGTTGTCCTGTGCTGGGCAGGTTTCACTACACAGATCGGGTGTCATTGGGCCGCACCTGTCGTCAGGCCGCAGGTGTCTTCGGGCCAGACGGAGGTCACCTCAGGGGCGTGGCCTTAACCGGCCTGGCGCCGGAGTTTGGCACGTGCTCGTGACAGGACAGGGCCGACTGAACCGAGCGGCACGCCGAGAAGTCGACTGATCTCACCGTAACTGCGTTCCTCAATGTGGAACATTCGCACGATTTTCGCCTCGTCGGCATCAAGGCTCTCCAGCAAAGCGGCCACCTGGTCGCGGTCGTCAATGCGATTCCGGTCGACCTGATTTCGGTCGACGCTGCTGCCGGAGATGGTGGGCGTTTGGTCGGAGAGCAGGTCGACCGATGGCGTTGCCCCCAAGCCCGTGTCGCGTGGGTCGCGACGCCTTTCGCGGAGCCGCTTTCCCGCCACTCGGCGGGCGATCACCGTCAAATAGGCCGCCAGGCTCGAACGCCCGGCAAAGCCTTTGAGTACGGCCGCATCGTTCCGCAGCACCTCGAAAAAAACGTCCGCCACGAGATCATCGCGGTCGGCTTCGGCCAGCGACAGCTGCAGGCGTTCGCCTGTGCGGGCGACCACATGTGCCACGAGCCCAGAAAACTGCCGAACAAACGCGTCCCAGCCCTGGCTGTCAGTGCCTGCAGCGAGGCAGGCCTCCACCAGCTGCCGGTCTGCGACAGCCCGTTGCTCGGCCGAAATGTGCGGCGGTGAAGGGTTGTGACTCACGAGATCACCGAAGGATCCGGGCAGGTAAAACGTTCCAGGCCGCACCTCGGCACCGCAGAATGGAGTTCCGGAGGCACCCCAACCGATAACAGAAGTCTACGAGAGCAGATCTTCCTCCTCCAACGCCAGTTGTGGGGCGGAGGAGGCTCGCGGCGGCAGTTTTGCGGACTTTGCAGCCCTTTTCGGAAGCGGCTGTGGCAGTCTTGGAACTCGTTGACACCGCCGTGCCACCTCCCTACGATCCTGCAGAGTTTGTGCGATATTCCGAAGGAGAGACCGAGACATGACGCACGTCGTCGCCGAACCTTGCTTCGCTTGTAAGTACACCGATTGTGTGGTGGTGTGCCCCGTGGAGTGCTTCTACGAGGGCGAGCAGATGGTCTACATCCATCCTGACGAGTGCATTGACTGCGAGGCCTGCGTGCCCGAGTGCCCCGTCGAAGCTGTCTTCCATGAAGACAATCTTCCCGAAGAGTGGAAAGACTTCACTGCTCTCAACGCAGAAATGGCTCCCGAGTGCTCGGTGATCACCGAGAAGAAGGACCCGCTCTGCTAGCGAGCTGACCGCCAGAGAACGGCCTGCGTGCGAGCGGGCTGTTCCTCAGCAGGCTTGAGAAGCGAACCTAAGATCCGTCCTGCCTGACAACGTCGGCTGTCTGCCCGTCTGTACGATGGAAACAGGAGGCGTCTGGGGGGGCGGGGATTCAAGTTGTCTGAGTGTTCAGCGTGGCTGGGCATTCGGGACAGCCAAACCTTCATCTTCACAGACGAACCTGCGAAAAAGTGGGAATGCGGAGATCGCTTGTGCGGATTTCCCTTGTTCTTCATGGATTTTCTCCTCTCGCGGCGTGTCTTCAGCGGTCCGTGGTACGCCGAAGGCCCGTGGTACGCCGAAGGCCCGTGGTACGCCGAAGGC
>Ga0181607_10001052_pt1 | contig 24759 bp, 19 predicted proteins | sample 041ome_9_FD_132420 | JGI IMG/M metagenome (GOLD analysis project Ga0181607, IMG submission 132420) | Coastal salt marsh microbial communities from the Groves Creek Marsh, Skidaway Island, Georgia - 041413US metaG (megahit assembly) | ecosystem: Environmental > Aquatic > Marine > Intertidal zone...
ACTCCCGCACGATCTGGCCGAACGGAAGTTTTCCAACCTTGCCACGCTCTGCCTGAGAGAGCGCGTTGACGAGTTCTTGCACGCAGTCTTGGCGGGCGGAGCGTTCGTCGGGGTCTTCGTATTCCTTGGCGAGAAACTGCTGGTAGCCCAGGGTGTCGATCAGCTCTGCCAGCACCGCCGACGGGGCTTTGGTGACCGGCGGCTCACGGCCAACCCACTCAGCCATCTGGTCAATGCCACCGGTGGCGGCTGGGGAGAGTCGCTGTTCGTCGCGGGCGGCTCGGAAGGCCTTCCAGATGCTCAAGCCTGCCTCGCTCGCTTCCCCCCGCATCTTCTTGACCGCGTTTGCAGAGAGCCCACGTGGCGGCACATTGGCAATGCGGAGAAATGCCATGTCGTCGTCTGGATCAACGAGCACTCGCAGGAAGGCCATCACGTCCTTTACCTCGCGACGATCAAAGAACGAGCGACTTCCGACAAGTTCGTACTGAATGTTGCGGCGACGGAGTTCCTGCTCGAACAGCCGCGTCTGCTCACCCGTCCGAAACAGGATCACAGTCTCGCCCGGTGTGACCTGCTGGAGGCGGACACGATCGGCGATCTCGCCGACCACCCGCTTCGCCTCATCCTCCTCGTCACCTGCCTGCACGATCACCGGTGGCGGGCCGGCCGGTGCCTTGGAGATCAACGTCTTGCCATGCCGGCGAGAGTTGCGCTCGATCAGAAGGTTGGCCGCCGTGATGATCTGGGGCGTCGAACGGTAGTTCTCCTCCAGCCTGACCACATGAGCCCCAGGCCATCGCTTGGGAAACTCAAGAATGTGAGAGATCTCGGCCCCACGCCAGGCGTAGATCGACTGGTCGTCGTCGCCCACGACGCAGAAGCTCTTATGGTCGCGAGCGAGGGCCGTCAGGATTCGTTCTTGGGTGCGACTGGTGTCTTGGTATTCGTCCACGAGCACATGGTCGAAGCGGCCAGATTCCGCCTTGCGAACCTCTTCGTCGTGCGTGAACAGCTCGTCAACCACGCAGAGCAGGTCATCGAAATCGACGGCGCCGGCCGCCTTCAACGCGTCCTGATAGCGTCGATAGCCCGAGGCTGCGAGGTGGCTGCGATCGTCCTCTGCATACTCGATCGCTTCACCTGGCCGGATCGCGCCTGTCTTCCAGCGGCTGATGCGAAACAATAGGTCGCCCGACTGCAGGCTCGTCTCGGGAGCCTTGATCTCTTTGAGCACCTTGCGGGCCACCGATTCCTGTTCGCCCCGGTCGATAATCGCAAAGCCGGGAGGATAGCCGGCCCGCTCGGCATGCCGACGCAGAATGCGAGCACAGAGCGAGTGGATGGTCGAGATTTCCGGCTTGTTTGAACGGCTCGATTTCTTACCGCTGGCCTTGGTGGCTCGTTCAAGCATTTCCCGGGCGGCTCGATTGGTGAATGTCACCGCCAGAATCCGCGATGGGGAAGCACCCCGCTGAACCAGTTTGGCGATTCTGGCGATCACAACGCGGGTCTTGCCGGTTCCCGCTCCAGCCAGTACCAGGAGGGGGCCGGGAGGGGCGTGGACGGCGTCGTGTTGGGCGGCGTTGAGCGGAATCGACGGAGGCATGGGCAGCGAGACAGCGAAACGTGGAGCGGCGGGCGAGCGGGCGGCATGGGCCGCCACGAGCGAGCGAAGGATCGTAGCAGAAAACGGAAGTCTCACTCACCTTGACGTTCCCTCCCGGCCGGGCTTCTATTTGTGTTTCTTAGGTTGATGAAATCTGCGCCACATTTCGCCTTTGCGGAGACCCTGGATGAGCACTGTCGAACGCCAGCATGAACTGGAACAAAACGCGCTGGCCGAATGGATGGTGCAGCTGCTGGATGTGGTCCGTCCGCATCTGGTGAAGATTGTGGGAGCCGTGGTGCTCCTGGTGGCTGCCGTGATTGCCTGGATGGTGATCTCCGCGAACAACGCAGCCACTGAAGCCAGCAGCTGGGAGCTCTATCTGGCCGCGATGGCGACGGGCGACACAGCTGCGTTCAATGAGGTGGCCCAGCGGTATCCAGGAAGTGATGCAGCCCTCTGGTCGCAGCTCGTGCTCGCTGACATGGCACTGACCGATGGAGCCGTGCTTGCCTTTGAGGACCGAGCCTCGTCAAACGAGCGGCTGGAGTCAGCTGTGGGGCTTTATGATGCGGTGCTTGCGGCTGGCCCGGGTGGCCTGCTTGCCGAACGGGCGACCTTCGGCCTCGCCAAGGCACAGGAAAGTCTCGGGCAGTTGGATGCGGCCCAGAGCGGCTATGCGAAGGTGGCTGCCTCCTACCCCGACAGCGCCCTGGCGGCGGTGGCTCAAGAGCATGCCGATGCACTCGCCGGTGATGCAAGCAAAGACTGGTATGACTGGTTCTTCGCTCAGAAACTGTCTGCCGTGATCCCGCCACCGGCCGCTGCCGCAGGCTCGCCAGCTGCCAGCGATGGAGCGACTGCTGAAGACGCCACACCTGATGCCGCGACCGACGCACTGTTTGAAGAAGGGCCAATCGGCACGCCGGCTGACGACGGGGCGGCAGACGCTCCCGCTGCTGAGCCAGCGGCAGAGACAGAGACAGAGACAGAGACAGAGACAGAGACAGAGACAGAGACAGAGACAGAGACAGAGACAGAGGACGCCGCCCCAGCTGAGAGTGCTGCGACAGACGCCCCCGACGCGGCGGGTGAGCCCTCGGATACTCCGTGATGCCGCAGCCTGGCGAGCAGGTTGAGTTTGTTGTTGTTGAGGAGGAAGCGGGCACACGCCTTGATCGCTACCTCGCCGACAAACTCTCTGATCTCAGTCGCTCGGCATTGGCACGCACGATCGACAAAGGGCTCGTGCGTGTCGATGGCGTCACTGCAAAAGCCTCATTGAAGCTGCGTGCGGAGGCGCGGATCTGCTTCGCAATGCCGGAGCCACCTCGCGCAGGCCCGCAGGCAGAAGAGATTCCGCTTGAGTTTCTCTACCTCGATGAGGTGATGGCTGCGGTCAACAAGCCGCCAGGCATGGTAGTGCACCCGGCGAAGGGCAACTGGAAGGGGACGCTCGCCGGAGCCCTCCGCTGGCATCTGGAGGAGCAGAGCCAGGCCGAGGATGGAGAGCCTCAGACCACAGGGCTTTCCACTCTGGGCGGGGCGACGCGTCCGGGAATCGTGCATCGACTCGACCGCGATACCAGCGGCGTGATCGCCGTGGCCCGCAGCGAGCAGTCCCACCACGCCCTTGCCAAGCAGTTCGAACGCCGGACGGTGGCGAAGACCTACCTGGCCATCACCTACGGCTGTCCGCAGCTCGATGCCGACGAGATTGACCTGCCCATCGGGATCCATCCCTACCAGCGAGAGAAGATGGCGGTTCGCCGCGACCATTCGACAAGTCGTGAGGCGGTAAGCCGCTACGAGGTGGTGGAGCGATTTGGCCGCAAGGCGGCCCTCGTCCGGGTGGCTCCGAAGACCGGCCGCACCCACCAGATCCGCGTACACCTCGCGGCCGTCGGCACGCCTGTTTTGTGTGACGCCCTCTACAGTGGCCGCAGTACGATCCCCAGTGAGTTCTTCGGGGGCAAGGCGGGCGGCACGCCGCTGATCGAGCGGCAGTCACTGCATGCGGCGCGGCTGGAAATCGACCATCCCACCAGTGGCGAGCGACTTAGCCTCGAAGCCCCCTTGCCGGCTGATATGGAGGGGGTGCTGGCTCACCTGCGCAGCCTCTAATCCGCTCCTGCCGGCCGCCTCATTCACTGCGGCCGCAATGAACGGTCGAGAGAATCGTTGCCGTTGTCATGGCAGATAGCGTTGGCAGGCTGAGTCGGACGGTCTCGTACAGCATGGCCGCTGAGCACCAGGATCCGTGGCAGGGTCGAGTCGATCACTCGTGAGAGGGCGATGGTGAAGCCGGCGGCCCCATCGCGGTAGCCTGCTTGAAAGATGTAGCTCTTCAGAAACGCGGCGAGGCCTCGCAGCGGCAGCATCCAGGTGTGGGCCGGCTCCTGCTTCTCCTGAATGATGCTCGCCTTCGGCTGGGCGTAGCGGATCGACCTCGCGAGCACATCGGCACAGGTGGCAAAGCTGTGGTGCAGGATGGAGCCAGTGAGCAGCGTGGGCGTTTCTGGACTGCGGACGGCTTCATGCACCGCCAAGTCTGCAAACACACACCGGCGTCGATCAAACAGCCGCGTGACGGTTTCACCTCCCCAGGGACCGTGCTTGATTTCCTGGTTACCGATAAACGTTCGTCGCGGAAACGCGTAGCTGGCAGAGCCGGTGGCGAGGCGTTGCCTTTGGATCGCCTGGATGGCGGCCTCATCGAGCCATTCGTCATCGTCAAGCGAGAGCACCCAGTCGTGCGCGGCCATGGAAACCGCACGCCGCTTCTGTCTTCCGTAGCCATCAAACGGATGCGTCGCGATGCGACAACGGCAGGGAAGCGGAAGCCGACGTACCGCATCTGCATCATGTGAGACCAGCACGAGCACTTCATCGCACCAGGCCAGGCTTGCCAGGGTGGTCGCCAGGTGGACGCTCTGGCCGGCGGTGATCACGACGGCCGAGATCGGTGCGTCTTTGTTCTCAGAGCGGTCTGGCGGATCAAGGCTCATCACGACTCGGTTTGATCCTCGCCAGGGGCGTCGTCCTCGTCGGCGCTGCTGCCTTCCTCGTCATCAGTCGTGCTGGGAATGGGAGCGGATGCGAGAGTTGCCATGCTGCCTTCGGTGGGGAAGGTCATCGGGAGCTGCAGGGTGAAAGTGCTGCCGACCCCCGGCGTGCTGCTCACGGTGATGTCTCCACCATGTTCTTGCATGATCTTCTGGCTCACGGTCAGACCGAGGCCGGTGCCGCGAGAGCCTTTGGTCGACACAAACAGATTGAAGACTGTGGCGGCGGTCTCTGCGTCCATGCCACTGCCAGTGTCAGTGACGATAATCCGTGAGACCCCTTCGCTGACGTCAGCAGTGAGTGTGATGGCAACCCGTTTCTCACAGGAGGCATCTTGCTGGGCTCGTTCATCGACTGCATCGAGTGCGTTGGAGACCACGTTCAGCACGGCTCGCGAGATGCCCTCGGGGTCAAACAGCAGTTCCGGAAAGACAGGTGGAGGCTCAAAGGTCAACGCGGTGCCCGCCTCGCTCGCCCGTTGGCTGACCGTTTCGATCACTTCATCGATGACTTCTGAGAGCTGGCCCGGCACCGGATCTGGTTCCCGCTGCTTGCTGAACGACAGCATGTCCATCACGAGCGACGAGATCTTGTTTTGGTTGCGGGCCACAATGTCCCAGCCCTTCCGCAGCACCTTGGTGTCGCTGCTGTCGAGCCCCATTTCCACTAGATAGCTCCCGCCGCGAATGCCCTGCAGAATGTTCTTGATGTGGTGGGAGAGCGTGGCGATCGTCTGGCCAACCGCTGCCAGCCGCTCTGATTGCACCATCGCCGAGTAGTACGTGGTGTCTTCAACCGCCAGGGCAGCCTGGTGGCCGATCGCAATCATCAGCTTGAGGTGTTCGTCGGTGAACCGCTGCTGTTCCCCGATGGTCACGTCGGCCAGTGGCACGGTGGTGTCGACGTATATCACGCCAACGGTGTCGTAGCGACCCTGCATCGGCACGCAGATCGCCTCGCGAACCCCTGTTCGCAGCACGCTGTGGCCGCTGCTAAAGCGGTCATCGTCACGAGCGTCGCTCGTCAGCACGCCCTCACGGCGTTCGAGCACGTAATCGAGGATGGTGCGGCTGATCGTCATCGACTCCGTGGCATCACGCCCGTTGCGGTCACGGCGAGCCTTGGAGGTCAGCTGCCGAGTCGTGGGATCGAAGAGCATGATGCAGCCGCGGTCGGCTTCCACCCACTCGAAGACGAGCCCAAGGATGCGGCCGAGCAGGTCGTCGATGTCGAGCGTGTGGCTAATCGCCAGTGCCGTGCGGTACATCACCTGGACGTTTGAGCGGGCGCGGGCCAGTCGCAGGCTCTGAGTGTCTTCGGCAGCCGCAAGCAGGTCGGCCGTTTCGTCGGGGAACGAACTGACGATGCGTGAGTGATCGTCAGCTGCAGGGCCACTGACAATATCCACCTGGCCCACCGGGATGTCGGCGAGTTCCTGGGCGAAGACCAGCGTGGTGCGGCCGATCTGGATGTGGTCGCCGGAGGTCAGCTGTGCACGCTCGACCTTGCGGCTGTTGACGTAGGTGCCGTTCGAACTCTGCAGGTCGCTGATGACAAACTGGTCGCCCGTGCGGCGGATCTCTGCGTGCCGTCGCGAGACCTCGTTGTCGTCCACCCGGATGGTGTTCGACGAATCGCGGCCGATACTCAGGCTGACGTCGCTGTCAGCGACGTCAAGCCGGTCGCCGCGATTGCGACCTTGGATGACAATCAGGGATGCCACACCTTGTTCCTCGTCCTCGGCTATCGTTTCGGCAGCAATCCCCGCCGGAAGTTGGCACCACCACCGGTCCCTCAAGCGACTTCCGCTGGCTAAAATAGCAGCATCGTGCAGCCCTGGAAGAGTGCAGCTGCATGAAGATCCCTGTTTTCCTGTCCCGCTGCCTCGTCAGCCGGGGCGCAGCCAAGGAGGCTGATCGTGGTGCTTCGTAACTGGTGGAGATGCTCGGCGGTCGTTTCGGTGGCCGTGCTGGCGGGTGGATTCTCAGCTGCATGGTCGGTGGAGGCTGACGAGCAGGAGGCCGCCGTTGCCCGCTTGAAGCAGGGGGTAGGGTTGCTCGCTTCGGAGGCGATGCAGGGACGAGGGCCTGGTTCTGCTGGAATCAACCAGGCGGCTGACTGGGTGGCGGAAGAGTTCGCTGCCCTTGGTCTCGTTGCTCCGCAGGCGGCGTCGGTTGCGGCCGCCGATGGCGCCACCTGGGCGGGGTGGCAGCCCTTTGAAATGACGCTCGAGGCCAAACTGGGACCAGCCGCCTCCAACTACGCCGAACTTGTTGGACCGCCAGGAGCGGATGGCAGCGAGCGGGTCGTGCCGCTGGAACTGGGGCGTGACTACACGCCGCTGGCAGCAGGCGGCTCGGGGGAGTTTGATCTGCCACTGGCCTTTCTCGGCTATGGGATCACCGCTCCGCAGGAAGACTATGACGACTACGGCTCGATCGATGCCAAGGGAGATGCTGTCGTGCTCCTCAGGCACGAGCCGCAGCAAGACAATCCGCACAGCCTGTTTGACGGCAATCAGAACTCGCGGCATGCAGCCCTCTCGCGAAAAATCGCAAACGCGTCCGAGCATGAGGTTGGTGGCGTGATTTTCCTCAATGACGCTGTGGCGGTGGCACGGGAACGCGAGTCGATCGATCGGCGTGTTGATGCGGCCATTGAGAGCATCGTGAAGAAGCGGGAGGCCTATCGCGGTGGAGAAGCTGCTGACGCCCAGCTGCGTCGAGGGTATCTCGAAGAAGTCGCAGCGGAAGCGGCGGCGGTGACACGAGCTGCCGAGGAACTCACGACCGACGGGGATGCCCTGATGGCCTTCGATCGGGCAGGAGATGGCAGCGAAGCCCGGCGAATGCCGATTCTGCAGCTGCGACGAGCAGCGATCGAGCCTGTACTCGAGGAGGTGCTGGGCACACCGCTGGCAGAGGTAGAGCAGGCCATCGATGACGAATTCGCCGCTCGTTCGGCAGACATCACCGGATGGCGGATTCGTGGGCAAACGGCGATCGAGCGACAGACAACGACGGCCAGGAATGTGCTGGCGGTCTTGCCAGGCGAGGGGCCGCATGCGGATGAAGTGGTTGTGCTCGGAGCACACTACGATCACCTCGGCATGGGCGGGACAAACTCGGCGGCTCCCGGCGTGGAGGCGATACACCACGGAGCAGATGACAACGCCAGTGGGACAGTGGCCCTGGTCGAGGTGGCGCGACGACTGGTGGCGCGAGGGCCGTTTCCGAGGACAGTGCTGTTCGTGGCCTTCTCCGGAGAGGAGCGAGGTCTGCTTGGCAGTGCACACTACGCCGCCAATCCCGCCTTCCCGCTGGAAAAGACGGTGGCCATGGTCAACCTCGACATGGTGGGCAGGCTGGCCGACGAGAAGCTGATCGTGCATGGCACGGGAACTGGCAGCACGATGGATGCTTTGGTCGATCGCTTGCTGACGGGGCGTGGCTTCGATGTCACCAAGGAGCCAGGAGGATTTGGTCCGAGCGATCACGCGAGCTTTTACGCCAAGAAGATTCCGGTGCTGCATCTCTTCACCGGTTCGCATGAGGACTACCACCGCCCGACTGACACGGCGGAGAAGATCAACTACGAAGGCATGGATCGGATTGCGGCTTTTGTCACCGATGTGGTCGGTGAACTCGCCGCAACCGAGGAGCCGCCGGTCTACGTTCAGGTGGCGAGCACCCAGTTTGCGGGAGGGGGCGGAGACCGGCCGTACTTTGGAAGCATTCCGGACTTTGGCACCAATGACGAGGGCTATGCGATCTCCGGGGTCTCAAAAGACTCCCCTGCTGCTCGTGGTGGCCTGAAGGGAGGCGACCTGATCATCCGGCTCGGCGAGAGTGCCGTGAAAGGGCTGGAAGATTTCGACAATGCCCTCCGCAAGCACCGTGGTGGTGACACCGTGCCGGTGGTCGTGAGGCGGGACGGGCAGGAGGTGAGCCTCAAGGTGATTCTCGATCCTCCGCGTTAAATACCGCTGTTTTCCACGCATCTTTTTGGGCTTGAGCCTCTTTGGTGGCTTTGCAATAGTTCGGCCTCGATAGAGGTTCCTGGGTGCCATGCGGCCACGGAAGGCACGTCCCCAAGGAACCACCGGCAACCGCCTCGATGAGACGGTCTGGAAGCCGGGGGCCAGAGACATCCGGTTGCCAACAGCGAAGGAGTGCGAAGCGTGAAGAGGCTTTTTGGGATCCTTGTCATCTGCGGAGCCATTGTGGCCACCGCCGCCGTCCCTGCCGCAGGGCAGCAGGCTGCCGGTCCTGCGACGCATGTTGCGGTCGTGGACGTCGGCTACATCTTCAAGAATCATGCTCGCTTCAAGACCGCAATGGACAAGATGCGGGACGAGGTCATGCAGGCTGAAAACGGCCTCAAGGCCGAGCGAGATCGCATCAATGGCCTGATGGAGCAGATCAAGGGCTTCAACGTCGGCACGCCCGAGTTCAAGAAGCTTGAGGCTGAGATCGCCAAGGCGCAGGGCGACTTCAACGTGACTGCCCAGCTGCAGAAGAAGGACTTCATGGATCGTGAAGCCCAGGTCTACATGCAGGTCTACCAGGAGATCGAAAAGGCTGTTGAGCAGTTCGCTCGTCAGCATCGCATCGCCGTGGTGTTTCGCTTTGACGGTGAGCCGACGGATTCGGGGAACCGCGACGAGATCCTTCGTGGGATCACCAAGCCGATCGTGTACCTCGAGCCAGGTATCGATATCACGCCTGACGTGCTGAAGATGCTCAACGGCAACGCAGTGGCAACGCAGCCCGCCGGCCAGCCAGTTCGTCAGTAGGTGGAATCATGAGGCGGGCCCTGCAGTGCGTGGGGCCCGCCTGTTTTTTTAGAGCGAGACTCCATGCCCACTGCCCACTGCCCGCGATCTCAGCGGACGCTTCGGCGACCGGTGCGGATTGCTGGTGTTGGCTACTGGAGTGGCCAGCCGGTCACCCTCGAGTGTCGTCCCGCGCCAGCAGGAGTTGGCGTGGTGTTCGTGCGTGCCGACTGCCAGCCGCATGTGCGGATCCCTCTGCTGCTGTCGCAGCGGGTCGATTCTCCCGCCCGGACGAACCTCGGTGTCGGTGGAGTGCGAGTTGAGATGGTGGAGCATCTCGCCAGTGCACTTGCTGGCCTCGGTATCAACTGCTGCGAAGTGCGGCTTGATGCTGCCGAGCTGCCCGGTCTGGATGGATCAGCTGGCCCCTACGTTGACGCCTTAAGCGACGGCGGTCTGGAGGACCTTGGCTGTTCCTCGAGGCCGATTGTGGTGCGGAGATGCATGCGGGTTGAAGACGGGGATGCCTGGATCGAGGCAACCCCGGCAGCCGACGGCGGACTCTCAGTGGACTACACGCTGGAGCATCCGCACCCCGCGATCGGCACGCAGCGGGCTGCCTACAGCATCACGCCGAACACCTATCGCACAGAACTGGCGGCGGCTCGCACCTTTGTGACGGTGGAAGAGGCTGAGAAGCTCGTTGCCGCTGGGCTCGGCAGGCACGTGACCCGTGCGGAACTTCTCGTGTTTGGTGACGGTGGTGTTGAAGAGAACACACTCCGCTGGCCCGATGAATGTGCCAGGCACAAGGTGCTCGACGTGGTCGGCGACCTGATGCTCGCCGGACGGCCGGTGATTGGGCAGGTGCGAGCGTCACGTAGTGGGCATCGGCTCAACGCACGTCTGGTGCGACATCTGCTCGCCCACGATCGCGATGGTTGGGCTGGGAATGCAAGGGGAGCCGACTGCTGAGCATTTGTGGAAATCATGGATCAGACACCCTTTCCAACACGACATGAACCCACCGACAGCGGCCCACCACAGGTGCACCCCACGGCGGTAGTCGAGCCTGGCTGCGAACTGGGGGAGGGAGTGCGTGTTGGGCCCTACTGCTGTCTTTCAGCAGAATCGCAAGTCGGCGCCGGAACGGTCCTGGCTAACGGTGTGACGCTGCTTGGGCGTGTGCGCATCGGCAGAGACAACATCCTCCACACCGGGTGTGTGATCGGTGGTGAGCCGCAGGACATCAGCTATCGCGGAGCTCCCACCGAGGTGGTGATCGGTGACGGGAATGTGATTCGGGAGGGTGTCACGATCAACCGCGGGAGTGAGAAAGAAGAAGGGCGAACCGTCCTCGGTAGCCACAACTTTCTGATGGCGGCCTGCCATGTCGCCCATGACTGTCAGGTGCAGGATCACATCACGATTGCCAATGGCACGCTCCTCGGTGGGCATGTGCGAGTGGACTCGCACGCGTCGCTCTCGGGGGCAGTGGCTGTGCATCATTTCGTTCGGGTCGGTGGGTGGTCGTTTGTGGCGGGCATCAGCAGGGTGCTGCAGGACGTGCCGCCTTTCATGCTCGCCGAGGGCATGCCTGCTCGACCTCGCTGTGCAAACCTTGTTGCCCTGAGGCGGGGCGGCTTCGCGCAGTTTGAGATCGATGCAATCGTGGAAGCCCACCGGCTGCTGTTTCGGGCCAAAGTGGGCCTCGCGGCGACCAGAGAAATACTTGAAACCCATCAGCAGCTTCTGCCACAGGTGCAGGAGCTGCTCTCGTTCATTGCCAGCCAGCAGGATGGGCGGCATGGACGGGCCCTCGAGAGACGGAGAGCCGCATGAACAAGACGCGCGTTGCTGTGGTGGGCTGCGGCCACCTTGGAACCATCCATGCCCGGTTGTTGGCTGCTCGTGGCGATGTCGAGCTGGTGGCCGTGGTCGATCCCTCGCCGCAGGCGGGCGGTCGCGTTGCAGAGCCGCACGGCTGCCGTTGGCTCGCTGACCCTGCCGACCTTGTGGGGCTGGTCGATGCTGCGGTCGTTGCAGCGCCGACAGGCCTGCATGAGGCAGTGGTGGTGCCGCTGCTGGAGCATGGCATCGACGTGCTTGTTGAGAAGCCGATTGCGGCGACGTCTGCGGAGGCTGAGCGGATCGTGGAGGTGGCTCGCCAGCATGGGCGGACCGTCGCCGTGGGACATGTGGAACGGTTCAATCCCGCTTGGCAGACGATTCGTGGTGTAATCGGGCAGCCTCTGCATGTGGAGTCGCGTCGACTCGCCCCCTTCACCTACCGCTCGCTCGATGTGGGTGTGGTACTCGATCTGATGATCCACGACATCGACCTTGTGCTCTCCTTGCAGCCAGGGAAGCTCGTCTCCGTGCAGGCCCACGGCCTGGTCGCCACGGGAGGCCACGAAGACGTCTTGCGGGCCCGGCTCGGCTTTGACTCAGGCTTTGTGGCCGAGCTGGCAGCGTCACGGATCAACCCGGTGCTGGAACGATCGATCTCTGTGTGGTCTGAGGAATCGCTGGTGACCGTCGACTTCACCAGCAAAGAAGTGCAGGTAATCGAGGCCTCGGAGATGGTGCGACGGGGGCTGTATTCGGCGGCCTCGGTGCCCCCGAGTGAGTGGCCTTCTCGCAAGGAGACCTTTTTTCAAGAGGTGCTTCCGATGTCGTCACAGCCGGCTCCCGAGGGGAACGCCCTTGTCGCTGAGCATGACGACTTCCTAAAGGCCATCCGCACAGGTACTTCGCCGACGGTCTCCGCAGAACAAGGCCGAGATGCCTTGGAAGTCGCCTTCCATGTGCTGGAGGCGGCTGACATTCGACGGTTTGGAACGACGACAACCACGCCTCTGACGCGGGCAGCCTAAGCCAACGCCATCTCCCGAATCTCTCGCAGACCTCCCGTTGCAGGCTTGAGATCAGGCGAGGTCACGATCCTGGAAGAGCACCAACGCCACCAGCAGGGCCACGGTGGCGTAGAGGCCCGCGTAGGCCGCTGCCCAGCCGAGATAACTCCATGGCACGGGCACGCCGCCCACCACCGCGGCTTCGATCGTGAAGTGGTCGAGCACGGGCAGGAGTGTGGCGAAGAACTGGCCCACAAACCGCACGATTGCAAACTTGCCCACGCTCGACTGCACCACCAGCGGCACCAGGTGGCCGAGTGTGTAGACAGCGAAGCAGATGATCATGTTCGGTACGAGACCCAGTCGTGTGGAAACGGCGACGCTCACCGCAGCGAGCAGCGATGCCTCGAGAAAGGAGAGCGTCAGCCCGGGGACGACGGTGATCATTTCGCTGGCGCAGTCACGCCAGACCGGCTCGGTGGCAGAGGCTTCGCGGGCATCATAGATCACCTTGAAGCTCGTTGAGGCCATCAGCACGCTGCCGAGCAGAAGCACGATCAAAAGGATCGACAAGCTCAGCCCGATGTACTTGCCGATCACAAACTGCTGACGGTTCAGTGGCTTGGAGAGGACCGTGAGCGCGGTACGGCCTTCGATCTCCTCGGCGACGGTCAGACTGGCGGTCCAGATCACAACCAGCAGCGAAAGCACCTTCACCAGGGTCAGACCGCTGTCCTTAAACATCTTCACGTCTTCGCCAAACGTGTTGTACGGGATCACGATGAACGTGATGATCGCCACGGTGCCGGCTGCAAGGGCCACGAGGAACACCGGCTGGGCTACCGCCTCTTTCACCGTGACGGCCGCGACCGCAGCGATCCGCGGCAAGAACAGTCGCATCAACACATGCACGGCGAGAATCGAGAACACCACGATCACCGTCCAAGGCAGGATGGCGACCTCGGGATACTCTGGAACAAGCGTGGAGCGAACCGAAAGCGTTGCTGGCTCACTGCTTGGGTTGCTGACTTCGAGTTTGGCCCGCACGCCAAGGAAGGGGCTCGTACTCCCTTCAGAACGCACCCAGTCCCAAGGAGTGTCGGCCAGGAGGTCCACATCTGGCACCTTCAGCAAGGCAAAGCCCGCGATTGGCTGCTGGGTGCGAACCACCAGTGGGCGGTCGCTCTGCATCCCGAATGAGGCGAGTTCCTGAGGACGCAGGTCGAGTTCAAAGGTCTCTCGATCAGCGTTGGCAGGAACGGTGAGTTGGACGGTGTCTTCTCCGGCAGTCATCAGCCGACCGAGTGAACGCGTCATCTGGTCGACCGGCACCAGCGGTGTGAGGGCTACGGCCACTGCTGAAAGCCCCATCAACAGCCAGGCCATTGGCCCCAGGAAACCCTCCGAAAGGCTCGCCTGCAGTTCATTCGCGGCCCGCGGAGCAACGATCTTCAGCACGCCCCACACCAGAAGCGCCACCGCAGCGGCAATCAGGCTGCCCGCACAGAACAGCCAGATCGGTGGCAGGGCAGTTAATGAACGGTTAGCGAGGAGCAGTCCCATAGTTCCCATAACGTCATTCTGGCTTCGAGGAAGGGGGAACGAAAGTTTCCCCGCTAATCGATCATGATTCTAGCGGTCCGGCGAGGACAGTGGCATGACTCCCGGAAAGTGGCCACCGCTCGGCCAGACGGCCAAGATCCGATCCCTTTAGATTCTCAACCACACCGAGGTCGTCGGCAACTGATCGATAGCGACGCGAATGGGCCCATTCGAGGCCAACCCCGAAGAGCCGCCGGCGAGCCCGCTCGCCCGAAAGCACAATCCGCGAAGCGAGTTTGCTGCGGGCCTGCTCCATTTCAGCGGTTGTGAGGCCATTGACGGTCACATCGGTCAGGATTTCCTCCGTTCGGGCAAGAAGAGCCTCAATCGACTCGGCGTCGGAGGAAAGCTGGACGGCAAACACGCCCGCGTCGAGAAAATCCTGGTGATGACAGGAGGCGTAGTCGGCCGCCCCTGAGTCGATGAACTCCCAATAAAACCGGCTGCCAGACTCGTCGCCGAGCATCATCGCCAGCCATTTGGCGGCATAACGGTCAGGATCGTCACCATCCGGGCCGGCGGAGAAGCGAATCACATATTCCATGGCAGCAGCTTCCCGCACGATCTGCTCGCGAATCGCCTCATCGCCGCCGCCGCAGACGCGTGGCGGCTTAGGGCATGTGCGGGAGGAAATCGGTAGCGGCTCCCACTCGCCGCAGATTCGCCTGGCAGTCTCGACAAGATCGTCAAAATCGACGGCGCCGGATGCCGCCAGCACGATGTTGCCGGGGGCATAGCGGCGGCGGTGGTAGTCCCGCATGCCGTCGACACTGATGCTGCGGACCGAGTCGAGGGTTCCGAGCACGCTGCGGCCAGCCGGATGGCCGGCGAAGAACGTTGCTCGACAGGCGTCGTCAGCCCCAAATGGAGGCTGATCGTCGTACATCTGAATCTCTTCAAGGATCACGAGCCTCTCGGTCTCGAAGTCTTCCTCCCGTAAGGCAGGGCGAAGAATCCGGCCGATCAGCTCTGTGGCTTCCCGCTGATGTTCAGGCAGCACGCTCGCGTAGTAGACCGTGTCTTCCTCGCTGGTGAAGGCGTTGGCGGCAGCACCAAGATCATCAAACCGCCGGTTGATGTCGTCGGCCGACAGGTCGTCGGTGCCCTTGAAGACCATGTGTTCGAGGAAATGGCTCGCGCCCCAGAGTTCGTCTGTTTCGTCGCGGGAACCGGTGTTCACAAAGAAGCCGACGCTGGTGGAAAGCGCCGAGTCAGAGATCTCGGCGATCACCTCCAGTCCGTTTGGCAGTGTCTCATGCCGAAAGCTCACGGGGCACCTCCAGGGGATGACGGCCAAGGGAGACGATCGAGAGGTCGGTTGGCGGATGGCTCTCCAGCCAGCCGCGAACAGAACTTACCGAAAGCTGATCGAGTCGCTTCAGCTCGTCAGCGAGCGATCGTACGCGACCGAGGTGATACCACTGTCTCGCAATGCCACCGGCACGAGCAGAACTGCTCTCCTGCTGCATCACGAGACCACTTTTCGCGCGAGCTTTGACTCGCATCAGTTCATCTTCGGTGATGGAGCCGGGGAGCCTTTCGATCTCCTCGAGCATCACATCGAGCGTCTGCTGAGCACGGTCGCTGCTGGTGCCGGCGTAGCAGATCGCTGACGCAAAATCCCGCTGGGTGTGGTAGCCAGCCGACACGGAGTAGCAGAGGCCGCGACGTTCACGCACCTCCGTGAAGAAGCGGGAGCTGGTGCCTCCACCGAGCACCGAAAGCGCGGCTGTGGCCTCATACGACTCGTCGCTGCGGTAGGGGGGCGCCGACCAGGCAATCGCGATGTGGGTCTGCTGTGAATCATGCTCCACGTGCTGCCAGCGGCCGCCACGTTCACCCTGGCCGACGGTCACCGGTGTTCCCGGCTCCCAGTCGGCGAAGGCTGCTTCCATCCGCTTCACAAAGTCGGGCCAGTCCAGCCTGCCAGCGGCCGCCACGATCATGCCGTCAGGACGCACGTGCGTTGAGGCGAAGGCTTCCACGACCTCCGGTGTGAGCTGTTCGACATCAGCGGTGAGCCCTTCGGAGGGCAGGCCCCAGGGGGCTGGAAACACGAGCTTCTTCAGTGCCAACAGCGTGCGGTGCGAGGGATCGTCGTCCGTGCCCGCGAGGTCTTGCAGGACCACCTGTCGGCCACTCTCGAACTGGTCGGCTGGCAGCTGCGGGCGACGCAGAATGTCCGCGTAAATCGACACCGCTTCCGGCAGACGCTTGGCCACCATCGCTCCGAAGTAGGTGGCATGGGTGGTGGAGACGGCGTTGGACCAGTTGATCCCGGCCATCGCCAGATCTTCCACCAGCTGGCGACTGTCACGGTCGCCCGCTCCACGCAGCATCATTTCGCTGGTCAAACTCGCCAGACCGCAGCGGCCCTCGCCGTCGTGGATGCCGCCGGCAGGGGCATGAAAGGCAACGGCCACGCTTTCCAGATCGGGCAGTTCCTCACCGAGGAGGACAATGCCGTTGTCGAGCGTGGCGGAAAGGAGCGTCTGCTTCACGAGTGGCTCAACATCGCTTCGCCGTGCGAGGCCGACTGAGTGGTGTCTGACGATCGGGATACTGCCGTCCCCCGCGAGGCAGCCCGAGCTTTGTCGTCCACCACTTTGTAAACGGTTCGAGCTCGACGGAAACCCAGACGCCGATAAAGCTGGGCCGCAGACGTATTTTCGGCGGTTACTTCCAGGGAAGCCTTCCGCAGGCCTGCTCGGCCGAAGCCGGCCATTGCCTGTAGGACGAGCAGCGTGCCCAGCCCGATTCCGCGGTGGCCTGGCACCACACCCACATTCTGGATCATGCCGGTGCCCTGCTTGTCGACCACACCCTGAATCGTTCCACACCAGCTGTGCTGGCTCGGAGCAACCACACGAGCGATCAGCCAGGTTGCCTCAGCGAGAAACCCAGGCTTGCGTCGGATTTCTCGCATCAGCCGGCGACAGCCCTCAAGGTCACCAAGGCAGGGGAACACCACTGCGTCGATCTCGTCGCAAAAGGACCGGTATTTGGTGCGGGCGTGGGCGTCGAGGAGGGCCTCGTTCCAGGCGACCAGCCGGTATCCCTCAGGCAGCACGGGTGGCCGCCTGGGAATGAGCAGGTCTGCCTCCATGCGGAACCGCTTGAAATAGGTCGATGCCACCGTGTTCCTCCCGGGGCGGGGCCGCCACCTCCTCACTCTTCGCCGAGCAGGAGTGCTGGCCGATGGGTGTCACCGGCGGCGGATGTCTTGCACCTTAAGAATGCCCTCAAATCCGGTCAACTGACCGGTCGATGGCCGGCTCCGACGCAAGCCGCTCGTGAAGCCTGCGAGAGATGGTGGCGATTGCAGCGATTCGATGGCCATGCTAATGTTTTTGAACGGTCAAAAAATGATTTTTGAATGTCCTCAAAAATGCTGGTCTCGCCGTTTTGCAGGCAGTTCGCTGCTATTTGTCGCGGTCTCGCTGTCACTTTTGGTGGCCGGCTGCGGAGAGACGGCAGACCCGAGCCGACGCCTGACCGTCGTGGCCACGACGACGATTGTGGCTGACCTGGTGCGGCAGATCGCCGAAGAACGAGTCGCCGTCGAGAGCCTGATGGGCCCCGGCATCGATCCGCACTCGTACCGGCCGACACCACGGGATGCAGACCGGCTGGCCCGGGCTGATCTGATCGTGGCAAGTGGACTGCATCTTGAGGGAAAACTGGCCGAACTCCTCGAGCGGATCAGCCGTCGCAAGCCGGTGGTGTTTGCCGCCGAGAGCGTTGACGTGTCCGAGCGGCTGGAAGCTGCGGCAGGTATCGCAGACCCGCACGTCTGGTTTGACCTCGCGCTGTGGACCGCCTGCATTGATCCCACCGTGCAGGCGTTGTCGGAAATGATGCCGGAGGCGGCGACGAGTTTTTCCGCAGCGGGGGAGCGGTATCGCCAGGACCTGATCATCGCGGACGCCCGAATCAAGCAGGCGGTGAGCACGATTCCCTCAGAACAACGTGTGCTTGTCACCGCCCATGATGCGTTTCGCTACTTCGGTCGGGCCTACGGGATCGAGGTGGTCGGTGTACAGGGCGTGAGCACTGAGAGTGAGGCAGGGCTCGCTGACATCAATCGTCTGGTCGATCTGCTCGTGGCACGCAAGGTGCCTGCGGTGTTTGTGGAAACCAGCGTGCCCGACCGGAGTGTGCGAGCAATCTGTGAAGGTGCTGCCGCGAAAGGCCATCGCGTGACCACCGGTGGCCGACTCTACTCCGACGCCCTCGGGGAGCCCGGCAGCGGTGCGGAGACGCTTGCTGGAGCACTCACGGCAAATGTGAACGTGATCTGCGAGGCGCTCGGGGGAGACGTGGCGACGGAGGATGCGGAACCTCCGCAGGCGACATCAACGGAGCAGTCAACGGACCCATCGTGAGCACGCCCCCGCTGCTGGAACTGCATGATGTGACGGTCGCCTACCACGGGCGTCCGGTGCTGTGGCATGTCGACCTGGCTGTCACCGAGCCGTGCCTCTACGGGATCATCGGCCCCAACGGGGCGGGCAAGAGCACGTTGGTGAAGTCGGCGCTGGGGATCGTGCCGCTGTCCGATGGCTGGGTACGGTTCTTCGGTGAGCCACTCGATCGGGTTCGTGGCCGAGTGGGCTATGTGCCGCAGCGGGAGAGTGTCGACTGGGACTTTCCTGTGCGGGCGATCGATGTCGTCTTGATGGGCACCTACCATCGACTCGGCTGGCTGCGACGTGTGGGACGTGAGGAACGCCGCCTTGCGGAATCGTGCCTCGAACGCGTTGGCATGGCTGACTTCGCCACCCGGCAGATTGGCCGGCTCTCTGGCGGCCAGCAGCAGCGGGTGTTTCTGGCCCGAGCGCTCGCCCAGCAGGCCGACATCTACTTCCTCGACGAGCCGCTCGCGGGTGTCGACGCCCAGAGCCAGCAGCAGATCTTTGAAGTGCTCTCATCGCTGCGTGACGAGGGCAAGCTTGTGCTGATCGTGCACCACGACCTGAGGACGGCCGCCTCGTGGTTTGACCGAGTCGCTTTGGTGGACATGCGACTGGTCGCCGCCGGCCCTACCGATGAAGTGCTGTCGCGCGAAAATCTCGCTCGCACCTACTCCGGTCATCTTGAGGTGCTCGACGAGCTTGGCCGGGCTGTCGAAGCTGGGAGACGGACGCCGTGAGTCTGCTGCATGCGGCGGCTGCGTCGCTGGGCATTTCGTCAAACACGCTGGTGGTCACCCTGGCGATGGCGGCGGTCGGGATGGCCGCTGGCGTGGTCGGCTGTTTTAGTGTGCTGCGACGACGGGCGTTGGTTGGGGATGCGGCAGCCCATGCGACCTTGCCCGGCGTGGCTGCGGCGTTTCTCTTGACGGGCAGCCGCAGCCTGCCGGTGCTGCTGGCTGGCGGAGCGGTCTCTGCCGTGATCAGTCTTGGCCTGCTGGTTTTGCTGCGGCGGTTCACGCGGACGCGGGAGGATGCTGCCACCGCGATCGTGATCGGGGTGTCATTTGGCGTTGGTGTGGCGTTGATCTCAGGGCTGGTGGCTCGCGGCGTGCCGGGGAGTGGCGGACTCGAGCGGTTCCTGCTCGGCTCCACCGCATCGCTCTCCGCGTCCGAGGCGGTGTTGCTGGTGCTGGCTTCACTCGTGGCGACTGGCCTGGTAATCGCCTTTGCCAAGGAAGCGATTGTGGTCTCGTTCGATCCGGGCTTTGCCGCTGCCGCCGGATGGCCAGTGTGGTGGATCGACTTTGCGCTGGTGGCGATCACTGCCGTGATGGTCGTGGTGGGGCTTCCCGCAGCGGGGGCGGTGCTCGTGACAGCCCTTGTGGTGATTCCACCGGTTGCCGCCCGGCAGTGGACCGACCGTGTTGGTGTGATGCTCTGCCTGGCAGGTGTGTTCGGACTCGTGGCTGCCCTGGCTGGCGTGGTGGTCAGTGCGGTCGTGCCGGGGTTGGCGACCGGGCCGATGGTCGTGCTGGCAGCCGCGGCCGTGTTTGCGGTCTCGCTGGTCTGTGCGCCCAAACGAGGACTGCTGGCGATGGCGATGCGGCCGAAGCCGTCGATCATGATGCCGCCAGAGGGCCCCCGTGAGAGGTCGAGGTCATGAATCTTCTTCGCGGGGGGATCGACTTTCTCACGGCGTCCGGCGGCATGCACGGCTGGGCCATGGCGACTGCGGCGGTGGTCTCGGCAGCCGCTGCGGTCGTGGGATCGCTGCTTGTTGTCAGACGGATGAGTCTGATCGGCGATGCGATCAGTCATGCTGTCTTGCCAGGCATTGTGGTCGGTGTGTTGCTTGGTGGACGTCCCGGCGGACCGCTGGCTACTGCTGGAGCTGTGGCGGCGGCGATGCTCACGGTGTGGCTTGCTGAACTGCTCCGAGTGAAAGGTCGGCTCTCGGAAGATGCTGCCGCAGGCGTCGTGTTTACGACCCTGTTTGCTGGCGGCGTTGCGTTGCTCTCAGCAGCGGCCAGCCGTGTGGATGCCGATCCTGGCTGCGTGCTCTACGGCATGCTCGAACTCGTGCCGTTTGATGTCGTTGAGGTGGCGGGCATTGAGCTGCCGCGTGCCTTCCTGGGTGGCGTGGTGGTGTTGGCGGGGATCCTGGGAACGCTCTGGATGACCTGGCGACAGCAGCTGGCGACCGCCTTCGATGCCGATGCGGCGGCGGTGGTCGGCCTGCCGGCACGTGCGATCACAAACGGGCTGCTGTGTGCCACGGCGATCGTGACCGTGGCGAGTTTTGAGGCGGTTGGGGCGGTGATTGTCGTGGCGATGCTTGTGGTCCCCGCAGCGACCGCCGAGCTGCTTGTCTCAACCTTGCCGCGGCTGATCATGGTGGCCGTGGGGCTGGCAGTCGCGGCCGCGTGTAGTGGCTATGCCGTGGCGTGGCAGGCGGAGACCAACGCCGCGGGAATGATTGCCAGTCTGCTCGGAGTGGCATACGTGGTTGCTGTGGTGGTCGCTCCGGAGGGCATGCTTGCCCGTGCGGTGGCACGGGTGCGGCTCTCCTGGCGAGTCGTCTGCGAGGATGTGTTGGCCGAGGCGTGGCGGGCTGAAGAGGCGGGCAGCGTGGCCGTGGCCGCTCCCCGTGGAGGCATGGCCGGACCGCTTGCCAGCTGGTGGCTGACACGCAGAGGACGGCTCCTGTCCAACCGGCAGCTCACGCCGGCGGGCCGTGAAGAAGCGGAGATGGTGGTCCGCTCCCATCGGCTTTGGGAAACCTGGCTCGGGAGGCATGTGCGGCTGCCGGTGGATCACCTCCATCCACCTGCTGAATGGATCGAGCACTACCTCGGTGCGGAGATGCGGCAGCGGCTTGAGGCAGACATGGCGGTCTCCCCGACAGGGCCTGTCGAGGCTGATCCACATGGCAGCCTGATTCCACCTGAGCGATAGCGGCTCGTCCCTGTGGTCACCGTGTCTTCTCAAGACGGCGGAGCCGAGCGAGGTTGGCCCGGTCGATAGCCGGATCCGGCTTTCCGTCCTCACCCTCTTTGGGTGTTTCAAGAATCATCGGCACATGAGCCAGTCGTGGGTGTCGCATCAGGAGGCCGAATGCTCGGCCCCCGATCTTGCCCTGGCCGATCCCGTCGTGTCGATCGACCCGTGAGCCGAGATCCTTCTTGGAGTCGTTGGCATGGATCACCACCAGACGCTCAAGTCCGATCGTGCGGTCAAACGCATCGATGGTCTCCTCCAAAGCTGACGCTGGTGCGAGCGGATAGCCAGCCGCAAACACATGGCAGGTGTCGAGGCAGACACCGATGCGGTTCTTGGTCGATGGCTCATGATCGATGATCGCAAGCATTGCGGCGATTTCTTCGAAGGTGTGGCCGAGGCAGGAACCTTGGCCGGCGGTGGTCTCAATCAGCAGGCCTGCTGAGAGCTGCGGCGTTTTCAGGATGGCATCGCGAAAGCCTTCGGCGGCCCGCACAACGGCTTCGTCTCGATTGCTACTTCCAGCGGCCCCAGGGTGGGCGACCACCCAGGGAATGCCGAGCAGGTCTGCCCGCTCAAGCTCGATCACGAGTCCATCGATCGAGCGATCTCGCAGCTGCGGATCGGCCGAGGCCGGGTTGATCAGGTAGGAGTTGTGGGCCACGACCGGCTCAAGCCCCGCAGCGGACACAGCGGCGCGGAAGGCTTCCGCGTCAGCCGGGTCGATCGGCTTGGTGTCCCAGCGGTTGACGTTGCGCGTGAAGATCTGCAGGCACTCACAGCCTGTGTCCACGGCCCGCTCCACCGACCGGAAGAATCCACCCGCGATGGAGTGATGCGCTCCGAGAGGGCGGTGCTGACGGCCTTTGCTGAGGCGTGCTGCGGATCGTCTGGTTGATTGCGAGGCGGTTTTTCGGCTGGGGGGAGGCATCGAGGGATTCCAGAGGGAGAGGAAGGCGGAGTGTACGCCCTGACGGTGATTCTGCTGCAGTCCTGCTGCTGCGACCGCCGAGTTGGAACCATTGCCGAGATGCCTCTACACTAAACGTGCTCGCGTGAACGCGTGAGTTTCGGTTGAGTTTTTCCTCCCCGTCGCTGTTGCGAGCCTGGCTGCTATGGGTGATGTCGTCTACACCTTGCTTGGGCTGGCAATCGCGATCTTCGCGATGATCGGCGTTGGCGTGCTGGGTGCCGTCGTGGCTGTGATGGCGATCAAGCCGATTCGTGAGCGACGCCAGGCCGACCGACTTGCTCGCTCGTGTCGCGACTTCCATCGTCAGCGGGAGCAGCTCGAGGCGAAGTTTATCCAGCGGGCCGCCTCCAGTGGGAAGCCCCGCGGACTGCGTTGGATCGATGTCGAGTTTGATGACGACGTGGTGTATGCCCGCGATCGTCGCACCGGTGGGCTCAAAGCGCTCGTGGCCATCGAGGTTGCCTTCGAGGCCATCGAAGGGGGCGGTATGGAAGAGGTCGAAGCGGTCTCCAACATCCGTGCGGCGACAGCCGAGTTCTTGCACCATGGAGACAGGTGGGGCACCGAAGGGCGTGTCTACTTCAACCTGCTGCCAGATGCGGCCGTCAAGTATCTCGCCAGTGATCTTGAACTCGTCGCTGAGGATCACGCCTGAGTGCGTGGCATGTTGGTTTCAGTCACGAGGCTCGAACGTGACCGTCGCCTCGCGACTGGACTCGATATCGATACTGATCCATGCGACGTCGGGCGAGCCTCGTCGTCCCGCTCGTCAGGAAGAAACTCCGCCGCAGTCTTGGCGGCTGGCTGGCCATCAATCAAGACCATGCCCTCGACAGGAATGAGCTGAAGGGCAGTCGTTCAAGGGCAGTGCCCTGCGAGTGCCGGGAGGCCTCTGGACCACCACCAGCAGGCTTGCGCTGAAGCGAGCAGGTGGGAACGTGGCGGCAGGACTGCAACGACCGCCACATGCCTTTTCCGCAGCTGGATCGCCGCCTAATCGGGGGGCGTGTTTTCCGCGAACTGTTCGGCATGAAAGAGTTTACGGATTGGGCGGTTCTGCGGGGTCATGTCGGCCGTAGCGAGGGTGGCGGGTGTGTGTTGCCGATACGACTTCGGTGCGGGAGCAGCGACATGCAGAGCAGACGCCGGCTGGGGCAGAAAGCCTTGAGCGAGCAGTGGTACAGCCACGGTGCGGTTGGATGGGCCGTGGATCGATGGGCTCGCTGCGTGCTTGGAGTCACGATCCTCTTGATCGGCGGAGTTGCCCGGGCAGCTCCCGAAGCCGACCAAGGAAGCCCGCTCGCCCAGGCCCAGGCCCATCTCAAACGGGCTGAGCAGTTTCGAAAAGATGCGGTCGATATGTATCGCAACGAAGACCCGTTGGCGATCGACGGTTTTTATCTCGCTTGTCGTGAGGCGTGGGATGCGATCTGGCTCTGTCCGGAGTCGGTCGACGTGCTCGCAGAGGCGGGAGAGGAGTATGCCCGCTGCCTGGAAGGCCTCCTCACCTCTGCCCGACGGCATGGGCGGATCGACGGATGTCATGGCCTCGTCGTGGGCTCGAAGTGGGATCCGGTCAAGGTGCCGCTGGTGATGCAGGGGCATGCGATTCCTACCAAATCGGTGCTCGACGTGGTCGCGATGCCCCCTCCTGGTGACTCACATGTCTCCCGCTGCCATCAGCGATGGGGCTTTGGCCTGCCGGTGGTGCTGCGGACGGTGGATGACCCGCCTGAGGCTGAACAGCAGCCGGTGGAAGACTTCGATCCCTACAAAGCCGAAGCGACCTTTGAAAACGACTTCTTGCCACCCCGGCAGTCACTCTCAGCCACGGCCGTGCTGCGATTTGCGATGCCAGGTGAGCCCGCGTTTCCTGAGAAGCTGGTTGGCCCGGTGCATGGTTCGCCTCCGCCAGCGGTGCTCGATCTCGTGAATCCGGTAGAGGTGGCTCGGGTGCGGATTGGGCCCTGGAAGCCACCGCTGGCTGCGGATCTCACTTCGCCGTTGCTCGACATCCTTGACGGCATGCCAAAGCGATCCAACGTCCAAGGGTTCTTGCAGCCGTTTCGTCGGTCGAGCAGCCTGCCGCGTCTTGAGATGCTTGAGCCGTACGTGCCCGGCAAGATTCCAGTGGTGTTCATCCACGGCCTGGCCAGTGATGAAGGGACCTGGTTTGAGATGCTCAATGAGCTTCGCACCTGGCCGGCGTTCCATCGCTGCTTCACGCCGTGGGTGTTTCACTATCCAACCGGTGCGCCATTCCTGCCTACGTCGGCTCAGCTCCGACTACAGCTGGCACAGCTGATTGAGAAGCTCGATCCGACTGGCACCACTACCGCGATGCAGCAGGTCGTGCTGGTGGGTCACAGCATGGGCGGGCTGCACGCCAAGATGATGGTGGTGTCTTCCGGAGACCGGTTCTGGAGCGCGATCAGCTACAAGCCTTTTGCCCAAGTCAAGCTGCCCGG
>Ga0181607_10001054_pt1 | contig 24741 bp, 16 predicted proteins | sample 041ome_9_FD_132420 | JGI IMG/M metagenome (GOLD analysis project Ga0181607, IMG submission 132420) | Coastal salt marsh microbial communities from the Groves Creek Marsh, Skidaway Island, Georgia - 041413US metaG (megahit assembly) | ecosystem: Environmental > Aquatic > Marine > Intertidal zone...
GTGCCGTCGCGTGTCAGCGAGAGGTCACTTAGGTCGAAGCCTTGGACGGGAGTGGTGAACTCAATCACGATGGAATCGACGGCATCCTGACGTGGATCAGGAGTGACGTTGATGATGTCGGCTCGCAGCGATGGCCCGGCTGAGACAGCATTCAGTGCGGCGGCGGCATTGAGCAGCCCCCCCGTGGCTACTTTGCCATCGAGCGAGGAAATAGGCGCGGCCGTGGACAGGATCGCCTCACGAATCTCTGCGGGCGTCAGGTTGGGGTTGGCGGCAGCGAGGAGGCCGACCACGCCGGCAACGTGTGGCGTGGCCATGGAGGTGCCGCTGTAGCTGGCGTACGAGTTGCCAGGCACCGTCGAGTAGATGCCGACACCAGGAGCGCCGATATCAACGCTCGTGGCTCCGTAGTTTGAGAAGCCGGCGAGGCCGTTGCTGCTGTCAGTGGCGGCCACTGAAATAATCGCCTCACTGGTCATGCTGGCAGGGTAGCCAGGGAACACATCGTTGTTGTTGCCTTCGTTGCCGGCAGCAGCAATGAACAGGATGCCCGCGTCCCCTCCCGCTTCGATCGCGTCGCTCAAGGCTGTGGAGAATCCACCTCCCCCCCAGCTGTTGTTGGTGGCCACGATGTTGATCCCGTGGTCACGCCGCATCATCGTCGCGTAGTTCACTGCCCGGACGGCGTCACTGGTGGAGCCACTGCCACCGCCGCTGAGGAACTTCAGGCCCATAATCGAGACCTGCCAGTTCACTCCTGCAACCCCGACGCCGTCGTCGCCAACGCCACCGATGGTGCCCGAGACGTGCGTTCCATGGCCGTTGTCGTCCATTGGGTCGCCATCGTTGTTGACGAAGTCATACCCATAGATGTCATCGACGAAGCCGTTGCCATCATCGTCAATGCCATTGCCTGGAATCTCTCCAGGGTTCTGCCAGGCGTTTGCAGCTAGGTCGGGATGGGTATAGTCCACACCGGTGTCGATGACCGCAATCACCACATCACGTGAGCCTGTGGTGATATCCCATGCCTCAAGTGCATCGATGTCGGCATCGTCAACACCCCCGGTCTGTCCGGTGTTGTGCAGGCCCCAAAGGCGATTGAAGCTGGGGTCGTTCGGTGTCGCCGCAGGATTGATCACAAAGTCAGGCTCGACATAGAGCACGCCTGCCGTGGTCGAAGCCCAGCCGAGCACGTCTTGGGTTGTGGCCCCAGGGGCCGTGACCGAGTAGAAGCCCTCACCGAGCGAGGTGGAGCCCCATGCGGCCTCTGCAGCATCAGCAAACAGCGAACTGGCAAACGCACCGTTGGCGAGGTCGGTATCGGTGCGAACGATCCAGGAATCCGCCCGCGTCGTGAACGTTTGTCCACCCCAGTTGAGCTGGGATGTGAGAAGATCCGCGCCGGTGCTTGCAGAGAGGCAGAGCCGTTGCTCGAGGGATTCATGCCTCAGACGGCGAGTTGCAAGACGACTCGCAGACTTCATCTTCCGAGAAGCTTTGACAGACCGTCTCCGCCAACCGGCGTTGCTCCTGCGCATACACCACCTCTGCTGCGTTGCGTCGAATCGCTTCCCCGTATGAGACAGCGTGCCTCAAGCCCAACGATGCGACGAGAAATCTAACGAGTGGTGTCTACGAGTGATTCCGGCCACTCCCAGACGACCAACCATTATGGCGAAACGGCTGAGCAAGTCAAAGATCAAGGGTGAAGGTCGCCTCTCTTGTCTCGGCAAAATGCGGTGTTTTTGGCAAGAAAAAGCGGTTGGGTGGTCGCACTTGGCCCGTGGCGGCGGTTGACGTCTCCCGCCGGGAAGGGAGTAATGTCGATCTGCGGGCGGTGTAGCTGGCCCGAGCGACAGCTGGTCTTTGCTCCAACTCCTGGTGAACTTTGAGGAACGCTGGTGGTTTTTCCCATTGCTGACGACAACTCCGACCGCACGCTCTCGCCGATCGTCACGATCGCGCTGATCTGTGCGAACGTGTTCGTGTTCGTTGTTCTGCAAGGGATGGGGAGCAACGACGACTTCACAATGGCGTTTGTGCAGGTGCCCGCAGAGATCATCTCAGGTCGCGACATTGTCACCGAACCTGCGGTCCGCAGCGTCGAGGTGCAGGGTGAAGTCTTTCAGGTGATGGACCCAGGGTTACGCCCGACCCCGATCCCCGTCTGGCTCACTTTGCTATCGGCGATCTTCATGCACGGCAGTGTGATGCATCTCCTTGGCAACATGTGGTTCCTCTGGATCTTCGGCGACAACGTCGAGGATGACATGGGCCACGGGCGATACACGGCCTTCTATCTCGCGACGGGTGTTATTGCATCGCTCGTGTTTGTCATCACCAACATGCAGGGGGATGCGGCACTCACCCCGAGCCTGGGGGCATCGGGAGCGATTTCTGGGGTGCTGGGTGCCTATCTTGTGCTGCACCCCGCCCGCCGGGTGAGCGTGATCTTTGTGCGGGTCTTGATCGATGTGCCCGGCTATGTGGCAGTCGGTATCTGGTTCCTGTTTCAGGTGATCAGCGGGCTCTTCGACACGAGTGGCGGAGTTGCCTACTCGGCTCACGTTGGTGGGTTTGTGGCTGGTATGATCCTGGCAAAGCCGATGAGTTCCAGGCCGGCGCGGGAAGCTGCCGACCCATTGCTCATGGTGCGGCGTCGACTTCCCTGAGTGATGCTGCCCGCAGGCCGACGCAGCCACGATACGTGTCACGGGGCGTGGTGGCATGTTGCAAACACAAAACACCCTGAGCGATGAAGAGGTCGGACAGGCATGATCAAGCGAATACTTGTGGGCGTTGGGACCAGTCAAACGGCCCAGACCGTCGCAGACTACGCCGTCGAACTGGGACGAAAGTTTGAGGCAGAACTCCTCGGCGTGGCGGTCACCGACCCGCTGCGATTGGAATGGACCGGGCCTAGACCGATCGGGATGGGCGTTGAGGCGGTGACCACGGAGCTGCGAGAAGATCGGCTGCGGCGAGCAACAGCGGACGTGGCCTCTGCGAAGGCGATTTTTTCAGAACGCTGTCGCGCGGAGAATGTCGCCCACGGCTTTAGCGAGCAGGTTGGTGATCCATTCGAGATTGTCAGTCAGCTGGTTCGGTATCAGGACATGTGTGTGTTTGGGCTTCGCGGGCTGTTTGAGCATGACATCGTGCCCGAGCCGCGTGATGCGTTGGAGCGACTCGTGGCCGACGGTGTGCGGCCGATCCTCGCTGTGGGAGAGGAGTATCGTCCGGTACGGAAGGTGCTGGTCGCCTACTCGGGCTCGCTCGAGAGCGCAAAGACCTTTAAGCACTTTGTGCTATCGGGGCTCTATGCAGACGCGACTGTTCGCGTGGTCAACTTCGGCAGCAAGCCTGCAACCGCCCTGGGCCTGCTGGATCATGCGGCTGCGTATTTCCGCAGCCATGGGCGAACGGTCGACACCGATCATGTGGATGGCGATCCGCAGCAGGAGCTTGTGCGGTATGCCACCGCCTGGGGAGCGGATCTCATTGTGGCGGGGAATAGTGCGAAGAACCTGCTGATGCGTCGGCTTTTTGGAGAGACTGCCCTGATGCTTCTCCGTGAGTGCACACTGCCGCTCTATCTCTCACAGTGAGCTGGGTTCTCGGAGTAGGTGTTGCCGAGTTGAATGAGTCGTGAGGGTGTGCGCCGCGACGGGGCATGTCCGCCGGTTGCTTCTGCTGTCAAAGTCGTTGAGGTGTCCATGTCGTATGTACAGCCAGCAGATGGCCATCAGGCCCGTTTTATGCCGGTCTTGATGGGACCGCCTTCGTCTCGGGGCGTTGCCAGTTATGGCCGAGTCGATGTGGTCGCGGCCCAGTGGCGAGTGCACAGTGGGTTGCTGGCTGGCCTCCTGCCCGACGGCTTCGTGCCGGTGCTTGACGGACCAGAGCCTTTAGGACTGCTGACAGTGGCCTTTGCCGACAACCAAGGCGTTGAGTTCATGGCGGGCCGTGGCTATCGGGTGGCCTCAGTCTTGGTGCGGGCCGCCTTTGGGAGCCAGGATGGCCCCAGTGGTGACTTCGTGGTGGCGATGTTTGAGGACGACTGTCTGCCGATCGTGCTCGGACGAGAACTTCTCGGCCTGCCCAAGTTGTTTGCGGATATTTCGATCGAGGATCGCCCTGACGCCTCGATGATGTGCGGGGCCTCGCTCTGGGGGCATACCCTGTTTTCTCTGGAAACAGGGCCACTCCAGCCTCGAGAAAACCTGCCGGAGCAGCTGCCGCCTCCCCAGCCGTTGTTGGGGATGAGGTCGTTTCCCGACCCGACGAGCGGAGCCTTGCTCGGAGAGCCACTGCTGACCCCCGTGGAGGCCACGCCGCAGGAAATAGCCCTGGGAACCGAAGCCACGGTCAGCTGGGGATTTGCCGGAAACGGGGAGATTGCCTGTGTGGCTGGGTTGCTTGACGCGCTCCGAACGCTGGCGGTCGACGAGCCGGTGGTGGTCGTGCGGTCTGTGATGAGCCGGGTGCTACGAACGGACCTGATTGAGCGTCTCGCTCCGCCTTGTCCACTGCCTTCTGCGAGCCTATGAAAGAGAGGAGGGTTCAGCCTGTCGCGGAACCGGTCCGCGCTGCTGAGCGTTTCAAAGGGCATGCAGGCATTTCGGGAGACCGTTTTCATGTTTGAGGCAGCATCGGCCTGTTCTGAAGCGAATCCCAGCCCTTCGGCATCCTCACCGCCGCCGGCATCGATCCCTCAACACGTCGATGTGGCGGTGGTGGGCGGTGGGCCCGCAGGGGCGACCGTGGCCACGCTCTTGGCAATGGCAGGTCGACGGGTTGCCCTGTTTGAGAGAGATCGCTTTCCACGATTTCACGTTGGAGAGTCGCTGATTCCTGAGTGCTACTGGACGCTCGGCCGACTCGACATGCTCGGCAAGATGCGGGGCAGTGGATTCACTGAGAAACACTCGGTCCAGTTTGTGAATGAGCATGGCACTCTCTCCGCCCCCTTCTATTTCGCAGACCACAAGCAACACGATAGCTCGCGAACGTGGCAGGTCACTCGCAGCGAGTTTGACGTGATGATGCTCGAGAATGCTCGCGAGAAGGGCGTCGAGGTGTTTGAGGGCACACGGGTGCTCGAAGTCACCTTCGACGGCACGCGTGCGACAGGCGTGACGGTGCAGCAGGAAGGAGCGGCTGCCGTGAGCGTGACGGCTGATGTGGTCGTTGATGCGAGTGGGCAGTCAGCCATGATTTCTGCTCGGCTGGGCAACCGACAGTGGGATACGGAACTGAAGAAAGCTGCTGTCTGGAGCTACTGGCGGGCCGCTGAGCGCGGCGAGGGAAAAGACGAAGGCGCTACGACCGTCTTGCAGCTTGATCAGAAGCAGGGCTGGTTCTGGTATATCCCGCTCGCGGACGACATGGTCAGCGTGGGGGTGGTGGCAGACAACGACTATCTGCTGAAAGACCGCGGCCACCGCGATGCTGAAAAGATTTATGCCGAAGAGATCGACCGCTGTCCGGGGCTTGGGCCACGATTGGCGAACGCCGAGCGGGTGGCACCGGTGCGGGTGGCGAAAGAATATTCCTACCGTGCCACGGAGGTCGCCGGAGATGGCTGGGTGTTGATCGGAGATGCCTTCGGCTTCCTCGACCCGCTCTACTCCTCCGGCATTCTGTTGGCATTGCGGAGCGGCGAGATGGCGGCCGACGCCATCGATGCAGCGTTGGCTGCCGGGGATCCATCAGCGAAGCGGCTGGGCACGTGGGGGCCAGATTTTGTTCGCGGCATGGATCGCATGCGTCGACTGGTGATGGAGTTCTATGACGGGCTCAACTTCGGCAAACTCGTCAAGCGAAATCCAGAGCTGCAGGGTGTGATCACCGATCTGCTCATCGGCGACCTGTTTACCGATCGCGTGGACGCAATCGTTGGCCCCCTCGATGAGCTGCGTGCTGAAATGGCTACGACAGCTGCGAGCTAAACAGATGCGATGACTCTGGCTGGTGCTGCTCAGGCCGCGGTGGCTGTCCCGCCAAGCAGTGGTGGCATCGGGCAGCCGAGGGCATCAGCCACGCCCCGCAAGAGTTCGGCTTCCGTGGCGGTGATGACTCCGTCATGCGAGACGATTGCTGCGATCGCCTCGACAACGCGTCGCTTTGACTTCGGCTTGATAGAGGCCAGAGCGTCCACGGCATCTCCCAAGGCATCGAGTCGAGCCTGGGAGGCTGTCAGCAGTTGAAGGCCTTTGAGGCCAGTGGCCGCGACACCCCGCTCAAAGGCGGCCGCCGCCTCGTCGCTTGAGGAAGCACCGCCGTAAGCGAGGCAGCTAAGCAGCACCGACACATCACGACGCGACGGCGAGCGTTTCTTGCCAACCTTCGACTCGGTTCCAAACACCGGATCGAGATGCCGCAGCAAGATCTTCTGCAGCACCCATTCGAAGAGATCGAGCCGGCGGTCCGCCTGGACCAACGCTTCGATGGCTCCACGAAACCGCTTGTATTGTTCGATGGAGAGCGTTCGCAGGGTCCCGATGGCCGTGTCTACCAGCATCAGCCGCTGTTCACGGGGCTGGGTGTCGACGAGCAGAGAGAGCTCACGGGTTTCCTGACAGGAGGCGGGCTCGGCAAGCGATTCGAGCAGCTGAAACTGCTGGTGCCGCATGTTTGGGTCTGGGTCGAGCAGTAGTGCATAGACAAGCCCGCGACATCCAAACGGATCGTGGGCGGCATCCCGCAGTCGCGACGGCAACGCAGTGAGGAGCTCGTGGGCGTGTGCAATGTCGGCAGCAGTCGGCTCGCCAATTGCCGCGACGGCAGAGCGAGTGGCGACTAGGGGAGCCGCGAGCGGCGCTGCTGATGCCGCTGGTGGTGTTTTCAGGTCTGCTGAACCGCTCGCAAAACCGGCAATGGCTGCCTGGGGGCTGCTGCCTGTGCCGCTGGAACTGTTGGCAGTGGACTCGGCGAGAAGTGCGGCTGTGGCAGCATCGATGCGGGCGACCCGCTCTTGCAGCGGGGGATGCGTGGCAAAGAGTGTCCACAGGCCTGATGAGAAGAACATGTGGGAGGCCTCAGCCGCTCGCGGCGTCTCCAGCTTAGAGCCGTCGGGCGATGCGATCCGAGCCAGCGCCCCGGCGATGCCGGCTGGATTGCGGGTGAACTGCACGGCTGAGGCATCTGCCAGAAACTCCCGCTGCCTGCTGACCGCTGCCTTGATCAGGCTCCCGAAGAAGGTGCCGACATAGCCGATCACCATTAAGGCGAGTCCAAACAGGGCGATACCAGCCTGCGCCCCACCCTCGTTTTTGCTCGACCGTCGGTGTCTGCCGAAAGCGAAAATCCTCAGCATGTAGTAGCCGATCAGGCCGAGCACGAGGATGCCATGCACGATCGCGATCAGCCTGAGGTTAAGCCGCATATCTCCGTGGAGAATGTGGCTGAACTCATGCGCGACAACACCCTGCAGCTCATCCCGAGAAAGCTGTTCGGCAGCACCACGAGTAATGCCAATCACTGCGGAGTCGATGTCGAGGCCAGCGGCGAATGCATTGATGCCCGACTCGTTGTCGAGCAGGTAGACCGGTGGCACGGCCGTGCCCGAAGCGATCGCCATCTCCTCAACAATGTTGAGTACTTTCCGCTCAAGGGGATCACGGGCATCGGGGGTCAGCCGGCGTCCGCCAAGCATTTCCGCAAGCTTCTCACCACCTCCAGAGAGCTGCAGCGTCTTGTAAAGACTGCCGCCCCCGATCACCAAGCTCACGCCAGCCGCAACCAGCAAGAAGACATCCGGCTGCCACCAGGCCGTACGTTCAAAGAGGGCAGGCGATCCATCGCTGAGGTTTGGCTGGCTCCCAATAAATACTGCCAGAGCAACGACATAGATGATGACCACAGTGGCCACGAAGGCCGCCACCATCAGTCCCACTAAGAGCTTGGTGTTGCGGCGAGCCCTGTCTTGATGAGCAAAAAAGTCCATGTCACCTCACATCGGATGAAGGAGCTGCACGAGGGATGCCGTCCCAGTGAGAAACCGTCGGTGGCTGCCCGCCTTCGCGAAGACCGCGTGGCCTGCCGGCAGTCGGGCGACGATGCTCCGCTGGAGGCGTGTTGCGGGAGAGACCGTTGACGAAGCGTCTCGCCGCTGAGCCGTTCGTAAAGAACGTCAGAGACTCAAAACGACACCTTGGGGGCCTGCTTGATCTGCTCTTTATCATCGAACTCCAGCAGTGATGCCGGCTGGAAGCCGAACATGCCTGCGAACAACACCGGCGGGAAGGTGCTGCGGTAGGTGTTGTAGGCAGTGACGGAGTCGTTGAACGATTGCCGGGCAAAGGCCACTTTGTTTTCTGTGCTGGTGAGCTCTTCCTGGATGGAGAGCATGTTCTGGTTGGCTTTGAGGTCAGGATAGGCCTCGGCCAGGGCAAAGAACCGCCCCAGACTCTGGGTCAACGCTGTTTCGGCAGCCCCGAGCGAGCCGATCGCCGCGGCGTTGCCAGGATTGGCTGCGGCTGTCGACGCGGCGGCGGATGCCTGGTTTCTCGCCTGAATGACCGCTTCGAGCGTTTCCCGCTCATGGGCCATGGCGCCCTTGGCTGTTTCCACAATATTGGGAATCAGGTCGTAGCGTCGCTTGAGCTGCACGTCGATCTGTGCAAACGCGTTCTTAAACCGTTGCGAAAGAGTTACGAGTTTGTTGTAGATGCTGGCGACCAGCATCAAGACGACCACGACGATGCCGGCAATCACCAGCAGGGTGATCGTCGACTCAGAGAGTGCGAACAGCGGCATGGCGGTTTCTCCAGGGGGCAGACGTTGGGAGCATCGATCGCGAAAGATAAGTCTACGGCGGCGAGTCGTTGCCTGTCGCGACCGCTTTCGGCTGGCGTTAGCTGACCACGTTTCGAGGCGTTCCGTCGAGGAAGCCGCGGAGATTGGCAGTGACCTCGTTGATCAGCCGTCCGCGAGCATTGCGAGTTGCCCAGGCGATGTGAGGCGTGATGACGCAGTTGCGAGCACCGAGCAACGGGTTGCTGGCCGCTGGTGGTTCGGTGGAGAGCACATCGACTCCGGCTCCAGCCACGCTGCCGGCAGCAAGCGCTGCGGCCAGGTCCGCCTCCACGACCAGTCCGCCGCGGGCGGTGTTGATCAGGTACGCCGAGGGCTTCATCAGCGAAAGTCGCTGGGCGTTGATCAGGCCGTCCGTATCGGGCGTCAGTGGGCAGTGCAGGCTGACAACGTCTGCCGAGGCAAACAGGTCGTCGAGCGATCGAAAGCCCACGCCATCGGCGTCGGTGCCCGGCTGTTGGCTCCGAGTGCTGGCGATGACCTGCATACCAAATGCCTGGCCGATGGCGGCCACACGTCGCCCGATCGCTCCGTAGCCAACGATGCCGAGTGTGAGACCCTCCAGCTCAATCAGATCACCGTCCCACCAGCAAAAGTCTGGGGAGGCCGCCCAGCGGCCGCGGTGTACCTCGTCACTGTGGTGCCCGGTGTGGTTGGTGAGTTCGAGCAGCAGGGCAAACACCGACTGGGCAACACCAGGAGTGCTGTAACCGGGAACGTTCGTCACGGTTACGCCGTGACGAGCAGCGGCAACAAGATCGATCACGTTGGTGCCGGTGGAGAGCAGTCCGACATACCGCAGGTTGGGCAATGCAGCGATTGTCTCGGCGGTGAGCACGGTCTTGTTGGTCAACAGCACCTCAGCCCCAGCAGCACGCTGCACGACCTCAGCGGCGGGTGTGCGATCGTGCGGTATCACGTTGCCAAGGGCCGCCAGGGGGCCCCAGTCGAGGTCGCCGGGATTCGTGGTATGGGCGTCGAGGATCACAATTTTCATCGGCGTTTTGCTCGTGCAGGGGCGGATTCTTCAGGTGAGAGCGTTCTTTTGTACGGCTTTGAGCAGGTTTCGCGAAAGAATTCTCGGAAGAAATGCATGCTCACGAAATCCTCACATTATCCACATCAATCCCTCGTACTTCACAAATAGTCTTCGCAAAGAAGTTGATGGGTGACATGCCAGTCGCTTCAGCAACCTCCATTTGTTTTGGCATCGTCCCGGTCGGATCCGGGCTGAGTTCTCACCACCTTGTTCTTATTACCTTGCGGGTTCTGCACCGATGGCAGCCCCGCATTCTCGAAGGAGAAATCGCCAGTCATGGCAGACACGAACATCCATCACAGTCACCCTGCTGACGGTCGCACGGTCGCGGCGCGCAGCGGCTTCACTCTTGTCGAACTGCTCGTCGTAATTGCGATCATCGGCGTGCTGGTCGGTCTGCTGCTTCCTGCCGTGCAGAGCGCTCGCGAGGCGGCTCGGCGGATGCAGTGCGGCAACAACATGCGTCAGTTCGGGCTTTCCTTCCACAATGCCCACGACACGCTTGGCTACTTTCCGGCAGCCTGCTACACGATCGACTCAACTGACCTCTCCGAGTTTCCGCAGGCTCCGCGAGGGAATCCTTCCCGCACCGAGCATTCGTGGCGGGTGAAGGTGATGCCATACATGGAGGACAACACCCTCGCCAGCCAATACAACTTCGACCTCAACTGGTGGGAAGGGCCAAACCTTGCTGTTGCTCAGCAGAATGTCTCGGTCTACCGCTGTGGTTCAGCTCCACAGCCCGAGGGGCTTCTCAGCACGCCTCCAGGACCCACGCGCGACAGCGACTCCCAGGCTCCCGCGTTGAGCCTGAGTGCCCCGCTGGGAACGAGTGATTACGAGGTCTTCACCGGAGTGAAGAACAAGGTCTTCGACCCAGACCCCTACGCCAGCAAGGGCCCTGTGGCCGACGGTGCGCTGGTCAAGGACAAGGTGTCTACGATGGGGCAGATCAAGGACGGCACGTCCAAGACCACGCTCGTTGTCGAGGCCGCAGGTCGGCCAACGATGTGGCGTGGGCAGCCTTCCGTGGCGACTGGTGAGATCAATCAGTGCCTTGGCTGGGCGGATTCACTCGGTCCGTTCAAGCTTCACCTCATCGGCCCAGACGGCATGAAGAACTCCGTTCCGAAGAACCAGGGGCTTCCCTTCGGCGGTTCATGGGGTGGAACGAACGACGGCGAGGCCTACTCCTTCCATCCTTCCGGCATGAACGTGGTGATGTGTGACGGCTCGACGCACCACATCAACAACAGCATCGACCTTCGCGTGATGGCAGCCAAGATCACGCGGATGGGTGGCGAATCTGTGCAGGAGTAAGCAGCCTCGGCTTCCCGTTGATCGATGGAAGCTGAAGGAGTGCTGTGATGATTTGCAAACGCCCCGTTCAAACCATCCTGGTTCGGACGGGGCGTTTCGCATGTTCTTGGACAGTTGTCATAGAACATGCGCGATGGAATCAGCGTAGGCCGCTGGTGGGCGGCGGGTGAGATGTCTCTGATGCTAGGAAAACTTCATGCGTTCGTTCTGGTTTGTGGCGTTTTCAGTGTGCTCTCTTCTCTGTGCCGTGAGCGTCGCTGATGCGGTTGCTGAGCCGCTGCCTTCGATCGCTGGCTGCCGCATCGAAGCTGTTGGATTCTTACCGCCCGCCGTGCTCTGCGAGGCGAGTGGGCCTGGTTCAATCGATGTGGGGCTTGGCGGGCTCAGCGACCTGCTGCTGGAGTCTGAGAACGCAGGGACACTCCGATTTCAAGCGATCACTGACCGTGGACCTAATGGCAAAGTTCAGACGCCTGAAGGCAAGCGACGCACCCTGCTCAATCCTGCGTTTGCCCCGACCGTTGTCAGTTTTGAGGTGGCGGAAGCGAACCCTGACAACCCGCTTGTGACGACCCGCGATGGTTCCGCAGCGAGGCTCTCGGTCAGCCTGATTGGCATGAATCCGCTCGTTGGTCGCACCGGCGTGCCGCTGACGGGGCGACCGAATGGTCTCGGCAATGATGAGCCGATCCTTGATGCCAGTGGTGAGAAGGTGCTTGAGGCGGATCACAACGGCTTTGATACCGAAGGCCTCGTCCTCCTGCCTGATGGCAGCTATTGGATCTCCGAGGAGTACCGTCCGTCGCTGGCATGGATGTCGGCAGACCGGCATGTGCAGGGGCGGCTCACGCCTGCTGGCCAGAAACTCACCGACGCCGACATGGAGTCACTCGACGTCCTGCCATCTGCATACGGCAATCGCCAAGACAATCGCGGCTTTGAGGCACTGGCTGCGAGCGAGGATGGCAGCACGGTGTGGGTGATGCTGCAGAGTCCGCTTGACCATCCAGCGGAAGGTGCTGCGTCTGCGACGGGGAACGTGCGGCTGCTGGCGATCGACGTCGCGAGCAAACGGCCGGTGGGTGAGTATGTCTACCGTGCTGGTCGCCCTTCGGCCGCAGGCTGGGCGAGTCAGGGGGCACCACCGGAAGATGTGAAGCTCTGTGCGATGTCTGCTCTTGACGATGGGCGGCTGCTCGTGCTGGAGCAGTCTGATGGTGCGGTCGCTGAGCTGTATGTGATCTCACTGAAGGCTGCCACGAATCTGCTGGACCGGGCTGCAGAGATGCCGGTTGAGCCCATCGCCGATCTGGCAGCCGCCGGCATCGCGATGGTCGGGAAAACGCTGGTTGCCGATCTGGCGGCCCATCTCCCGGCGATGGCAGACCATGTCACCGATGGAGCCTGGCGGAAGTATGGCGATGAGCCACCAGGACTGAAAATCGAAGGCATGGCCGTTCTCGACCCCCACCGCGTGGCACTGGTCAACGACAACGACTTCAACATCGACTGGATCGAGGATCCTGCCGAGCCACAGCGACGCAACTGCCTGTGGGTGATTGAGCTCCATGATCCTCTGGTGGCGATTCCCTAAGGCCGCTGCGGTTGGTGCTGCGGGCTCATCGAGGCGTTTTCAGAGACCGCCACACGAACGGCTGCCGATGGTAGACTCCCCGGCTCTGCCTCAAGGGCGAGGCGGTGTTCGGGGAGGATTGGCAGATCATGGTTGATGGGAACAGTTCGTCTTCGCAGGCAGCAGCGGGCGGTGAACCGCCAGTCTCGGACAGGCTCACCCTGGAACGCGAGGTGCTCGCTGACGCTCGTCGTCGTGGGACCACTGCGACGCTGGCCGCCTACGTGAAACTTTCTGGTCCCGGCTGGCTGCAGTCGGCCATCACCCTCGGCGGCGGCTCGCTGGCAGGCTCGCTCTACCTGGGTGTGATTGGTGGCTACGACTTTCTCTGGCTGCAGCCGCTGATGATGATTCTCGGCGTGGTGATGCTTTCGGCAATCGCCTACGTCACACTCTCTACCGGCCAGAGGCCCTTCGAAGCTATTAACACGCATGTGAGCCCTGTCCTCGGCTGGGGCTGGCTGCTGGCAGCGATGATGGCCAACCTCGTCTGGGCCATGCCACAGTTTTCACTCGGCACTGCTGCGCTTCAGCAAAACCTGCTGCCCGAACTGCTTGGTGGGGATGCAGGGAAGTTTCTCTGCGTGCTCGGGCTGTTCTTAGTTGCCTCGGTGGTGGTCTGGTTTTACGACTCCGCCGGGATCGGGATGAAGATCTTTGACTGGGTGCTCAAGGCGATGGTCGGCCTGGTGGTGATCAGTTTCTTTGGCGTGGTGACGGCGATGTCGCTGGAGGGACTGCTTGACTGGGGACGGATTCTGTCTGGCTTTACGCCAGACATCGGCTTGCTTTGGCATCCGGCGAAAGACCTGCAGCCCTTTATCGAAGCTTCGGGGAATGCGGGCTACTGGACGCAGGCGATCCTGGCCACGCAGCAGGAACGAATGATCGCTGCCGCCGCGACAGCAGTCGGCATCAACATGACCTTTCTCTTGCCTTACTCCATGCTGCGGAAGGGATGGGACAGTGGCTTCCGAGGTCTGGCTACCTTCGACCTTTCGACAGGGCTGTTTGTGCCATTTCTGCTGGCGACCAGCTGTGTTGTGATTGCGGCGGCGACGCAGTTTCACGCCCGTTTTGATCCAGTGGAAGTGGAGCTGCCGGCTGCGGAAATCAGCGGAGAGTTTCGCAGCAACCTCGAGAAGCGTTTGGCTGCCGATGAGGACGCTGAGGCCTTCGCTGCACTTGATGAGGCAGCGTTGAACGCCAAGATCGATGCCTTGCCGATCGCTGATCGGCAACTGGCTGTGATGCTCGTCAAGCGAGACGCCTTTGATCTCGCCAAATCGTTGGAGAATCTCTTCGGCGAAGGTGGGCTCACTCAGCGAATTTTCGGCGTTGGTGTGTTGGGAATGGCGGTCTCTACGATCATCATCCTGATGGTGATCAACGGCTTCTGCGTGACCGAGATGACCAGCCGCGCTGGTGACCGCGTCGTGCATCGTCTCGGGGCAGTGTTGCCCGGCGTTGTTGGTGGACTCGGTTTCCTGGCGGTGTGGGGAGATGACCAGGCCCGTTTCTGGCTGGCGGTGCCCACAAGCAACTTCGGGATGGCTCTGCTGCCGATCGCCTATGTCACCTTTTTCCTGATGATGAACAACCGTTCGCTTCTCGGTGATGCGATGCCACGCGGCCTGTTTCGACTGGTCGCCAACCTGGTGATGCTGCTGGCGATTGCAGTGGCTGGCGTTGGAGCTGGGATGTCGATTTATGCCAACCTTGGCTGGGGCGGGATGGCAGCGGTGGGCGTGTTTATCGCGTTGATTTTTGCGGCGTCGTTCATGCACTCGTCTCGTCAGTCGGCAGCCTAGGGCCGCCGGGCGGCTGGGCAGACGCCATGTGGGCTTGCAGCGATGTGGCCAATCACTGAGGCTGGCACTCACTGATGAGAACACCTGCTCTGCAACCTGACCTGCTGACGTCACGAAGATTCGGTGGTGCCCTGAGTCGAAGGGCATCCGCCGCGGCTTGGCTGTTTGTCTGGTGCCTGCTGGTCACTGCCCGTGTGGCAGGGGCTCAGGGGCCAGTGGAGCGGCTGTTGACCATTCCAGCCGGAGCGGCCCAACCGCGGGCAGGCCAGGCGGCTGCGAAAGACCAGGAGCAGCCGACACCGAGAAACTCGGTGGTCCCCAATGCTGTTGGTGGGCAGGCTGCTGAGAGTGCCACGGGAGAGTCGCAGGAACCGGCTCCGCCGGCAGACGGTGAGCCGACGGCGACAGTCGAGGCCACATCCCAAGAACTCACTGAAAAGGCGGATCGTTTCCGCAAGCAGCGGGAAAGCCTCGACCAAGACACGTCGGTCCCTGCAGAACTCAAGCCCCGCCTCGTTGAGCAGGTCGAAGGAGCGATCGAGGCTGTTGAGCGACAGCGGAGGCTCTCTGAAGAACTCAAAAAACTTCGGCAGACAGCAGCAACGGTTGACCAGAGAAGGCAGGCGGTCGAGACGGCTGCTGAGGAAGCGGTCGATCTTGGCCTGCAGAAGGTGTCTCCGACGGCTGATGTCGACGCTCTTGACGCGGCTCAGCGGCAGGCGGAGCAGGTGCTCGCGACCGTTTCCGATCAGGTAGCAAAGTTGACGGAGCAGATTGCTGCCCAGAAACGCGATGCCAAACTCCTGCCGCAGCAGATCGCCGATCTTGAAACAAAACTCAGCGGTCTGCAGGCAGACGTGCCCATTGAAGAAGGCACCCCTGCCGCACTGGCGACCGCTCTGCAGGTGGCCCACGAAGCCGCTCGGGATGCGGCGGCGATAGAGCTTGAGGTCGCAAAGCAAAAAGTCATTACATACAACGCAGAAGCGGAACTCCTGCCACGTGAACTTGAGCAACTGCAGCGGCGAACTGCTGCAGCCATGGACGCAGTCGAGAAGATCAGTCAGCGGGCATCCCGACGCCGGCAGGACATGATCGTCACTCGTGTCGAAGAGTTTGAAAAAGTGCTCTCGGTGACATCGGGAGCGCGTCAGTCTCAGGCTGCCGACACGCTTGAGCTGTTTGACGAATGGAGTGATCTTGCCAAGGAAAGTCGTCTGCGAGCAGACGATCTCACGGCCACGCGTTCTCAGGCACGGTCACTGCAGGCTGGCTTGGAAGAGATGCAGGCTTTGGTCGACAGCGATCTCTCCACTGGCGGAGGGCTCAGTCGATCGGTTGGCTACCTTCTGCAACGAACTCGCGGCAGCCTGCCGTCAGCCGTGGAAATCGCTCAACGTGGTGTCGAGCAGTCGCAGCGAGTTGAAGATATTCAAGACATACTGGCACGCATTAGCGGTCGGCTTGATGAGCTTCCTCCACCGATCGTCCGGGCCGAAGGTCGAGAGCCAGAGGCAGAGGTCGATTCACTTGAGCGACAGCTCCTGCAGGAGATGGACCGAGATGCGGAACGTTTTTTAACAGAAGCGTTGATTCCACTCGGCGTGGAGCAGGACAAGCTTGAACTTGTCGTTCGAACCTACGAGAGCCTGATCGATCGCAACCTCCTTTGGGTACGAAGCAGCCGTTTTTTCGATCTCAATAGTCTGTGGTCTGCAGGGCAGGGGCTTGCCGGTCTTCTGCAGTGGAGACGATTTGTTGAGCTGGGGCATGCGCTCCAACTGGCGGTTGCGGAACGTTGGGGAGTGGCGGTGCTCGGGGGGCTCTTAGTAGTCGGTCTCTTCGTGCTACGTCGCCTGTTTGTGAAACAGATTGTCAGGCTCGGAAGCCAGGCGAAGGGTCGTGGAGCGCTACGGCTGCAGACGACATTGCAAGCCATGGTTTTTACGGGCTTGGCGGCCACCCCCTACTACCTCGCTCTTTTCCTCGCCTCCTGGTTTCTCGCTGCCTCCAGCGAAGAACAGACATTTACCCATGCCGTCGCCGAGGCACTTGGACGCGTTGCCACGGTCTTGCTTCCTCTGGAACTGCTGCGGCAGCTTGTCCGCAATCACGGCGTCGCCCTCGCCCACTTCGCCTGGCCGGATGTGATCATCATACCGGTGCGACGGACGCTGCGGCGTTCACTCCTGATCGGCTTGCCGCTGATCTTTCTCTGGTCACTCGTTGATATCGAAGCAGCGAGCCGAGACGAACTGATTGCTGCGGCTCGGCTGCTGTTTATGGCCGTGATGCTTGTGGTTGCTGTCATTTTCTCAAGCCTTGCACATCCGACGCGGGGTATTCCACGAGATGCGTTTCGTTCGAACACGCCCACACTCAAGTTCGGATGGCTCTGGCGACCGTTTGTGGTGGTGGTGCCTGCAGTGTTGGCTGGCCTCATGGCATATGGCTATGGCTACTCGGCCCGGCAGCTCACGGTCTCTTTCTATCAGTCGATCTGGGTCGTCGTGCTCTCGATTGGCTTCCACGGGCTTGCGAAACGCTGGCTACTGATCTCCCGGCGGCGGATGGCGCTTGAGGAGATGCGGGCCAAGGCGTCGGCACGTGAGCAGGCTGAGTCGATGGGAGTCGCTGCTGCGTCAGGTGTGGAACTCATCGAGATCAACCAGTTGGGTGTCACCGAGATCAACGAACAAACCCGACGACTGATCGATGCGGTTCTGTTTGTGTCGGTGCTCGTCGGGCTCTGGTGGATCTGGGCTCCGGTGCTCCCTGCGCTCGGGTTCTTAGAGCAGGTCACACTCTGGGAACTCCGCGCGGATGATGGAACGGTAACCGGCGCCGTCACGCTGGCGAGTCTGCTCGTGGCAGTGCCGATGGTAGTGCTCACGCTGATCACGGTGCGGAACACGCCCGGTCTTCTTGAGGCCGCCGTGCTACGGCACCTGCCACTCGATACGGCCACCCGCTACGCAATCACGTCGCTGACGAGTTATGTGTTGGCGGCGTTTGGGATTGCGGTCACGGCAGGCACGCTCGGGCTCACCTGGGCATCCATTCAATGGCTGGTTGCCGGCCTCTCCGTCGGCCTCGGTTTTGGCTTGCAAGAGATCGTGGCGAACTTCGTCTGCGGCATCATCCTGCTGTTTGAGCAGCCAATCCGCGTTGGTGATGTGGTCACGATTGATGGCATCGATGGGGTGGTCTCGCGTATTCGTATTCGGGCGACCACGGTGACCACCTGGGATCGGCAGGAATACATCGTTCCCAATAAAGATCTGATTACGGGCCGGGTGACGAACTGGACTCTGAGCGACTCCACCAACCGTATTCATCTGGTCGTCGGTGTGGCTTATGGAACTGACACACGCCGTGCCACCGAGCTGATTCGTGAGATCTGTGCCGCGAACCCGGATGTGCTTCCCGAGCCGGAAACGTTGATCACGTTTGAGCAGTTTGCCGACTCCACGCTGAACATCAGCATCCGGGCCTACCTCGGCTTGATCGAGAAACGCCTGGTAGTGATTCACGACCTGCACACGGCGATCCATGAACGGTTTGCAGCCGAGGGGATTGAGATCGCCTTCCCGCAGCTTGATGTCACGGTGCGTCGTGAGCTGTAGCAGCAGCCGATGATGAGGGCTGGGCAGTCGCCATGTGCTCTGGGGCACTGATGCCCATCGAGAGATAAATGCTCATCATGGCATCGACGCTCATCTCGGCCGGCACGATGTTGTCCGCTGGCACAAACAGCAGCGCGCCGCCGAACGGAACCGGAGCGGTAGGGATGATCACCATCTGGTACTCACGTCCCTGCACCTTCACCCGTTCCGGTGAAACGAGAAAGGCTAGTAGGCCGCACTCACCACCTCCGCCGAAGAAGCAGAACACTGGTGACATGCCGCGGATGGCGTCGTTGTCTCCAGTATTAAACAGGTCGACCATCTGTTTCGTGGTGCCATAGAGGCTGCCAATCAGAGGGATCCGTGAGAAAAAGGCGTCGGAGATTCTCACGAGAACCCTGCGGGCTCCTGCTTCGATCGCAGCACCGAGCAAAAAGATCACCACGAGCAGGATCAGCCAGCCGATCAGATAGGGCACGTGCGACTCTGGCCGAACGGAGAGCCCAAGCCGCGAGAGGCCCTTGCCAACTTGGGTTCCTGGCCCGACAAACCCGATGAGAAAGTCAACGCCCCAGACGACCGCTCCGATGGTGACCACCAGCGGCAGGAGGATCAGCACCCCCGCCAGAAACATGCCGGTGATCCGCTTCCAGATCCATCCGAGTCCACCTGTCATCGTTGGCTCCTGCATACGGTCGAAGGTGTGTGCCTGCTGCATGCGAGGCACTGTTCAAAGTGGGCGAGGTGAAGTTGAATAAGGTTCGTCATCAGCCGGGCAGCGTACCGTTTGGTGAGATTTCTGTCCCCGTCCCGACACCTGACAAGCGCCGTGATGGCTGATATTCCAGACCCATTTCGCAGCGATCGGCGGGCCACAGGTGTGCGTGCTTTTGTGGCGGGCGATGAGCGGATGCCGATGATCCTGCGACATGGTGAGCTTCGAGAGGCGGCCAAAGACTGGCGGACGTTTTCCTCAGACGCTCCCTTTCGAGTGCCGATTCCGTCGGAAGAGCACCTCCGCAGTGTGCGGCAGCTGCCGATCGAGACGGACCCACCTGACCACAGCGACTACCGCACGCTGGTGGAGCCGTTCTTTCTGCGTGCACGGCAGCCGGAGTTTGTCGCTCGCGTGGAAGCGATCACAGCGGAGTTGCTGAAACAGGCCGTTGCCAGCGAATCCGTTGAGGTGGTCAGCGAGTTTGCTTTGCCGTTGCAGTCACGGGCGCTGACGGTGCTTCTGGGGGTGCCCCAGCAGGAGGCTGAGCGGTTTATCGCCTGGGGTGTGCATGTCTTCCATGGTGAGCATGGCCTGCGACAGGCCCGGGAGCTTGAGGCGTACCTCGGTGCAGAGTTTGACCGGGCCGCCGCTGATCCTGGAGACGACTTCTACGGCGTGCTCACGAAGGCACGCTTCCGGGGACGGCCGCTCTCTCGGGAGGAAAAACTCGGCTTTGCGAACCTCATGTTCGCCGGAGGCCGTGACACCGTGATTCATAGCGTGGCCACCGCGGTTGGGTATCTGGCGGAGCATCCAGAGGCGTTTGCATTTCTGCGGGAGGATCCAGGCCGGATCGTGCACGCGGCAGAAGAGTTCTTTCGGGCATTTATGCCGCTGACACATATCTCACGAACCTGCCCAGTCGAGACTGATGTGCATGGGACAACTGTGCCAGCCGGAGGACGAGTGTCGCTCTGCTGGGCGTCTGCCAATCTCGATGAGACGGTGTTTGAGGCCGCCGACGAGGTACGGCTCGATCGACGGCCGAATCCCCATGTGTCGTTCGGATTTGGAGCTCACCTCTGCCTGGGGGCTGCCCATGCCCGCACAGTACTCAAGGCAGTGCTGAAGCAGCTCTGCGAGCAGGTCGGTAGCCTGCAGCTGGTTTCCAAACACGAGCGGGTGGAAACGACGGAGTCATTCCAGCGGCAGCTGGGCTATGAGACGCTCAATGTCGCCTTTGCGGCACGACGCTGAAGCGACCGTGCATGGCAGGCGGCTACCGACCGAGTTGCGAGAGGTAGCGAACAAGGTCGGCGAGTTCCTGTCGCGAGAGACCATCTACCAGCCCTTGCGGCATGAGCGTGGCTCCTGGATTTGCCTCATCGATGTCGGCGGTACGGATCGAGACAACCTTGTCTTCCGCGGTTCGGAGTGTGAGTTCCGCATCAGTCTCGGAAACAGGAATTCCGCTGATCACTCGGCCGTCTGCTGTGAGCACGACGAGCGTGTTGTAGCCCTCCTTGACGTTCTTAGCAGGATGGACAACTGAGTCGATCACGTAGTCGAGCGGGCTGGAGGCTCCAATCGCGGTCAGGTCAGGCCCGACACGGCCACCCTCACGGCGGATACGGTGGCACTTCACACACTGCAGTTTCTCTTGGCGATAGAGGGCTTCGCCACGCGCGGCATCGCCAGACTCGGCGACGAAGGCCGCAAAGGTGGAGAGATCCCCCGCAGTCATCGCAGCCGTCTGCACGGGCGACTCCCCCTTGGAGAGGCTTTCCAAGAGCGGCATCAGCCGTGGCTGCTCCTGACCGGCACCCCGCACCAGTGCCATGCCGTGTACGAGGATGTCACGGGAAATTTCGGGACCAGCGACCAGCGCGTCGGCCAGTCGATCGCCACCGCCTCGTCGGCTGAGAAAGGCACGGAAGAGCCGGTCTTGCACAGGCTCGGGCGGAGCCGCCGAGAGTAGTTCGGCCGCTGCGGTCGCCGCGGCCTCCGGATCGCCTGCTGCCAAGGCTTCAACTGCAGCGGCGCGGAGTCCTGGGGCGAGGTCTTGGTTGGAGGCCAGTTCGGCCAGCGGGCCAGCGGAGACTTCGGAGGGGAGCCTTCCGACTGCTTTGATCGCCGCCTCCTGCAGCCAGTTGGGTCGGCTCGTGTCGGCAGCGAGGGTCTGCACGGGGGCGACCAGATCAGTGAGCCTCCACACTCCCACCGCTTCCACGGCTCTCACTGAGAGTGGACCACCATCAGTGTGGAGCAGGTGCGTGAGTCCCGAGAGGTCGCCAGCGGGAATGACTCCACGGGTAGAAGTGGCCGTCAGGAGCGAACCGAGCAGGGCTTCTGCATGCTCAAAGGGCGTGGCTGTGTCGACCGCGACCTCAAAAGCAAGTCTGGCCTGCTCGGGATTGCCGTAGAGGGCGATCACCGTTTCTGCCTGAGCAATGACGTCTGCGGAGAGATTGCCACGGCTTTCCAGAAGGCTGACCACCCATGGAATCGCAGCCTCACTCTGCGCCGCCTGGATCGCAAAAAGCACGCGTTCAGGTCTTCCGCCGTCGTCGAACGAACCTGCCAGCAAGGCCGGCCGCCAGGCCGACTCAAGCTCACGAGCGGCGAGCCAGATGGCGTAATCGAGGGCGTCGTCACGGTCGTGGTCGACGGCGTGCAGCACCAGCTCAGCCGCCTGCTGGCCACCGAGAGCTGCCAGTGCCCGCACGGTCTCCAGCCGGACCTGCATGGAGGGATCGTCAACGCCTGGGGCCAACAAGGCGACGGCATCATCGAGCCGGTCAGACCAGTCAACGACCACACGAGCGGCGGCGGACCGGCAGCGGGCGTCGGATGATGTCAGCATCGCGTCGAGCAGCGGTCGGTCGATGTCGTCCTGACTGCCACGGTCGATCGCCTGGGCCAGCCAGAGGCCTTCGAGTTTGAGGCGGTCGACCTCTGGGCCGTTGCCGGCGCCGCTCAGGCTCGCGATCCAGCGGCTCCTCGCGTCGTGCACCTCGATGGGATTGCGAGACCAGAGCACCCGCCGGGCCATGTCGCGGGCGTAGCCTGAGCCGGATGAAAGTTGGCCCAGGAGTTCTTCGGTGCTCAGCGAGGTGAAGTCGACCCGCTCGGTGAGCGGCCGGCCCTTGGCGGTGATCCGCCAGATGCGTCCGTGTTCGCGGTCGCGGCGGGGATCGCGGAAGTCGACCTCGCCATGCTGGATGATCGGGTTGTACCAGTCGGCGACATAGATCGCCCCGTCGGGCCCCATCTTCACATCGATCGGCCGGAAGGTGACCCGCGAGGAGTGGATCAGGTCGGGCAGCTTTTCGCTGGCAAACCCAGAGCCCGATTCGCTGAGACGAAACTGGCAGACGCGGTTGGCTCGGAAGTCGTGGGTGATCAGGGTGCCTTGGGCGTCGGCAGGAAGATGGGGGCCGTCGATCATTTCTAGGCCGCAGTACTTCGGGCTGCCTGGATTCATGCCGTGCAGGATCCGCGGCGTGCCCACGGCCGCTTGGTAGGCGGCGCCGGGAAAGCCGTAGTAGATGCCTTCGCCACCAGCACCGTCGGTGACCAGCGAGCGGCCGTGTGGATCAAACACATGGCCCCAGGGGTTCACCCAGCCGCGGGCAAACACGTCGAGGGCGAGTGTTCGTGGGAGAAACCGCCAGATGCCGCCGCCGTTGAGCCGCTTCACGCCGCTGGGCGTTTCCACGTGGCTGTGGATGTAGATCGACTGGTTGAAGAACAGCCGGGCATCCGGGCCCCAGCGGAAGGTGTGCAGGATGTGGTGGGTGTCTTCGGCGCCGAAGCCGGCGAGGATCACGCGGCGCTGATCGGCGGTGCCGTCACCGTCGGTGTCGGCGAGGTGCAGCATCTCGGTGCTGTTTGCCACATACGCCCCGCCATCGCCGGGGAGCACGGCGGTGGGCATCAGCAGCCCATCGGCAAACACCGTGTGGTGGTCGGCCGCGCCGTCACCATCGCGGTCTTCGAGAATCGTGACGGTGTCGTTGGCAACCTCGCCCGGCTGGATCTGCGGGTAGACCTTCGACGACGAGACCCACAGGCGGCCCTGCGGATCAAAGTTGATCTGCAGCGGCTTAGCGATCATCGGATCGCTGGCAAAGAGCGTGACCTCGTAGCCATCGGCTACGGTCATCGCTGCCCGCTCCGCTGCGGGATCGGGGTCAGGAATATCGGTCAGGTCTCGCTGGGCGAAGGCCGATCTGCCGGTCAGCAGCAGGTGTGCGACAGCGACGGCAGCGAGAAAGACACCGGTGTGACGCTGAAGGAAACGCATGCCGAACATAGAAGAAGTCCTCGTGATGACAGGCAAGGCTGATGGACAGGATGAGCGAAGGATCGTGGCGAATCCTAAGGCGGTGGGTGACGGCTACCGCAATGCCTTCACCGCGTCATGGATGCGGCCTTCGGCTTCAGCGATGAGTGGATCGAACTGAGGGATCTCGACCGCGTTGTTCCCCTGCTCATGGCGACGGAAGAGAAAGAGATAGGTCTCGTTGGCCGGCCGCCAGCGATGGAAGAAGAGTTCGTTCTTCTCGGCGACGAGCTGCCGGACCGGTTCGAACTCAGCGAAGTTCTCACTTGCCAATGAGCCTTCGGTTGCGGCCACCATGATGCCAGCGGCGGCCTCATACCCTGTCGGCGTGAGCTGAATGCCATCGCGGGAGAGTAGCCCGTTGTCGTTCGCACGGGGGAAGGCCGCAAACAGATCAATCAGTGGAGCGTTGCGTGCGGCTGCGACTTCGCGGATGGCGGCGGCGTAGTCAGCGAGCATTCGGTTTCGGTGTTCGGCGTCGGGGCAGGTGTCGGCCTTGAGGAACGGCAGCGGGGTGACCAGCACAAGCCGCGGCGGTGGAGAGGTCTCTGCAGCCTCGCCTTTAGCGGGAGCAGGCTGGGCAACGTCGTTGCAGAGTGTGGTGAGCTGATCGTGAAAAGCAGCAAGGCCGTCCGGCCCGGCATACGACTCATTGCGGCCGTAGGCGACCACGATCACGCTCGGCTCCAGCTCGCGAACCAGCGTGAGCATCCGTCGGTAGCCTTCCGCCGGGCTGTCAAACACGCCGCGAGACTCTGCCCAGACGGTGTCGCCATTCCAGCCGAGGTTGCGAAACTCCAGCCGAGCGTCGGGGTGGGCGATCGTCAGGGCTGTCTCGATGATGCCCTGCTGGCCCTCCCGCTCAAGAAAGCCCTCGCCGAGGAGCACCACGCGATCGCCGTCGCGAAGCATGGCTTGATCGTCAACACGAGGCTGCCGGTTGGTCTGATCCGCTGCGACGACCTGTGCACCTATGACGCATGTCAGCAGAATCGAACTGAAGACAGCAGTCGCCAATCGGTACGCCTTTCCAAGACACCGTGCTTCTCCACGATACAGTGCCCTCGGCCGTGTGGCACGGGGAAGTAGCAAACAGTCAGTGAATCCGCCCGTAGACGTACAGTTCAACATATGCAGCCATCCTCTCGGTGAAGCATCGCAGGATAGGCAACGGCCTGTCTGGCCGCAAATCGGCAGGCCATGATGCAGGTACGGGTCTGCAGGCCGAGACAGAGAAGTCGTACGCAGAGGTCGTCTTCCGGCCCTAACGAGGCGACGACCCCGGGCCGATTTCGATCGCCGTCAGGCTGAGCTTGGCGGTTCCGTCGAGGAGCACCACGTAGATGTCGCCCAGCTCCTGGTCGACGGGGGTTGACGCCAGTTGGGGATTCATCGCTTCAAACTGATCGATGCCGAGAGAGATCTCCCA